>Ga0172370_10010199_pt1 | contig 10821 bp, 11 predicted proteins | sample LakKiv5m_FD_114538 | JGI IMG/M metagenome (GOLD analysis project Ga0172370, IMG submission 114538) | Freshwater microbial communities from Kabuno Bay, South-Kivu, Congo - kab_022012_11.5m | ecosystem: Environmental > Aquatic > Freshwater > Lake | place: Democratic Republic of the Congo...
AACTGAAAAAAGATTCCAATATCATATATAATAGTTTACCATATGTGGTGGTAACGTCAATTTTTTTATCTATAATGAGCTGAATGAAAATATGTTACGAATTACAACTGTAGAAGACCAGTTTAAAGAACGTTCAGTGGCTTTTTTCTATCTGTAAAATTATTCCTTTTTGCTTTTCTTTCGCATAGATTCTCCTTTTAAATCGATACGGTGTGACCCATGATATAAACGATCAAGGATTGCATCAGCTATCGTACCTTCTCCAATGACGTCATACCATTTGTCAACTGGGAGTTGTGATCCGATTATGGTTGACTTTTTATCATATCGGTCTTCCATGATCTCCATCAGCATCATCCGGATGTTTGCATCAAATGATTGAAGGCCAAAGTCGTCAAGAATGAGCAGATCAGCTTTTTCGATCCGTGTGGCCTCCTTGAGCCAGGAGCCGTCGGCCCGGGCCACTTTCAATGATGCAAATAATTTTTGGCAGTTATAGTAGAGTACCTTGTACCCTTTCAAACAAGCCTGGTGTCCGAGCGCAGAGATTATATGGCTTTTCCCGACCCCGGTCGGGCCGGTGATCAGGATGTTTTCCCGGCGATCGATAAAACTGCAGTCGGTAAACCGAAGAAATTGGTTCTTGTCCAGGTTCCGGTTCTGGACAAAGTTGATATCTTCCATGCTGGCATGGTACCGGAACCGGGCCAGGCGCAGGGACCGGCCGATACGGCGGTTCTCTCTGTCTTCCCATTCTGCCTGGAGCAGCATACTGATGTACTCATCATGGGTTAAGGCTTGATACTGCCGGGACTCGACCAACGATTCAAACGCCCGTTGCATCCCATAGAGCTTTAATTTGCCCATTCTTGATAAACTGACTTCATTCATAGTGAGGTGTTTTAAAAGTGATTAATGATTGGTTATTTGTATTCTTGTGAACCACGGATATTATCATGTAAGGGTAACGTGAACTGGACATCGCTATCTTCAGGGGTGTCAGCCTTATCCATGCCATTTGTGATCGTATTACGGATGAACGAGTAAGTGTAGGTGTTAAACTTAATCCCCCGTTGACAGGCAGCAATAAGCCTTTCTTTCCCTGCTTTTTTGCTGTATGCAAGGATCCCTTCACAACTCTTAAAAGCCTGTTCGATATACATGGGTTTATTCAAAATGGCCTGGATATAGAGTTTAACATCAGGCGATATTTGTTCTCCGCGTTCAATAAGTTTTTCCGGAGAGAGACCAATGACATATTTGTGATTCTCGGGCATGTGGTCTGGGTTTGTGGTATATCGACTTGATGAGATTCCTTTTAGATGCATGGCAATTTGTTCCCCTTTGTAGTAAATGCAGACCTGCTTGGCCGTGAGCAGCACATCGAGCCTTTTACCGCAGTAGCGATGCGGGATGCTGTAATAATGTTTTTCCCGCTTCAGATAAACATGATAGTTGGTCCCGGCCGTTAATTTCAGGTAGGATTTTAATTCAAACCGGCCTTTAGGCAAAGGACTTAGCAAATGGCGTTCTTCCCGTTCAAATAAACTCCTTCGGCTATCGTCCCGATCCTGCATCTTCATGTCATTGTGCTTTTCCAGCAAGGGCAAGCGAGCCTGGTTCATAGTTCTGACATCATGAAAAACCTCATGGCGCAGAGGGGCATAGATGCGGGTGTAATAGACGTTTACCATGCGTTCAACCCACGCTTTGTCTCTGGGTTTTCTGCTGCGGGCCGGGACAATGGCAAGGTTATAATGGCTGGCCATATCCTCAAAGTCCTTTGCAAGATGCGGTGCGTACCGGCATGCTTTGGCAACTCCAGACTTGAGATTATCCGGGACACAGGCAAGCGGAACTCCGCCAAAGTATTGCAGGGCATTTTCAGTGCAATGGATAAAATCTTCCTTGGTCTGACTTTCACAAAACTCCACATAGGTAAGCCCACTAAAACCCAGCGTGGCCACATACATTTCCACATCCCTCATCTCACCGGTAAGAGGGAATACGAGGGACAGTTTTTTGCCTGCAAAGTCAATATAAACCTTATCCCCAGGCTTTTGTTCAATGTGCAGGGTCGTTTTATTTGCTGTGGCCCACTGTTGATAATGATAACAAAACTGAGAGTAACCATACCCATCGGGGTGCGTGAGTTTATACTCCTGCCATAAGAACATCCGGTTGACACCAACTTCGTGCAATTCCTCTGCAAATGTGGGAAATAGCTCTTTTAACAGGTTATATCTCGCAACCTCTTCAATCTCTTTTGCATTAAAAAAAAGTCCTTCTAATATCGGCTCCTCCAGTTGGATAAGATCTTGTAAAACATACCCTTTACGGGTGATCACATCCAGATATTCGTTGATTGCGACCTTCGATACACCGGTTTGTCGTGCGATTGCTTTTTTACCTGTCCCCAGGTTTCGTAACAATAAAATTTGCTTTAATGAGCCCATAGATATCCGTTTTCCTGCCATTGAGTTTGTCTTTTTAGTTAATCAGAAAGTAGTAAACTATCAGATTAACTAAAATTGTCCTCAGGGGGTCACTATGCCGGAATGGCAGCGTATTCAATCAAAACAGAGGGGTCACTATGCCGGAATGACATTACCCTGAATGAGGCCGATTAATTCAGCACACTCATTATTAACACGCTCATAACCTGTCTCATATAAAATAAAGAGACAAACTGGGCACAACTCAAAAAAAGGGGGGGGGCACTATGGCCGGAATGGGGGGTCACCTTGCTCCGGAATATACAACACGGCATTCATCCAGGAAATATGTAGCAGACACCTGTATCACCACCTGCAGATAGACGAAAACCTTGAAGCGTTCATTCAAAACTTCCGGCAATACACAACCGAAAGTGATGAAATGAAAAAAGAAAAGTTGTTGCCGTTTCGCAATACGAAAACTTTTATCAGCAACACACCTGATGCCAATTGAAATAATTTTTTGGTGAAGCAATACGAAAAGATATTTCGCACATACAGGTTGAAAGTACAGTGTTTAAAATTAAAAGGAGGTCAGTATGAATAACATTTTTACACAATACTCAAGGCATAATCAACACGATGACTTAATCTTATCGAATCTTCATTGGCCAGAACCAAGCAATCATGAATCTTCGTCCTTAGTTGATCAGAAGGTCTATGGAAATCTCTCACCACGAGTAATTAACCGGATCTGTAACGGACTTCATCAGTTTGGCATAAGCACAAATTCGATTTTGCCAGCGTTGATGAAAATTCAAATTCCATGCATTTATTCAAGTATCATCAATGAGAAGCTTTCCAAGTTCCTTTTGGCGATTTTAAATAGAAACAACGGAGTTATTGAAATCAGTAGTGATGATTTTCTTTATTCGGTAAGAACGATGATATACCTTATTATTAATACTCGCGCTAACGATGCCGTTTTCACAATCGGTATGGGGTCATCAGCTACAATTCCCAGCTTACGCCTTCCGGCATATATCATTCCAGTCATTAAAGTATTGAAAGAAATTCGTGCAGGAAACGTAGCTAATGCAATACCAAAGGTTAGGGTGTTTAAGGCAACAAATGCAGGTGCTTATGTTAATAACTTGGAAATTGATACTGTGAAGCATGTAACGGACATTACTCTGAATTTCCTATCGGAATTTGTTGATGCGTTTTTCCCTGAAGTTGCCTCCTCTTTTTATTTCGAAAGCGATGTTGATTATAAGGAATCTCCTGTGTATTCAAAAATTTTGCAGCTTTCACAAATCGTAAGCAGCCTTACTGGACTGGATGATGAACTTGCCAGCCTCCGGATGATGGGGGCCAAGCATGGAGGCAACAATGGGTTTGAGAATGCCTTCTTCTATGCTGCTGCGCATCCTTTATACAACCAGTCCATTACTCCCAGAGACATTGTGAATTCCATATCAGGTTTTACAATGGCAAATCCGAACCCTCCGCTGATTATTGATTTTGGTGGCCGTCCACAAAGAACTTTTAATGCTGTAATTTATAAGCTTCGTACCACCTTGGACATAAGGGAGTACAGCTTACCAGGACTTATCAACTGCATAGTTAAACCCGGGAAAATTCCGGTGTATTACAAGGCTAGAAAAGGCGACATACTGCTTTCTGATGATTGCACTTCAATTGATGATTTTCTGATTGACCCGATGACTGAAGCTGATTATGAATCCATATTCAATGAGATAACAGAGCACGAGTACCTTGATTTTGTTAAGCAATATAAATTAAAAACTAAAATTTAATCCTATGAAAAAGATCGTACTTTCTTGTATTCAGCCGAGTGGTAGTCTTCACCTTGGCAACTATTTCGGTGCCATCCAAAATTGGGTAAACATACAGCCTGAACATATCTGCCTTTATGGTCTGGCTGACCTGCACCCAATCACCATCCATCAGGACCCTCACGTATTAAGGCATAATACAGAGGAAATGTCTCTGGACTTAATCGCATGTGGAGTGGAGCCTTCTAACCTGTTCATTCAAAGTTTAATTCCTGAACACGCTCTCCTTTGCTGGATACTCGGCTGCGACACCAGTTTCGGGCAGTTGAAACGTCAGAAACAGTTTCAGGATAAATCCAAACAGATCATGGAAACTGCTTCAGATAAATTCGTGAGTGGTGGACTCTTTTATTACCCGGTACTTCAGGCGGGTGACATCCTAATCTATCATGCGAATTATGTTCCTGTGGGTAAAGATCAGGAACAGCATCTCGAACTTGCAAGAAATATTGCCGAACGTTTCAATAACCAGTTTGGAGTTGATTATTTCGCAATGCCAGAGCCTCTTTTTACCGAAACCCAAAAGTTGATGTCACTGACATCCCCTGATAGGAAGATGTCGAAAAGTGCTGGTGAAAAGCACTACATCGGACTTTTTGAAAGTGATGATAATATTACCCGTAAAATACGCTCTGCCCAAACAGACTGCGGTTCGGATGGGACTGGTGTAAGTTTAGGTGTAAACAACCTGCTTACGCTTCTTGCTGCTGCAGGGGAGGTTGACTTAAAAAATCAGTTTTCAGAGGATCATTTGCATGGTGTGCTAAAATACTCAGTCTTGAAAGATGCATGTGCAAAGGCAATCATTCGTATGGTGACACCATTCCGTGAAAAAAGAATAATGTTGGCAGAGAACAAGGTAAAAGTCATGAACGAAGTTTTTGAATCATCGAAGGTTATTCGCAATAAGGCACAAATCACAGTCCGTGAAGTATGTGATATAGTGGGTTTGTTTTCACCTTATAATCATGTGTAATGCTCAAAGCCGGTCATATGGACCGGTATATACGTCCGTGGCCGAGTGGCAAGGCACTGGTCTCCAAAACCAGCTAAAGGGGTTCGATTCCTCTCGGACGTGCAAAGTTTTCATCATATAATAAAGTCGTTAATGAGAAATAATATGAAAGCAATATGCAACTATTTTGATTCAGATATCAGAATTGGTTTAAAGTGGTTCACAATGGTTTTCTGTAATTATCTGATAAAAAATGAAATGAATTTTTAATGAAGCAATGCGAAAGAATATTTCGCACGTACAGGTTGTACATCGGTACAAAAAGTTCTTTGACATACTGGCAGGTAAAAAGTAAGAAAACAAACTTCAAACAGGTAATGCCGAACCTGAATGAAGTGAAAAAAAAGCGGCTAATACAAATAACATAAAAAAGTTTTTACTTTCAAACGGAAGTCCAGCTCACGACTCAAAACCGAGTAACATTATCAATAAACAATTAATTATAATCTTATGAAACTGATTGTTTGGACCCAGTCGCCATCGCAAATTTGTCTTGAGAAAGCTTTCAGAAGAGCTTCATCTCGTCTTTTTTTTAACAAGAAAGCCAACAATAATTTATTAGCCGCATTTTATGAATTGCTTAAAGACTCCTTTTTCTTTTTAGTAAGCGGTTTTCATGAGCTACGTGTTAACATCAGTAAAAATCTTGCTGGTAAATGTATCGAATTTGACAAAAGGGTAAAAAGCGAGCAGGAAAAGAACAAATGTGCCATCAGAGATATTAACTTTTATAAAATATTTCTCGAGATTCTTGGCACTCGGTCTGTTCTAAAGCATAACGACGCTTCCTTGCCGCAAGTTCTTAACTCTGGTAATCCGGTTTTGCTGGTGGCAAATCATCCATATCCTCCAATCGACGGCATTATGCTGATGAACCTTGTTCGGAACTACAGAAAGGACTTTTCCATCATCGTGAATTCTAATAATTCAATGCTTTCGCTTTACCCTCAATATTCTGAAAACATTATCCCTGTTCATATGGCTGAGGGTATACTCAGAACACGAGATGAAGAACTTGTAAGAAAATCCCGCATTACCTCGCTTCGGAAATGTATTGAACGCTTGGAATCTGGTCAGTGCGTGATCATCCTTCCTGCGGGACAGGGTTCAAAAGCAATGGCATGGGGTCAGGAGATAAAAGATATTGATTGGCTGCTGGGAGTTGGTCGCATTGTAAAAAGGTTTTCATCTAATGGGAATCCGTTGACTATACTGCCGGTTTATATTGAAACACACATGGGGGGCGAAATAAATAGTAAGATTTACCAAAAAGCGGTGATCGAAAGGCCGAAAAGATTATGTGCCGCCCTTCAGAAAGCATTTTTCAGACCGCCTGATTTCATAAACTTATATGTTGGGAAAGTACAATACGCAAGTGATTTTAAAGATGTGGCAGAGGAGAATATCATGAGGACGCTGAGAGAGTGTGTCTATTGCCATGCAAAAAGTCTGCCGGTCGCTCTCCGGCCCTGAGTATAAAATGGAATTGGTCTGTATAGTTCAAATAATTTATACACAAAAATTTTTAAAAGTAATGGATGACACGAAAGAAAGATTAAAAGAACAGGACGAATTTAACTATAAGAAACTGCTGATTCGTACTCTGCTTGGTACAGTCGCCTTAGTTTTGCTGTTCGTCGCTGTTGGCATGATATTTAAGGCCCCGTTAAACAACTACAGCAAACTATTCGTCGATAATTATGGTATTTATGCAGTCTTTTCAGGTTTCTTTGTCACTGCAATATCTCCTGTTCCCTTACCTGATCATGCTCTTTCTGCATTTGCTCTGATTGGAGGCATGAATTTCATTGTCAATGTTGGGATTTCAACTTTGGGTAGCTTGTCAGGCGGAATCATGGCCTATTATCTCGGTCGGCTGGCAAAGAATACCAGACTATACAAGAAGCTCATGAAACGATATAGGGCAAAATCAGAGAATTTGATTAATAAACATGGAGTTAAAGGGCTGGCAATAGCCTGTCTTACGCCCATTCCTGATTCACCCGTAATGTGGATATGCGGTACACTGGATCTTCCGATAAAAAATTTCGTGGTTACTGTTTTGATCTGTCGGGCAATAAAAATAGCCTATGCTCTCTGGTTTATCCAGCTGGGACTGATGACTATATAACATATAAAATAATATATTATGGAAAATGAAATTTTTACCAATTTGTTTGTGTTAGAGGCCGCTAATAATCATTGGGGGTGTCTTGAAAGAGGGAAAAGAATCGTCAGTGAATTTGCAAAAGTTGTACTTGACAACGGGGTAAAAGCTGCAATTAAACTGCAGTTCCGGGATGTAGATACTTTTATCCATGAAGACTTTAAAGATCAGGGGGATGGTCATGGGCTGTTAAGTCTGCCCAAACGAACCAGATATATTCAAAAAACCTTTCGAACAAAGCTTGGGGTCAATGATTTCAAAGAGCTTATTGAGTACATTCGGAGCTTCAATATCATTCCTATGGCAACCCCATTCGATGAAAAATCGGTTGATCTTTGTGAGAAGTTTGACCTTCCCATTATCAAGGTAGCAAGTTCCGATTTAAATGACTGGTCATTACTTGCACGAATTGCAAAGACCAAACGGCCAGTCATTCTTTCCAGTGGCGGCGCTAGCGAAGAACAGATTGATAATGCTGTTAAATTTTTGAGTTCCAAAGATATAGTGTTTGCACTCAATCATTGTGTATCAAAGTATCCCTCTGAGGATAATGAACTGGAATTGAATCAGATTGATTATCTCAAACAAAGATATCCGGGTATTGAAATTGGTTTATCCACCCATGAATATACCGACTGGCATTCATCTATGTTTATTTCATATGCCAAAGGTGCCCGATTATGGGAGCGGCATATTGACTTGCCATACCCCGCAGGTCATGAACAAGCGGAAGTTTCGAGCTATTGTTCCTTACCCCACCAAATTGACGAGTGGTTTAAAGCCTTTAAAAAGGCGCAGGTCATGTGTGGGTCTTTGGATAATAAAAGGAGAAACATTGATGATGCAGAATCGAAATATCTGCAGGCACTTTACAGAGGACTATATTTTAAGCGCAAAATGCTTAAAGGATGTAAGATAAAAATTGAAGATCTGTATAGTGCAATCCCTTATCAAAAGGAATCAGGCCACATCTCTATAAGGGATTTTGTAGATAATAAATTTATTCTGAATAAAGATGTCGAAATGGATTCGCCCCTGACAAAAAATGACATCTTAACGTATATCTCGGGCATATCTGCCTAATTAGTAGAATGTTTATTTTTATCTGTTTGCATTTATTTGGCTCGCTGTGTTTTTCGTCTCAGGTTACTTTCCCTTCTGTTCTATTCAACCCCTGATATTTCATTCTCCAGAATCTAAAAAATCTTTTGGGTACTTATTAGGGTACTTAAAAAACAAAAACCCACGATTGACGTGGGTTTTAGTGATGTTTTCGTACCCGGAGCCGGAATCGAACCGGCACGAACTTGCATTCATTGGTTTTTGAGACCAACGCGTCTACCTATTCCGCCATCCGGGCGAAGAGGGTTTGGGTGTGGGTGTGGGGCGCAAAGGTATGAAAATTTTCATTTAATGTTGTTTTTGTTAACTTTGGCAGCAGGACTGTTATAAACCAATATTCATACCATATGAAAAAGATCATTATCGGCGGCCTTGTGGGCGCCATCATTTATTTTGCTTTTCAAGCTACGATGTGGATGGGCGGATGTCACCGTGATTTTTATACTTATGCCGCCAACCAGGACACGATACTGAAAACGCTTTCAGCAAACCTACCGGCCGAAGGACTCTACATGATGCCCATGGCTGATCCGAAAAGCCCTGATTTTAAAGCCCAGCAGGAGGCCAGGGAGAAAACCATGCCCGGCAATCCATGGGCGATGGTTTTTTACCATCCGAAAATGGATGATTTTTCGGTCACCTACATGCTCACGGGGGTCCTGTACAGCGTGCTGGCATCGCTGATCGTGGCGATCATCCTTTATTTCGGAAGTTTCCCCCTGTTCTGGCAGCGTTTCCTTGTTTCGATGGCGTTTGCCGCATTCGCCCTGTCGCAGGGAGTACTTGACGACATGAACTGGTGGAGTTTTCCCTGGAGCTTTATCAAGACACAGGTGACCGACCTTGTGTTCGGATGGGGTTTGTGTTCGGTCTGGCTGGCCTGGTTCGTAAAAAAGAAGGCGATCTCCGGATAAAAATCCGTGTGTTGGACGTTTTTGACTTTCCAGGGTCAGAATTTTGATTTATCTTCGCAAGGATAAATCCTCCCTCATCATGGCAGCAAAGATCAACATCTTCTCAGGTTCTGCAACAGCAAATCTGGGTGAGAAAATCGCGCAAAGTTATGGCGCGGAACTTGGCAAATCAACGGTGGTCAGGTTTTCGGATGGTGAATTCCAACCCTCCTTTGATGAAAATATCCGAGGAACCGATGTCTTCCTGATCCAATCGACCCATGCCCCTACCGAGAACCTTTTTGAACTGTTGATGCTCATCGATGCCGCCCGCCGCGCTTCTGCAAAGACCATTGTCGCCGTGATCCCCTATTTCGGGTATGCACGCCAGGACCGTAAAGACAAACCGCGTGTTTCCATCGCCGCGAAACTCGTGGCAAACCTGCTTTCGGCGGCCGGGGTGAACCGCATCATTGCCCTTGACCTTCATGCAGACCAGATCCAGGGCTTCTTCGACGTTCCGGTCGATCACCTTTATGCTTCCTCGGTATTTATCCCCTACCTGAAAACCCTTCACCAACCGGAACTGATCTTCGCTTCACCGGATACCGGGGGTACGCGCCGGGCAGGATCCTATGCCAAATATTTCGCCACTAACTTTGTGATCTGCTACAAACACCGGTCTAAACCCAATGAAGTGGCGAAAATGAGGCTGGTCGGCGATGTGAAAGGGAAGGATGTCGTGTTGTTAGACGATATTGTAGATACCGGCGGAACCCTGTGCAAGGCTGCCGAGATCATCATGGAAAATGGCGCCTCTTCCGTCAGGGCAATGGTCACACACCCCCTGCTGTCGGGAAATGCCCGTGAAAACATCGAAAGCTCAGCCCTGCTTGAACTGATCGTAACCGACACCATTCCGCTCACGATGGAAAGCCCGAAAATAAAAGTCCTCAGCACCGCTGACCTCTTCGCCGAAGTGATCCGCCGGCTTAAAAAGAGAGAATCCATATCGTCTTTGTTTAAGTTTTGAAAGATTTTCCTACCTTTGCAAACCCAAAAAGGGATTTACGATTGGACGATTTACGAATGACGAATAAATTGACGATTAAATGATTTACGATTAGTGCTGCTCAATCGTAACTCGTCAATCATACAATTCAATCTGCAATCGTAAATCGTCCAATCGTAAATTATAATATTTTATTCAGTAAACCACCACCACCAGAGGTGGTGGCTTTAAGAAAAACAACCCTCTAAAAGAGGGTAAAATCGGAACGGTCACCTTCCATCTTGCGTTCTTCTTCTTCTTGAAATTTCACATATCGTC
>Ga0172370_10010200_pt1 | contig 10821 bp, 12 predicted proteins | sample LakKiv5m_FD_114538 | JGI IMG/M metagenome (GOLD analysis project Ga0172370, IMG submission 114538) | Freshwater microbial communities from Kabuno Bay, South-Kivu, Congo - kab_022012_11.5m | ecosystem: Environmental > Aquatic > Freshwater > Lake | place: Democratic Republic of the Congo...
AGATTTAGTCCACCAGCCGATACAACAGCTATGCCTGCTGCTCCAACTGCTAATTTGCCTGTGCCCAAGATAATATCTCTTCGTGATAATTTTTCTTTTGACATTCTTTCTATCTCCTTAATTTAAAAGTTTTTAAAAAGGTGGCTCCACTTCAGAAAAATATTCTTCTATAGCGAAGCGGATACTTCCCGAAGTGGAGCCTGTGCCAAACGGGGAGGAATGGCACTAAAAGATAATTCTGAGCCCAGATAAGATCGGGGCATTAAAGAAAAAATGACTCACAAAACGGAAAATGTTGGGGTTAGACTCTTGGAGGACGTTCGTCCCTAAAGACAGATACGAATGGGGTGAATTCAGGATTGAAATCTATGTAAGAACTCATTATCGGCAAGTGATTTAGGCTGCTCATGCATTCGTAAATAGAAGGCATGTCTGTATTTGAGGTTGAAAATGGGCTTGCCCCGTCACATACGTTAAGGGTAAAAATTAACGGTTTATCATTATCCTGTGTTAAGGAGATTGTCGTGTGCAATGGTATCATCAGCGAGAAAATAACAACAAACAGGATTAATGCGCTTCCTATTTTCATATAGAAAGTTTTCATATAGAAAGTCTAACCCATCCAATTTTATTCTGTCAACTTAAAATTATAATTATTACTTCACCTTCAAAACAGCTAAGAACGCCTCTTGCGGGAGCTCAATCCTCCCGACCTGTTTCATGCGCTTCTTGCCCTCTTTCTGTTTCTCAAGGAGTTTTCTCTTCCGCGTTATATCGCCGCCATAACATTTTGCAAGAACATCCTTCCGCATTGCCCTTACGCTCTCACGCGCAATGATCTTGCTGCCTATTGCAGCCTGTATCACGACCTCATACATCTGCCTCGGTATAATCTCCCGAAGTTTTTCTGTAAGCTGTCTTCTTTGTAATACGACTTCTCTTTATGGACTATCAGGGAAAGCGCATCAACAACCTCTCCGTTTATGAGGATATTGAGCTTGACAAGGTCTGATTCCCTGAATCCGATGAACTCATAATCCATTGAGGCATAACCCTTTGAGATTGATTTCAGCCTGTCGTAAAAATCCCATAATATCTCGTTTAACGGCAGCTCATACTCAACCTTGATCCTGTCTTTCCCTATAAAAGTAAAGGTTTTCTGAGTGCCTCTTTTTTCCTGACATAAATCCAAAATTGGGCCTATGAAATCCTTTGGCACAAAGATGGTAACAAGGACAAAAGGCTCCTCGATAATCTCGTACTTGTCGGGCAGCAACGCGGGATTTTCGATATGAATGACTTCCCCGTCACTCTTAGTAACCCTGTAAACAACGGTTGGGGCTGTGCTTAAAAGGGAAAGGTTAAATTCGCGCTCAAGCCTTTCCTGCACAATTTCCATGTGAAGAAGCCCGAGGAAACCGCACCTGAAACCGAAACCGAGCGCAAGGGAGGTCTCAGGCTCATAACTAAAAGACGAATCATTTAATCTCAGCTTATTCAGCGCGTCTCTCAGGTTGTTGTATTGATGGGGGATTGTCGGATAAAGTCCGCAAAATACCATAGGCTTTATATCCTTATATCCGGGGCATGGCTCTGTTGCGGATTTTTCAGCGTCTGTTATCGTGTCGCCGATCTTTGTATCAGTCACATTCTTTATGCCTGCGATTATATATCCGACCTCTCCCGAAGAAAGCTCTTCCGCAGGCGTCATCTTCGGAGTGAAAACTCCTACCTGTCCTACCTCAAAGACATTTCCTGTTGCCATGAGCTTTATTTTTTCGCCTGCCTTTATCTTTCCGTCAAAGACCCTCACAAGCACTATTACGCCCTGATAATTGTCAAACCACGAATCAAATAATAATGCCTTCAGAGGCTTATCATCGTCGCCGGTTGGCGGAGGGATCTTTTTCACTATCGCCTCAAGTATCTCTTTTGTGCCTATGCCTTCCTTCGCGCTTGCAAGTATTGCTTCGGAACAGTCAAGCCCGATTGCATCTTCTATCTGCTCCATTGTTTTTTCGGGTTCTGCCGCAGGCAGGTCGATTTTATTTATAACCGGAATCATCTCAAGGTCATGTTCCACTGCAAGATATGCATTGGCAAGAGTCTGAGCCTCAACCCCCTGCGATGCGTCAACAACAAGAAGCGCGCCCTCGCAAGAGGCAAGGCTCCTTGAGACCTCGTATGAAAAATCAACATGCCCCGGTGTGTCTATGAGATTGAGAATGTATTCCTTTCCGTCATCAGCCTTATACAGAAGCCTCACTGCATGCGCCTTTATGGTAATGCCCCTTTCTCTCTCAAGGTCCATTGAATCAAGAACCTGCTCTGTCATCTCCCTTGCGCTCAGCGCGCCTGTAGATTCAAGAAGTCTGTCGGCAAGAGTCGACTTCCCGTGGTTTATATGAGCTATGATAGAAAAATTACGTATATCCTTTGGCATAGTCCATCCGGGGATTAATCTAGAATTGTTTATTTTATCACAAAATGCACATAAAGGAATCGACATGAGCCTTTGGCTCACAAAAGAGTATGAAAATAGTCAGCAAAACATCTGCCCTACTCGTCATTCCCCGACTCGATCGGGGAATCCAGTATTTTTCTCTGGATTCTCTGGTCAAGCCAGAGAATGACATTTTCGGGACAATGCGGAGGGGAACTTTTACTGTGAAAGAGCAAACCGCCTTGACAAACAGATTAGGGATAATTTATAGTAGCACAATTAATAAAAAGGTAACACTATGGCGATTATTAGATTTGGCATATCGATTGAAAATCCACTGCTTGAAAGATTCGACAGCCTTATCAAAAAGAAAGGCTATGCGAGCCGAAGCGAAGCGGTCAGGGACCTTATCAGGGACAGCCTTGTTATGGAGGAATGGGAGTCGGCTACTGCAGAGACTGTCGGTACAATAACCATCGTCTATTCTCATGACACAAGGGAACTTACAGACACTCTTACAGATCTTCAACATCGGTATTTTGATTCCATCGTTTCCTCCATGCACATACATCTGGACGCACACAACTGTCTTGAGGTCATAGTGGTTAAAGGCAAGGCAAAGGATATCAAGGCTATTGCCGACAAATTGATAGGCATTAAAGGCGTGAAACACGGCAAGCTCTCTCTTACTACGACAGGGAAGCATCTGAAATAATTTTTTTATTTCTGGGTAGCACAAATTTTATATTGGTAACACGAATGGAGATGTCATGCTGAACTTGTTTCAGCATCTAAAATCAATTGGGAGACCCTGAAATGAATCCAGGGTGACAAACTAATGTTATTACAAGGAGGATATGTGAAACTCAAGATTCAAGAATCAAAATTCAAGATTTTTCTGCTTTTTATGCTGTTTACTGTTTGCTGTTCACTGTTCACTGTTTCTTATGCTGCCCATCCGCTCATCACAGATGACACAGGGACTCAGAGCAAGGGGAAATTTCAGTTAGAAGTTAATAGCGAATTCAGCTATGAAAAAGAGCAGCAGTATAACGCGGACGAGGACAAATGGGAAACAAAAAAAGATACAGGTGGCGAGCTGGCAACTGTTCTGTCCTATGGGATTATGGATAGTCTGGATGTAGTCCTCGGCTTTCCTTATCAATGGAAAAAGACAAGGATAGACGGAGTTGTCACCACCGACCCGACAGAACAGGGCGACGGCATATCCGACCTGCCTTTAGAGGTCAAGTGGAGGTTCTATGAAAAAGACGGGCTGAGCTTTGCCCTCAAACCCGGAATTACATTACCAACAGGAAACGAAAATAAAGGTCTCGGCAATGGAAGGGTTTCGTATGGCCTTATGTTTATAACAACAAAGGAGATTAAGCCATGGGCGTTCCATCTTAATTTAGGGCATACACGCAACGAGTACAAACTTCAGGCAGACAAAGAGGCAAATAGAAAGGATGTATGGCATACATCTCTTGCTGCTGAAGTGGAGACCGTAAAGGATTTGAAAGTTGTTGGAAATATCGGGATGGAGAGGAATCCTGATAAGACATCTAATACTCATCCCGCGTTTATCCTTGGCGGGTTGATATATTCAATATCTGAAAACATTGCTATTGATATGGGTGTAAAGGGCGGGCTTAATAAGCCTGAAACGGATCTCACATTCCTCGCAGGAATTGCATTTAAGTTTTAATTTTATGTAGAGGGAAAAGAATGGGAAAATCTCACAAAAAAAGGAGTATATGATATGCATATGGCAGATGCTTTACTTTCACCGGCAGTCGGAGCAACCTTTTGGGCAGGAACGTTAGGAACAATCGCATACTGCTCAAAAAAACTTAAGGAAAATCTGGATGAAAAATTGATACCCCTGATGGGGGTCCTCGGCGCTTTCATCTTCGCAGCCCAGATGATTAATTTTACAATTCCAGCAACAGGCTCAAGCGGTCATCTTGGCGGTGGCTTAATACTGACGATAATTCTTGGCCCCTATGCCGCCTTCCTTGTCATGGCATCGGTTCTTACTGTTCAGGCGCTCCTTTTCGCTGACGGCGGACTTCTCGCGCTCGGATGCAATATATGGAACCTTGGTATATATCCCTGTTTCATCGCGTATCCCCTGATCTACAAACCGCTCACAAGAAACAACCCGGGCAATGGGAAGATTCTCTTTGCGGCTCTCCTTAGCGCAATCATAGGGCTTCAGATGGGGGCATTCTCTGTCGTTATCGAAACGCTCCTGTCAGGACGGAGCGAGCTTCCCTTTGGAACATTTCTGCTGCTGATGCAGCCGATCCATCTCGGCATCGGCATTGTAGAAGGCATCGTCACTGCCGGCGTCATCAGCTATATGCGCAGGGCAAGGCCGGAGTTGCTTGAAAGTATTCCCTCGTCCACACCGTTTGCTACAGGAATATCCCTGAAGAAGGTTCTCGTAACGTTTGTGATACTTGCCGCAATAACCGGCGGTGCGCTCTCGTGGTTTGCCTCGACCTTCCCTGACGGGCTTGAATGGTCAATTGAAAAGGTCTACGGTAAAGCCGAACTTCCTGAACAAGAGCATGGGATTACCGGCGCTCTGAAAGGATTCCAGGAGAAGACCGCTTTTCTGCCGGATTATACTTTCAAAAAATCAGAAGATAAAGCAAAACAGGAAGAGGCATCCCCTTCATGGCCGGGAGTTGATGCGGGAAGATCCCTATCGGGTATTCTCGGAGCCGTTATTGTTCTCGGTGTAATTATCATCATAGGGGTTGGCATAAGGGCAATAAGGAGAAGAAAGTCCTGAACATTTTTGGCTGAAAAAGACCAGAAGGAAGCGCCCGTTGATATTCCTCCCCATGTTCCGTTATCGTAATGGTATGACTCTATCACATTCTATGCAGTCGGCGGCTTGTCTATGACATTTGATGAAGAATATTTCAATATCGGCTATCTCGACAGGCTTTCCTTTCAGGATACATTTGTCCACAGGCTCGATCCGATAACAAAGCTCTTAGCAACTGTCGCATTCATTATAACGGTTGTTTCTTTCCCAAAATATGAGATCAAAGGCCTGCTGCCGTTCTTCTTATTCCCCGTGCTGTTGCTGACCATCGGCGATATACCGTTAAAGTTTATCATAAAGAAAATTCTCATCGTGTCTCCTTTTGCTGTCTTTATAGGAATACTTAACCCTGTATTTGATTCAGAGACAAGATATGTTTTATGGGGGGTCGGCATCTCCGGAGGCTGGATATCGTTCCTCTCTATAATGATAAAGTTTGTCTTGACGATAGGCGCTGCTCTTCTTCTGATTGCCACATCGTCCTTCCCTGGTGTCTGCAGGGCGCTCCAGAGGCTCGGGCTGCCTGATATTTTTATCTCACAGCTCATGTTTCTTTACAGATACCTCTTTGTGCTTATGGAAGAAACGATGAAGATTGTGAGGGCAAGGGACATGAGATCATTCGGGAACAAGGGAACGGGAAGCAGGACATTTATAGGCATAGTCGGAGTTCTCCTTATAAGGACTATTGAACGCGCCGAGAGGATTTACAATGCAATGCTATCAAGGGGATTCACAGGTAAAATTATTGCGTCAAGAAAAGTAAAGTTTGGTTTTCAGGATATGGCGTTCCTCGCGATAGCGCTCGCAGCAGCGCTCGGCTTCAGATACTGTGATATTACAGGGCTGATAGGGAATCTTTTTATTGATATTGCAGGGAAGATATGAGCCATCATATAGTTGAATTCAGGGATGTGTGTTTCAGTTACCCGGACAATACAGAGGCGCTTAAAGGTGTTTCGTTCAGGATAACTCATGGAGAGTCAGTGGGTATTGTTGGTGCAAACGGAGCAGGGAAGTCCACTTTGCTCATGCATATAAACGGATATCTTGCGCCGAAAGAGGGGACAGTGATTATCGGAGACCTTCACCTCAACAGAAAGACAAGGCAGGAGATAAGAAAGAAAGTTGGAGTTGTCTTTCAGAATCCTGATGACCAACTCTTTATGCCGAGTGTGTACGAGGATGTTGCATTCGGACCTCTGAACCTTGGACTTTCTGAGGAAAAGGTAAGGGAGCGTGTTGATATCGCACTTAAAACAGTAGGATGCCTAATGTTGAGGGATAAACCTCCACACCATCTCTCAGCCGGCCAGAAGAGCGCTGTTGCAATCGCCTCTGTCATTGCGATGCAGCCCGACATTCTTGTCATGGATGAGCCGGCATCAAACCTTGACCCGAGATCAAGGAGGCAGTTGATTAACCTCCTTAAGAGTTTTGAACACACAAAGATTATCGCCTCGCACGACATGGACCTTATACTTGAGGTTTGCGAAAGGTGTATAGTAATAAATGACGGCAGGATAATGGCAGACGGCCCTGCCGAAGATATACTTTTAAATAAAACGCTGCTTGAAGAAAACGGGCTTGAACTTCCCCTGTCAAGGCAGAATATTAAATCTAAGGAAGGATTGAGATGGAAGACATAGATAAACTTAAGCATCTTCTTGAACATTGGGCAGAGCACAATGAAGAGCACGCAAAGTCATATCTTGATTGGGCTGAAAAGGCAGCCGCCTCGGGAGATAAGGAATTGGCTGCTGCTCTTAAAGAGATTGCGGAGAGCACAAAGAAGATTAACGGGTTGTTTGAAAAGGCAAAGAAGATTGCAAAATAAAATAAAAGTTCGGGCAGGATATGGCGTTATGAAATGTTTCCGCCGATTACAGCAGTTTCAATAATTCTCATTGACCATTTCGGGGGAATGAAGATACAATTATGCCATGCAGTCAACCCTTCCAGCAGATACCAAAGAACTCGCTGCATGGTTTGCCGAAGGTGTGCGCGCAGAGATTGCCGCTCTTGAAAGAAATGGTGGGGCTCAAACTTATGAGATTCATTCGGGCAAACTGCTTGAATCAAAGGGGCCTCAGCAAGGGATTTTTGCATTTATCATTGCAGACGGAACACGCATTCCAGAAGATGCTACGGGTCGCTTAAGTGCAGATAATGTTGAGTATTCTGCAACTGTAATAGGGCAACAGGGGAATGTCATTCATCTCCACATTGAAGGGCAGACAATTCCTTCTGGTATCTACTGGGCAAAGTTGGCTATTGACGATACAGCTCTTCTTAGGAGGCTTGCAGAAGTTCTTGAAGAGCACTCAAAAAATTCCTCTGGTTTATCATCTCTTGCAACTACAGTTTTCCATTGTCAAAATGCATCAACAAAATCCAAACCTCTCCCTGAGACTGCCTCGCTGGTTAATATTACGGGAGAACTTCGCAAAATTATGGAAAATGCGTGTGGTTCTTCAGTCACCTTTATATGGGGTCCTCCTGGAACAGGCAAAACTTATGCAATTGCTCATTTAATAACGGCACTTATAGAAAACGGTGAACGTGTATTGATTGCAAGTCATACTCATGCAGCGGTAGATCAAGCGCTCTATGAGGCTGTGAAAAGTGAAGGCAAAGAAACGGGCCCATTATCAGGTCATAGTGCTGTTACAGACGGAAGAGTGCTGAGGGTCGGTATTACGTCTGACCGTAAAATACCAGACAGTGTTCGATTTGACAAAGTGGTTGAAGTCCGAGCGGCAAAAATTCATAAGGAGATAATAGGGCTTGAGGCCGAAATGGAGCCGATCATCAAGGTTATTCAAGGCGGCCGAACGATTCTTGCACAGTGGGAAAAACTCCAAGAATTTTCAAGTCGATTAGCCGGAGCTAAACAAGTTGTTAATTCAACAGCTTCCGCGCGTATGAACGCAAAAGAGGTTGCTGATCGATTTAAGGGGATTATCATTCAACGACATGAAGATTTGGAGCGCGCTCGACATGCATGGTTCTGGCGCAAATCTAAAATGGTCAAAGCACAAAAGGCGCTGGATGAAGCGAAGCACCAATTCTCTCAAGCAGAGGAGACTTTGATATCGAAGGAGCGAGAATTCGAAAAAGCGCAACAGACAGTCCAATTACTTGAAAAAGCGTTGAAGGAGCAAGAAAGCTATTGTTTGATGCTGCCGAAGCGGGAACCGGTAGAAAAACAACTCGCCGATTTATTGCGGAAACTTAACCCTCTTGAACAAAAACTGCACGCTTTTAAGGATGAATTAGCTGCATTAGGGCAAAGAGTCATAGATAACGCGATTGCTATATTCTGTACATTAACAAAGAATTATGTAGGAAAAGATATTCAGGGACAGAAGTTCGATGCTGTTATTGTTGATGAGATTTCGATGGCTCTTCCTCCGCTAATTTTCCTTGCGGCAGGTCGGGCAAAATTACGCGTAATTCTTGTCGGTGACTTTTTGCAACTTCCGCCAATAGTCCGCAGCGATACAGAGATAAGTAGCGAAAGACTACGAAGAGATATTTTCCATCTTGCGGGTGTAGCAAGCGATATGAAGCCAACGAAAGGTTGCAATGTATTAGTACGTCTCTCAATGCAGCGCAGAATGCTTTCTCCTATAGCCGAGGTCGCACGACACCTTGTGTACAATAAAACCGGACATAAGTTATATGACGATGAAAGTGTAATACATAGGCAGGCAAATGACTGGCTTAATTTTTTACCGCAGAATCCTCTCATTATTGTAGATACTGCGGATTTGCATTGCTGGTGTGGTAAGCAGCCGGGGACTTTGAGCCGCTTTAATATGTATACAGCTACGGCTGCGGTTGAACTCGCTGGTATCGCTGCAAAACAGATACCTCTCCCAAAAGAGAATGATCCTCAGCCAATCGGCATAATAACGCCATATGCCGCTCAAAGAAGGCTGATATCTAGGCTCATAAACGATATAGAGCTTGATAACTGGGTAGCTGGTGGCACTGCCCATACCTTTCAGGGGAATCAAGCAGATATGATCATTTTCGATTCAGTGCTTGACAATCCATATTGGTCTGCTCGTCTAACTAATCCAAATAAAGATGTAAGCGACACTCTGCGAGACCTTAATGTGGCAGTTACGCGCGCTAAGAATAAATTTGTGTTTTTGGGAAGTTCGGAGTGGTTGAATAAACATGCAAGACTAACTAGTGCTCTAGGGCAACTGTGGGATTTTCTTAAGGAGAGAGCAGACCTTTTATATCGGTTTTTGATCTAGTTGGCAAAGATTTTCAACAGCGCGTTGCGGCAACGCGCCAGACAAGCAGCGAATGGTGTATCCCAAGACAAGAAGACGATTATAAGTTAGAAATCTTGGATGAAGGCACTTTTTTCGATCGTTTTGCACAAGATATCGGCGCTGCAAAAACATCCATATTCGGTTTAGCGCCGTATTTCGGCGAATATCGTTGGCCCAAAATACAGCCGTTTTTCATTGCGGCATTGAATCGAGGGATTGCGGTTACACTTGTTGTCCCTCCGCTTGGGGAAGCAGAAAATCCTAACTATGTCAATGCGGTTATTAAGAATCTGCGCGAACAGGGTGCTGTAGTTATAACAGCAAGCGGCCTTCACGGTAAAGATGTAATAATTGATGAGCGGATTATTTATACGGGTAGTATGAACTGGTCAAGTAATCGTGGTCGAATCGAGACTATTCATCGTTTATATGCGCCACGATATGCTAAACAGTGCTTGGAATATATGCAAGCAAAATATATTCGACAATCTGCGCAACATGAAGATGGGACGTCGAGAGTTTGCCCGCTTTGCGGGCATTCTGTGCAGGTAGTGAACCAGCGGCGACAACATGGAAAATGGGACTTGCAGTCAATGAAGATAGGATGTAGCAATCCAGATTGTGAAGGGTATTTGCGCGATATCGACGAAAGACCGCCTTTTAAAAGTGTTCCGCGCTGTCAGGTAGACGGGCTCACAAAATATCGGAAGGTTCGTCGGGGTAGAGGTGAAATGTGGCAATGTCCGAAACATCCCAAACAGTGTCCTACAGAGAAAGTGGTGATGGGGGATCCATCATAGTTTCAATCGAGTTGCGACAATAGGCTCTTTTCATAAAGGATAACACTCAGAGTTTGCGATTGGATGCGGCTTGCCTACGGCTCGTAGAGTATAGTGGAGGGGATGCTTCGCAATAATGGCTTGATTATTTTTACTGTGATAAAATAGTATTTATCAAATAGGAGGTTTTATGGCGGCTAATGCAATGGTAAGAGACGGTGAAAAATACAGCGGGAAATATGTGGCTACGAGATCTTTTAAGGATAAAAAGGTCTTAAGTTCCGGTAATGATCCTATGAAGGTATTTAACATGGCAAAGAAGAAGGGAGCAAAAGACCCTGTAATTTTTTATATCCCCGAGAAAGACATGGTTCACATCTACTGATGCCTATCAGAAACTGCCCATTCACATTCTGCAACGGTGACATCTATCGCCCTATCTTACAGATAAGAATCATAAATCCG
>Ga0172370_10010203_pt1 | contig 10818 bp, 12 predicted proteins | sample LakKiv5m_FD_114538 | JGI IMG/M metagenome (GOLD analysis project Ga0172370, IMG submission 114538) | Freshwater microbial communities from Kabuno Bay, South-Kivu, Congo - kab_022012_11.5m | ecosystem: Environmental > Aquatic > Freshwater > Lake | place: Democratic Republic of the Congo...
ACTATATTTCTATGAAGGCCAGTTTTTTTTATTATTGGGCCGGAAGAGGATAGACCTAATTCTAATAAAGCCAAAAAAACAGAAGATTCATTTTTATTAAATCCGATATTCTCTAGCTGATTTTTTAATAAATTATTACTCATAATATAATTTTATCATATATTTAAAAATTAATCAATAGAGTAATTTAGCTAATATTAAAGAAATAATAAAATAATAATATATTTTGTCAGTAAAAAGTATTGACAAAATAAAAATACTATGCTATACTGATAAATCAAGATTATTCTTGATAAATAAAAAAGTTCTTTAAATAATATATCCCCCGCTTTCGAGGGTTAAAATATCGAAAGAAGGAGAATAAAATGAAGAAAGTTAGCATTCTTGGCCCATCATCAGCAAATGAAGAAACATATGGAGAAGCAGAGAGATTAGGTAGATTTTTAGCAGAAAGTGGTATTCAGATTCAAAATGGCGGATATACAGGCACAATGGAAGCATCTGCTAAGGGCGCGGTTTCTGTAGGCGGAACTTGCCATGGAATTTTGATGGACGTTGCCCCTAAAGGCAATAACTATCTTACTTCCTCCGAGGCACTCCCCCTTTGGGAACGTAGCGTTAAACTTCTTTCTGAAGATTGCGTAGCCTTCTGGTCTGCAACTTCTTTAGGAACACAATGGGAAGTTCTTACTGCGATAATCGCTCCCCGTTTTAGCCTGCCTAATAAAAAATTGGTAATCATTTGCACTGAAGAGGAAGAAAGCCAAATAAAAGTCTTCTATCCCGGTAAAGATACCTCAAGAGTCTTTTTTACTCGCACAGCAGCTATGGCTGCAACTTATCTTCTTTAGATTCTCAAGGGGGAAATAACAAAAGTTATTTCCCCCTCCAACCTTTAACTGCTAATAATTTTTAATAATAATAAAATAATTACATTATAATATATGAAACCACATAAATATTTATTTTCATACAAAGATTTGCCATTATTTGAACCTACAGCTGTTTTTAGTTATTGCCAGGTTTTATATTCCAATAAAATGGAAAAACAAATTGCAACTTTTGACGTGTTTGTGAGAGATCTGCCAAAAAATAGAAACTTTTTAATTCTTGGAGGCATAGAAGAAATAATTTCTTATATTATAAATTATAAATATGATAAAAAATATATTAAATACTTACTTAAAACAGGTATTATTAAAAATAATTTTGCTAAACATTTACTTAAATATAAATTTTCCGGATCAATTAATGCCATGCCAGAAGGAACTATCTTCTTTCCGGGAGAGCCAATTATTAGAATTACGGCTCCGATTATTGAAGCAAATTTAATGTTTTTATTATTAGTAAATACCATAGCTTCAAATACAATTTTTATGAGCAAAGCAGTTCGTTCTTGTTTAGCTGCTAATGGCAAACCAGTTTTAACTAACGGCGGAAGAGCGCAGAGTTTTGAATCAGGAATGAAATATGTCCGTGCCGCCTATTTAGTTGGCATGGAGCCTGCCTTACAACTTTCACCAATTATAAAATATAACATTTCTTTACCAAATAAATTAGTAAAATCAACCTTTCATGCTTTTATAAAAGCTTTTAATAGCGAATATGAAGCTATGAAAGCTTTTGCTTTAGAATTTCCTGATAATGAAGCGACTATTATTGTTGATACATATGATTTTAAAAAAGGCATAGATAACGTAATTAAGTTATCTAATTATCTTAAAAAAAGAAATAAAAAAATATTATCAATATTTATTGATAGCGGAGATTTGTATAAAAATAGTTGTTATGCGAGGAAGAAATTAGATAGAGCCGGTTTTAAAGATATTAAAATATTGGTTGCGAGTAATTTAAATGAAGAAAGAATCGCTGACCTTGAAAGAAAAGAAGCCCCTATAGATTCATATATGGGAATCACAGAAATAGCAACTTCTTATGATGATCCTAAATTAGAAGTTGTTTATAAAATGGCGCAACTGCAAAATGGTAAAAAAGTAAGACAAACTATGAAGCTAGCACATGGTAAAAAAAGTTATCCCGGTATTAAACAAGTTTATAGAATAATTAAATATAACAAAATGGTAAAAGATGTAGTAGGTCTGGAAAATGAAAAAATAAAAGGAATGAAACTTTTAATCCCAATTATTAAAGATGGAAAATTAATTTATAAATTTCCAAATATAGAAAAAACAAGAGAATTAATAAAAGAACAATTGAACCTCTTGCCATCTAAATTAAAAAAAATAAAAATTAGTAAAATTTTATATAAAGTTAAAATTAGTAAAAAATTAAAAAAATTAGCAAAAAATACTCAAAAGAAAATGCATTAATTATCTATTTGCTAAAATAAAAATATATAGCTAAAATTATAGTATGAGATATATATCTAAATCTGAAAAAGAAACCTATAATTTTGCTAAAAAATATTCTAAATCTTTAAAAGGCGGTGAGGTAATCGGGCTTATTGGTGATCTTGGCGCTGGGAAAACTGTTTTTGCTAAAGGGTTGGCGTACGGTTTAGGCATTAAGAGAAATATTAATAGCCCGACTTTTGTTTTAATGAAAGTATACCCCGCTAATTTAAATAGAATAAAACAACTATGCCATATTGATGCCTATAGATTAAAGTTAAAAGAAGACCTAATGAATATTGGCTCAGATGATTATCTAGGACAGAAGGATACTGTAACTATAATTGAATGGGCTGATAGAGTAAAAGGGATTTATAAAAATATAAAATATTTTAAATTTAATATTTTAAATAATAATAAAAGAGTAATTAATTATTAAATAACATATATGCAACAAATGTCTTCAGAAAAAATAAATAGCATATGGAATAAAAAAAATTATACTGACAGGAAGGCTTTTAAAAATTTAGAAGATAAAAGGTCAATAGAAGAAATAGCTGAAAATTTAGTAGAATCAATAAAAGAAGAATATGAAATGAATTTTGAAAAAAATAAACCGATTATAGAAAAAGCTAAAAACTTACTTCTTGAATATAAAAGAAGCGATAGTATACCTGAAGAAGAATTAGAAAAAACTGATTTTGATGAAGCAAAATTATTGGCCTTTTGCAAAGTAATAGAAGAAAGAGTTAATCAAATGCATTAAAATATATAAAAAGAAAGCGATTAAGCGCTTTCTTTTTTATTTGAGAAATTTGTTATTAATATACCGATTGCTCCTAATGTAATCAGTGCATCAGCTATATTAAAAACTGTAAAATATTTTAAGTCTATATAATCCACTACATATCCGTAAATATTTCGATCAATAAAGTTGCTAATAGCACCAGCCAGTATTGATAAAAGAAAAAATATATTTATATTATTCCTGTTATGTTTATATAAACTGTATGTATAAAAAATAATTGCAAAAATGATTAATAAAATTATTATTATAAGATAATAACCGGTAAAGGGGAGAGAAAAAGCAATATTATAATTTTTGGCAAAATTAAATTTTAAATAATCACCTAGTATTTTAATGGTAATCTCATAATTATCATTAAAAATAAATTTTAGTATCCTATCTAAAATAAAAAAAACAGCTAATAAATATAAAGCTGCACTTTTTTTATTTAAAAACATATTTGGTTATGATTGATTTTGAAGTTTAGTTTTACACTCAACGCAAGTTGATGCAACTGGACGGGCGAGCATTCGTTTTTCGCCAATTTCCTTTCCGCAATATTTGCATATTCCATAAGTACCTTTTTCAATCCTATCCAAAGAGGCATTTATATCCCTCAAACTATCCTCAAGAACTTTTTCGGTTGCTAAATTGGTAGTATATTCATCCATCTCCTTTGCGTTTTCATCACTCTTTTCTCCATATTCAGGAAATTTAGTTTTATTATTTTTTTCATTTGTAATATAACTAAGCTCTGCTTCTATTTTTTCCTTTTCCTTAATCAGATCTGCTTTTATTTTTTCAATAATATTTTTATCCATATATTTGTAAAAATTCCTTTTGTTTAAAGGGGGAGTATTTTCAATTTAATTTTATATTAAATTGTACTATAAATCAATTTTTTATTTATTTAATTTATTAAAAACTTATCAAATTATATCGTTATTATATATATTTGTCAACAATTTCGTAAATATAAAAAGGGGCCCAGAGGCCCCCTTTTTATATATAAAATAATAAATAGGTCCATACTGAGCCCCGCTCTTAAGAATTTATTTCTTACCCATCATGAAAGATAAGTTAGAAAATATATATTTCTCAAGAGTGTAAGGCTTATTCCCGATTTTTAAAGCCGCATCTTCTACCAATATAGTGGTAAATTTCAATAAATTTTTATATTTATTAAGATCTACCTTTATTTTGTTTTTGTTTTAAACACGATTATGTCGGGTGCATTAATCAATTTATTCAGTAGAAGATAGAAAAGTTTCACTAATTATTATTAGAAAAACGTTTCTGATAAATGTAAAGTCCAATATATTGTGTACTTATATGTCTATACTATAAATATACCAAATTTTTTGATATGTGTCAAATATAATAATATTTATAAATTTATTAAATATTAGCAAAATATAATTATTTAAAAATATTTAAGTCTATATTATAGTAGACTTAAATAATTAATTTATCTACTAAATTATAATTTATCCACAGATATATAAACAATAATAACGTATATTTGAATTATATTGTTATTTTGACTTAATTTAATTAATAATGTTATTATTAATTATATAAATTCGCAAAATATATGGAAAATAACAAAAAAACAATACTTACTGGCGATAGACCTACCGGCCCTCTACATTTAGGGCATTATTTGGGCTCACTTAAAAATAGGGTAAAACTTCAGTCAGAATACAATGAATTTATTATTATAGCTGATATGCAAGCATTGACTGATAATTATGATAATCCAGAAAAAGTTAGAAATAATGTTTTAGAAGTTGCTTTAGATAATCTTGCAGTTGGTTTAGATCCTAAAAAATCTACTATTTTTGTGCAATCACTTATTCCTGAAATAGCCGAATTAACTATGTATTATTTAAATTTAGTAACTGTTAGTAAACTTGAAAGAAATCCAACCGTTAAAGAAGAAATAAAACAGAAAAATTTTGATCGTAATGTGCCTGCTGGTTTTTTAACTTATCCTGTAAGTCAAGCTGCGGATATTAATATATTTAAAGCAGACTTAGTTCCAGTCGGTGAAGATCAATTACCTATGATTGAGCAAACAAATGAAATAGTTAATAGATTTAATAGAATTTATAAATCTAAAGTATTAAAAGAAGTAAAACCATTAATATCGGATTTTGCCAGACTACCAGGGACAGATGGCAAGGCAAAGATGAGCAAATCGCTTGGTAATACTATTTATTTATCTGATAAACCCGATGAAATAACTAAAAAGATTATGAAAATGTTTACTGATTCAGGCCATATTAAAGCCGAAGACCCCGGTAAAGTAAAAGGTAATCCGGTTTTTACTTATTTAGATGCTTTTGATAACGATAAAAAAGAATTAGACAAAATAAAAAAGCAATATGAAAAAGGAGGCCTAGGAGATGTTGTTGTTAAAAAAAGATTAAACGAAGTTTTACAGGAATTTTTAAAACCTATTAGAGAAAAGCGAGAGAATTTAGAAAAAAATAAAGACGAAGTAATAAAAATAATAAATAAGGGAACGGCCAAAGCCAGAGAAACAGCAGCCATAACATTAAAAGAAGTTAAAGAAGCCATGAAAATTGAATATTTTAAGTAAATTTTATATATTCAAGTTAAAATAAAAAGCAGGAGATGATTTCTCCTGCTATGTTTTAAATAATTTTTTTGCGGTTATTACTGTTTGAATTTTTGTCGGATCAGTATTAATCCAATAATTTTCAAATCCTCCTTTTTTTATTAGACTAACAACTTCTTCAGGTTTTCTGTAAATTAGAGGCCATTCAACTACATGTTTAACGAATTGCATTTCAATATTTGGCAGAGTATTTGAAACAATGAAAGTTGCGCCTTCGGGAAGAAATTTATATATTTCTGAAAAAATATTAATTGCCGATTTATTATCTAGATAATCAAGAAATGCAATCATCGTGACAATTTGGGGCTTAAAGGATTCAATCAATTTAACTCCATAGTTAACATTAGATTTTATTAGTTTTATTTGATCAACTGCATTATGTTTAATAATATATTCTTTAGCTTTTTTTAATGCTTTTTCCTCATTATCAATTAATATCAATTTCATTTTATTTTTTAGATACCATATATTCAAAGCGTTGCATTCAATTTGACCAGTACCACAGGCTAAAGAAATAATCCTAATTTCGGGGGCTTGTTTTAGGTGTAAAACAGCTCTTTTTAATTCATGTAGAGCTAATTTGAATCTATTGCGAGCCGCTTGACAGTTCAAACAATTAAACCAAAAATCATCGAGCCAGCCACCTATAGATTTATCTTTTCCAAATTCATGATTGTAGATAAGATCAACTGCTTTCCAGCCGGTAACATTTTGTTTTATAATTTCTCCATATTTCCCTAAACCATCAAATAAAATGCAACTTACTTTGCCATTATTACCGGTTAAAGCACGCGTACGTTTTTTTAATAATATCCAAATTATCATCATCCACATCAACGGCCAAATAAGATAATAAGGCCATTTTTTATTTTCTAATAGATCTGTGTTTATCATCATATCCTCCAATCGGAAATTAAGCCCTCATCTTCAAAAGGGTGAGGGCTGTGTTATTGAAGAATAAGTTTTTCTGTTGCCGTCATCTGGCAAGAGCTAATATATTTTGCTCGATTTTCATTGTTAGTAAGAAATTTTATCCCTTCTTCCCCGATCGCATAATGATCATCTCCTCTGCCAAAATGATCTATGTTGATATTTAATATTTTGGCATGTGGTGCTATCTGGATTATTTTTTCAGTATACTCAATTTTTTTATTTCTTTCTTTAAGATTGAGTACAGAATCCTGATTGCCGGTAAAAAATAAACATGGAAAATCATCAGGGACTGTAATACCGGTTATGTTGAGAGTTAAAAATTCATAAAATGTTTTGTGAAAATCAGCTCTTTCATAATCCAGGATGCCGAAATTTTTATTGGAAATTATATTTGACATTTCTGGAAATACACTAACAAGATAATCTGACATTGCATCAATATAGACTTGCTTATTCTCCATAATTCCTTTTTTATCCGTTAGAAGATGACGAATAAATTCGCTTTTTGTTTGGAACAAAAGACCTCTTTTAGCTAAAAAAAGTTTATAGCTGTCGAAATTTAATAGATCATTCATTCCTAACAAACCGTTAACGCTAAAGAAAGATTTAATCTGTCGCGGCCACCCCATTTGGTTTAATGCATTAAGCAGTGGAATCAGACCGAAACATGTACCTATCGCATGCAAAGGTAGATCTAAATCTCGTGATCTTTCAATCGCATGGAGCAATGCTATCCTCGTGTCTTTAAAAGCATGTTCAATAGTGAAATTCCGGTTTATTTCAAAGTAATGGCCGGAATAATCAAAAGAAATTATTAGACATCCTTCTCTAAGAAAATATCGGAATGTTTGAATTTCCAGTATGCCTTTCGCTCCTACAAGAGGCGGGATAAGTATAATTCTTTGCGGCGCATCAGGCTGCATAGCAACCATATGCAATTTATAATTTTCTTTTTCAGTAATATATTCCTGTCTTTTCATCGTATTTCTCCTTATAAATTGTAGTTTATATTTAATTTTAATGAGCAATTTTGATTATTATTTATATCATAAATTGTTATTTTTGTAAACAGTATATAAATATATATAAAGTATTCATTTTATGTTATAATAAATTTATATATTTTTATTTTATCATATTATGACTTATTATGCTCTATCAGCTTTAATTAATGGAATCTCTTCAACAATATTTGGATTTTTAATATTTTCAAAAAACCCTAAATTACTTTCAAATAAATTATTCGGTTTAATGAATTTATTTATTTCTATTTGGTCGTATAGCTATTTTTTTTGGCAACTCTCAAATAATTACGAGATGGCTTTCAGTTGGGTTCGAACATTAACCATTGCACTTATTTTTATACCCATTTTTCATTTACACTGGACTCTAGTTTTATTAAATAAGCATATTATAAGAAAATATTTTATTTTTTTAAGTTATATAATAGGAATAATTTTTATAATAATTTGTTCTTTTACTGATATTTGGATAAAAGGTTTAAGGCCAATATTGAATTTTAAATTTTGGCCAATTGCTAGCCCCATATTTTATCTTATTATTATTTTCTTTTTTACAAATATTATCTTTAGTGTAATTGATTTATTTTTATCAAGGAGAGAGGCTTCTGGACATTATAAAGCGCAGATAAATTATTTATTAATAGCTACCTTCATCGGTTTTGGAGGCGGTTCAACTAGCTTTTTTCTTTGGTATGATTATTTACCAATACCCCCGATAGGAAATATATTAGTATCTTTTTATATTATTGTAATTTCGTATGCAATAGTAAAACATCAACTTATGGATATACAGCTATTGTTAAGAAAATGGTTAGTTTATTTAACCTCATTAGTTTCAGTTGCCTTTGTTTCTATGGGGATAAAATTTATATTTAATGAATTTTTCTTTTTTGATAATTATTTTATTGATCTAATTGCTTTAGGATTAGCTACTTTAATTTATCCCACAGTAAAAGATTATTTTTATGAAGCTGCTAACAAATATTTTTTTACTTCTCTTTATGACAGTCAAAAAGTTATTGCCGAAATAAGTGATGACTTAAAATCCACTCTTGATATTGATAAAATCTATAGCTTTATTTTTAACTCGTTGGATAAAACTTTTCATATGAAAGCAATTAGTATATTAAATAATTTTATAGATGGTAAATTTATTAGTTGTTATGATAATAATGTAAACTCACTTAATATTAATAAAACTTTTAAAAATAAAAACATATCTTATTTAATAAAAAAAATAAAAAAGCCAACCCACATCGAAGAAATTATTCATATGGATAAAGGAAGATATAGAGAAATATTTTCTTCATTCAAAAATAACAAAATAGAAATTATTATTCCCTTAAGAGTAAAAGATTCAGTCATAGCTATTATTTTATTAGGCGTAAAAGAAACTGGTGATATGTATAATAAGGAAGATTTTTATGTTTTAAAAATTATTAGTACGCAATCAGCCATTGCCATTAATAATGCTTTATTATATGAAAAAGTTAGAGTATTTAATAAAGAATTGGAAATAAAAATTAAAGAAGCTACCAAAGATTTAAGGGAAGCTAATATAAAACTAACTCAGCTTGATAAAGCCAAGAGCGAATTTATTTCTATAGCTTCGCATCAATTACGAACCCCTTTAACTGCTATAAAGGGATATTCCGGAATGATGCTTGATGGTGATTTTGGTAAAATTGAAGGAAAGCAAAGAAATGCCACTGATATTATTTTGCAATCAGCTGAAAGGCTTATTAGACTCACGGATAATTTATTAAATGTTTCGCGTATTGAATCAGGTAGAATCCAGCTAATTAGAAAAGAGGTAAGTCTTGAAGATATGATTGATAGTGTTTTTGTTGAATTGGAACATAGCGCGAAAGCGAAAGGATTAAAATTAATTTTGCAAAAAGGAAAAGAAAAAATACCTTCTTTATTTATTGATGAAGAAAAAATTAGACAAGTAGTAATTAATTTAGTTGATAATTCAGTTAAATATACTCTAACTGGTGAAATATTAATATCATTATATAAAAAGGGAAATAATATAGAATTTTTTGTTAAGGATAATGGCGTTGGTATAAAAAAAGAAGACTTACCAAATCTTTTCCAAAAATTTTCAAGAGGCACAGGGATTTCAAGGGTTCACACAGATGGTACGGGCCTAGGATTATATGTCGCTCGCCAGATGATCGAAATGCATAATGGTAAAATATGGGCTGAAAGTGATGGTGAAAAAAAGGGAAGTAAATTTTCATTTAGCTTGCCAATAAATAAAATAGAAAAAGTACCAGAAAAAATTGAAGAAAAGACATATCAGGTAAATAAAGGATTAAAAAAATAATTTTTGACATTTTAATAATTATAAAATAAAATATAAAAATATAATAAATAATATTTTTTATGATTAAAGTTAATAAAGATTTATGCATTGGTTGTGGGACCTGTGTTGCGCTTTGCCCAGACACTTTTAAATTAGCAGACGACACCAAGAGTGAGGTAATTAAGCAGGATGATGTAGCTTGCGCTAAGAATGCTGCTGATAGCTGTCCGGTGCAGGCGATAAGTGTAAATTAATAATAAAAATATTAAAAACAACCCTTGGTTTTTCGGGGTTGTTTTTAGTTAGTGAAAGTGATAAAATAATTTAAAATATAAAAATATTTTATGTATTTTAAAGAATATAATTATTATGTTTATATAGTCGCTAGCTCATCCGGCACTTTATACGTAGGCGTGACTAATAATTTATTAAATAGAATTGAACAACATAAAAATAAAGAATTTAAAGGTTTTACAAAAAAGTACTCGTGTAATAAGCTTATATATTATGAATATTTTGATAATATAAATTTGGCAATAGCGAGAGAAAAAGAAATTAAAAAATGGAGAAGAGAAAAGAAAGAAAAATTAATAAAATCATTAAATTCGCATTGGAATGATTTATACAATGAATTAATTAATCAATAGTTTGTCATTTCGAATCCCGCATTTGCGGATGAGAAATCCCTTAAATTATTTTAAATCGTTTAAGCGATTTCTCCTCTCCGACCAAGTCGGATCGTCGAAATGACATTAGTAGACTTAGTTTAG
>Ga0172370_10010204_pt1 | contig 10816 bp, 12 predicted proteins | sample LakKiv5m_FD_114538 | JGI IMG/M metagenome (GOLD analysis project Ga0172370, IMG submission 114538) | Freshwater microbial communities from Kabuno Bay, South-Kivu, Congo - kab_022012_11.5m | ecosystem: Environmental > Aquatic > Freshwater > Lake | place: Democratic Republic of the Congo...
CCGCCGTATGGGATGTTTTTAAATGCTGATTATTCTGGAATGGAAGGAATATCAAAAGGCAATAAATATAATGATGTAATTGGTGACCATGAAGATTTTAAACCAGAGTTTATAACTTCAGTATTTAAAAATTTTGGATATTGTAAGGATATATTTTTGTGGGGTGCAGATTATTATTCAGAGTTACTAGAGAAAAGAAATGCTGGTTCGTGGATAGTTTGGGATAAAATGCAAGGTGGTGAAGGCGTGAATGACAAGTATGACAAGATGTTTGGAAGTAATTTTGAATTATGTTGGTCAAAAGCAAGACATAAAAGAGCAATAGCAAGAGTATTATGGAAAGGAATATTTGGTTTAGGTGTTGAAGATACTAAAAAGCGTGTTCATCCAACACAAAAACCAGTTAAGTTAGCTGATTGGTTTATATCTAAGTTTACAAAAGAAAATGATTTAGTTGCTGATATTTATTTAGGTGGTGGCTCTACTCTTATCGCTTGCGAACAAACTAATAGAATATGCTATGGTATAGAATTGGATGAAAAATACTGTGATGTAATTAGAAAACGTTATGCAAAGTTTATCGGTAAGGAGGACAAATGGCAGACAATAACGCCCCAGATTTAACAGGAGAAAACAGGAACGATAAAGGTCAATTTGTCGAGGGTGTATCTGGTAATCCTAATGGTCGTCCACCCGGTTCAGGTATTTCTATTACTACCGAAATTAAGAAGAAACTGGAAGAAGTACCTGAAGGACAAAAGGCAACCTACTTACAGCTTTTAATTAACCGTATAATGAAGCAGGCTATTCAAGACGGCGATCAACAGATGATTACTAGAATATGGAATTATGTCGATGGTATGCCAAAGCAATCTACTGATATTACCAGTGGAGGTGATAAGTTAGACAGTCTAATTGTTGTTAAAAATGGAGATAAAACTATCTAAATGGCAGACAAATGTTTGGGATGATAGCTCCCGTTACCAAGTAATTAATTGTGGTAGGCGGGCAGGTAAATCAACTCTAGTAGCCGTTAAAATGACGGAATTTGCTTTAACTAATCCCAAGGCCGATGTCTGGTATATTGCCCCAACCTACAAACAAGCTAAACAAATAATGTGGCTTATGCTAGGTGACGTAGTTCCCCAAAGGGCAATAGACAAAAAGAACGAAACGGAACTAACCATTGTCTTAAAAAACCAATCAAGAATAAGTTTAAAAGGGGCGGATAATCCAGACAGTTTACGGGGTGTAAAAATAGACTTATGTATCTTTGACGAATGCGCTTTCATTGATAAGTGGGAGTCAGTATGGAAGGTTATTAGACCTACTTTAGTTGATAATCAAGCTAAAACAATGTTTATATCAACTCCTAACGGGTTTAATCATTTCAAGGATATGGCGGAAAATAGCAAGTTTTCCTATCACCATTACACAAGTTACGACAACCCCTATTTAGAAAAAGACGAGTTAGACTTAATGAAGACGGAAATGGACGAGGATAGTTTTGCACAAGAAGTTATGGGCGAATTTAGGAAAATGTCGGGATTGATTTATAAAGAGTTTAATCGTGATATACACATGGTCGATATCCCCACCCTTGATTTTAACTGGACCTTTACACGATCACTAGACTTTGGTTTTGCACACAAAACGGCACTAGGATATTTTGCCATTAATTCAGATGGTACTGAAATTTATATGTACGATGGCTTGTACCAGTCTGGTTTGGTTGAAAGTCAAATTGCTGACGTGGTTAAAACAAAAGACGCTGGCAAGATAATTACTAACCCTGTGGCTGATTGCGCTCAACCAATGTCAATAGAACAACTTAAGGAATATGGTGTGTTTTTTAACCCTGTGGAAAAAGGGATAGATAGTGTCAAAAATGGCATAGTTAAGGTAGCAGAACTACTAAAAGTCAGAAAAGATACCGGCAAACCGACACTAATGTTTAACAAGAATTTAACATGGGTGGCTGATGAATTTGAAACTTATCGGTGGACGGAAAACAAAAGTGCTGATGGAGTAATTAAAGAAGTGCCATACAAGGTTAGGGATGATGCAATGGACATGATTTCTTATTTCGCTAGAAGTTATCGAAAAGAGGAGCCAAGTTATAAAGTCCCTGAAAGGACTCCCTCGGATTCAATCATAGGAATCTAATGCCAACCGCCGAAGAATTTGCCCAATACATCCAGTTAAGCAAACCCTATATCATAGAACTCGAGACACTTGTTCAAAAGGCAAATTATGGGGAATTAGATGTCCGGTTATCAGTTAGGAATGGAATAGTGGAGAAAATGACAATCATTACTAGCAAGACTTGGCTAAAGAAGGGAAGTGAGGCCAGTTTGTAGTTGTTGGGAATATGTTGTAGAATTAATTAACTTTAAAGTTAAATAAACTTCGAGCCGTCCGTGTGGACGGCTTTTTTTATGGCAAAAAAAGATACAAAACAAGATGATGGTCAATTAAAGAGAGAGATAAACGAGCAGTACCTACTGTCAAAATCATACCTTGACCCAATACATGAGCGATTTAATGATCAAGAAGAACTTTACCGTAGCTATATTAACCCTCAAAACTATCCCAACAAAGCAAGAGTGTTTGATCCCCGTGTTTTTAGGGTAGTTGAAACCGTTACCCCACGAATGGTTAGTAATGAGCCGGAGGGTTCATTCTACCCACAAGAGGGTGGAGATATGGGGGTGTCACATATTTTAAATGCTTTAATTAAATATGATTGGCGTAGGGCTGAAATGTTTCCTAAGTTAGTGTCTTTCGTCAAGTCTATGCTTATCTTTGGGACATCGTTTGGGCGGGTGTTTTATGATTATCGGGAGTGTGAGAAAACAAGAATGGTACCCCAACAAGCAGAAGGAGGAACGATTTGGAGTCCGACCAATAATGAAAAGATAAAATATACTGAGTATGACGGGCCAAATTTTGAGGTCTTAAATATATATGATTGTTTCCCCGACCCCAATGCCTATGATATCCGCTCAATGAGGTGGTTTATCTACCGAAGGTTTAGAACCATAGATGAGCTTAAAGAAGAAAACAACAAGAAAGGTGGGACATTTTACAAGAATTTAGACAAATTGAGACAGCTTGTTGATGGTAAGAAAAACGGTAACAAAAAGGGCTATAGACCAGAGGATTTACAGTTTAGGGAGCATAGACGGGTAATGCTATCAACCGAAGAAAAACTAGGAGAGGACGAGTCAAACCCAGACATTGTGATCGTCAGAAGGTTTACTAAGGACAGGTGGACTGATTACTGCCCCGAATATGATTTGGTTATAAGAGATGGGGATAACCCCTACTTTCATGGTGAATTGCCAATAATTTACGGAGTTGATTATATGTATCCTGGTGAGCTTTTTGGCATGGGAGAAATCGAGCCGGTTGAAAGAATCCAAAGAGCTATCAATGCCGTCCTTAACCAAAGACTAGACAATGTTCAATTCTCACTTAATACTATGTGGAAGGTCAAAAAGGGAAGTGGGGTAGATATGCACACTCTGGTCTCTTCTCCTGGTAATGTGGTTACGACTGCTGATATGAGTGCGGTAGAGCCAATTCAAGTACCTGACGTGACTGGTTCAACCTTTGTTCAAACCATGAATTACCTGACAAGTTCTTTGCAAAATGGTTCGGGGATAACTGACTACACAATGGGAATGGGGGGAAATGTTAATGTAGTTAATAAGACGGCGACTGGTACACGTCTTATCCAACAGGAAGCCAACGCCCAGTTCAAACTAAAGGTGCAAATGTTTAGCCACATGGTTATTCAACGGATAGCCAACCAATTCAAGGATTTAAGGATCCAATATACTACCGAACCACAACTTCTAAGAATAATTGGTAGTGACGCTATTAAGTACCTAAAAGATAATACTAAAATGGCCACTACTACCCTAGATGGTCAAACAATAGCTCCGGGTGAAGATTTGGTGGGGAAGCTAGATATAGTTGATAATAACTTTGCTTTCTTGAAGCTCTTACCAGAAGATATCCAACCATCAATTGTCGGGAATTATGACTTTATTGCTACCGTATCAAGTGCGCAGCTAACCGACCCAATTGCTATTCAACAAAACTTCTTTACGGCGGTAGATAGGATTAGTAATCCTGTATGGGCGCAAGGATTGGCTCAACAACAAAAAATGATTAACTATGAAGGTTTAACCGAACAAGTATTTAAAAAACTTGACTTAGGTTTAGAAGCTAAAGACGTGGTGGTAGATATGCCTAAACCTCCCCAGATAGGGAAAGATGGCCAACCCATTCCACAAGATGATAGTGAACTCCCGCCAATCCCAGTGGATTTGGACACAGAGCAGCAGATTAATAGTTTACAGTCACTGGAGGCAATGGAATTAAATGGAGCTATCTAAAGAGCAAGAACAATCTTTAATGGAAGGTGACATCCTAGAACAACTGTCAACCACTAAGGGGTGGGAATGGATAACTAATTATATTTCCGACAAAATTCAACAATTCACCAATAGGGCGATTATTAATGGCTTCAAAAATCAAGAAGATTATCAGTTTTACCGAGGTGAAGTGTCGGGCTTACGCTCACTTCTGGTCGAAGTGGAAAATAGCCTACTGAACCTTAAAAATTATCGTGACAAACAACGATCCGAGGAGTCAGGAAGAATTAAATAGCGAGGGGGCTTTTGATAGGGTAAACATCCCCACCAACCCCACGCTTGTTGATATCTGTCCGACTCATACTAGGGATACATGGATGTCACACAAGGGGTATAAGGACAATCGAGATGGCACCATCTCGTGTATCTTTTGCCCGTGGGGGACCAGATTACCTGGTTATATCCGGTTAATCAATGGTGTCCCCGTAGATTTGAGAACTTTAAACAAGGGATAAGCCCTTTGTTTAAGGCTCTCAACCTTTCGCTCACCGAGTACGGTGCTTAATTAATTGAGAGTTTCTGGGTATCTTAAACCCTGCAAAACTATGAGTGATCAAGACAACCTTGACCAACTAAAGGACGCATTTGACGGCCACGAAGTCACTAATGACGATGGTCAACTGACAGAGACAACTGACAGCGAGGAAGTCCCCTCGAAAGAAGAAACACCCGTTGCAGAAGCGGAGGACATGGAACAGGAAACTGCAGAAACCAATCCGGAAGTTGCCGAAGATGAAGACGGAAAGAAGTATGTCCCAGAGGGACGGTTTAAAGAAGTGTATGCCAAACTAAAGGAGGCCGAAAGGAAACTTAAGGAAACTTCTACTCGAGAGCCAGTGGCTCCACCAATGTCCGGTCAATCACCAGACAGAGCGTCACTTTTAGAAACCGAACTCCTTCACCAGACATTACCTCAATTTCGTCCGTATAATGCGGATGGTACTCGGAATCCCGACTATTCGGAAGTTTTAGATGAAATGGGGAGCGAGATATATCAATCCTCTTTCAGGTTTGACCCTAAAACTCAATCGGTCATGCCGACAATTACAAAATTGGAAGCAGCCAGGCGAGCCATAGATCGAGCTAAAAAACTTGTCGGTAGTCGAGATAGGAATAGAGATGAGGTACGGGTTGTAAAATCCCAACAATCCGACTCAGGGTTTACCAGTGCCAGCAAGAAGGTACCTGAAAAGAATCTAGACGACATGTCGCTAGAGGAAAAAGAAGCGTATCTGAAAGCTAACGGTCTTTGGTAAATTTATTAGTTATTTAAAAAAATGTCTGCATTAACCACACATGCGACTAACGCTGCCGTGATGAAAAGTCGGTATTATGACGAACTCTTTCTAAGAGTCGCCGAAGCCCAGCTTGTTCACAAACAGCTAGGTCAACTCAACCGAAAAGTTGAGGCTGGTCAGGGCGGATATGGCACCGGAGTCCTTTATTGGACCCGTTTTGTCAATTTGTCAACTGTTACCTCTGGTAGCGGTGAAGGTGTCGCAACTTCAGCTTGCGTACTTTCCGCCGTTCACGTCACCGGTAGTACAGTTCAGCTTGACAATGCCATTTCCTACTCTGATTTGCTGGCATACACCTCCTTTGGTGACTTCAAGAAAGCTGCTATGGAAAGACTAGCCTACAACGCTGGTATTTCTATCGACACTTACGTCAGAAACGGTATCAGTAACTCTGGTACTATCATGAACGTAAATAGCGCAGCCCACTTCTCGTCAATCCCCTCAACGGGAACCATTGATATTGGAGATGTACGTCGAGCTGTTAGAAGTTTAAGGAGAAACGATTCCATGCCTCTGGCTGATGGTAGCTTTGTAGCTGTCATTCACCCAGACGTGGCTTACGATTTGGAAGGTGACACCACCACCGGTGGATGGATCACAACCAACACTTATGTCAATACCGACAAGATATTGGCTGGTGAAATCGGTAAGCTGTATGGTGTCCGTTTCTTGGAAACCAGTAATGGTCATACTATAGCTGGTAACAGTGCTTATTTAGCATCTGCAACCATCTATACGACCTCGTTCTTCGGAAAAGATGCCTTTGGTGTGTCTGAGCTTCAAAACCTCAAGACCTTCATCAAAGACTTCGGCTCTGCTGGAACCGCTGATCCAACCGATAAGATCGCCACATTGGGTTGGAAGTGTACCTTCGGTGCAAACATGTTGAACAGCGCATTTGCTGTAAACATGAGGTCCGTTGTGTCCACTACAGGCTAATAGAAAATTAGCTTCATTAAAGCCCCTTTTCGGAGGGGCTTTTTTGATATATTGAATGGTACGGTAATTGTGCGATACTATGTTGTGCCAGAAATTACCTGGAAGAAGTACGAAAAAGATATTAGGAACAACGACATAGACACCCAAGTTAAAGCCACTGACGCATTTTTAGCAGAAAGAGAATTACAAACAAAAACAAGTGAAGGAGCTAGACGTTGGGAAGAAGACAGGAAAAAAGAAATTGTAAAGAATAAGCCATTGTGGAGAAAAGAAAAAGACGAAAAGCGGAGTGAGGATTTGAAAAAACCATTTAAAAAGCTACTACAGGCTGGGGCTTTTAACTCTGGTCTTACCCCGGCTCCTGGTTATATTTTAATTGGGGTTGATAAGCAAGAGTCGGTTAGTGAGTCTGGAATCGTAATTGCTCAAACAGTAGAAGAACCAAACGATGGGGTGGTATTAGAGGTTGGGGGGCAACTGGTTATGGAGAAAAATACCATGCAGTGTCCGTGTACGGTTGGGGACAAGATTTTATTTAAACGTGGAGCGGGTCTTAACCTAACTATAGAAGAGAGAGATTGTAAGCTTATTTATTTTCCAGACATATTAGGAGTATTCAAATGATTTCAGTTATAACTAGCACGTTTAACCAAACAGCTCTTCTTAAGCGGTGTATTGAATCGGTTCAAAACCAATCATACCAAGACTACGAACACATAATCGTTCAGGATGGCAAAGACCCTAAGGTTAAAAAGATAGTGGAAGCCTACAAAGACCCTAAAATCCGTTATTTTGAGATAGAACACTTTGGCAACCATTCAAGACCTAAGAATTTCGGGACTAAACAAGCAAAAGGTGAATATATTACGTATCTTGATGATGATAATGCTTTTAGGCCAGACCATTTACTTATCCTTTTAAAAGAAATTGACAAGGCAGATATTGTTTATGGTGATAGGTGGGTAATTGATGATGTTGGCTTGGGGAAAAAGGGGGCAAAAATGCCATCTTCTATAGGTAGAAGTTCAGATTTTAGGTTAGATATTCTAATGAAAGCCAATTTTATTGACACCAGTGACGCTTTAATGAAAAAAGAAGTGGTTATGAACCTCGGTGGCTGGGACGAGAGATATCAAAAGTATTTAGATTGGAATTTGTGGGTAAGGGCGGCTAAATATGGATACACCTTTAAGCATGTTCCCATGATTATCACTGACTATCACATGGTCAAGGGGTGCATGAGTATGCAAACACTCGACTCTGATGGCATGATGAGACCTAAATGGGATCCCGTTGATTGTGATATTGAGGTGCCTTATTTAAAAGATGTTGTTGAGCCTAAAGTGGCTATCTTCACATTGACTTATAACCGCCTGTCCGAAACTACTGTATCTTTTGGGACGCTTCATACTACGGCGAATTACCCATTCACGCATATTGTCGTGGATAACGGTAGTTCGGATGGGACACCTGAATATTTAAAAGAATATGCTAGCCAGCACGATGTTCAGCTTGTCATGAACTCCGATAATAAGGGGATATCAATAGCTTCAAATCAAGCTCTAGATTGGATTAAGGGTAAGGGCTACGACATTATTGTTAAGGTTGACAATGACGCTATTTTTAAGACTAAAAATTGGTTATCTAAAATGGTTGAGATTTGGAAGGCTAATAGAAAGATTGCCCTGTCGTGTTATGTATCGGGGCTAAGAGATAACCCTGGTGGCGCACCTAGGGTTGTTTATGGGACGCTAAAGGGTGAGTTGATTGGCATGGCTAGACATTTGGGTGGGATAACCCATTTCGTTGACGCTAGTGCCTATAATGAGTTTAGATGGCCAGAAGATGAAACATTGCACGGGAACCAAGACGTAGAGCTTTCTATGTACTTAATGTCAAAGAATTATCAAATGGGATATTTAGAGAATTTTTTTGTAAATCATGGCCTAGATGGGACGGAGGGGCAAATGAAAAAGCACAAAGAATACTTTGAAAAGCGCAAGTGGGAAAAATGCCATGTCTATGGAGATAAATATGATAAGTGATCTTAGACAACAGGTAATTAAAACCATGCAGTCTTATCGGGATATTTTAATGCCTGATGATAAGGGCTGGAAGTGTTTAGAGGTGGGAATTGACGGGGACGAAAGACCAAGTGGAAATTATGGTTTGTTTGGCAAGGGGAACCAGTGGGCGACAATGGATAATGTTGAACACTTAAGGCCGGATATTGTAGCTGATTTGTGTGATACCGGACTTGAAGCCGAGAGGTTTGATCTAGTGATTGTTTCTCAAACACTTGAACATATCTATGACTTTAACAAAGCCATAAACGAATCGGCACGCATCTTAAAGGAAGGTGGATATTTAATCATCGATTGTCCCTTTATGTATCCCTATCACGGTACATCAGATTATGGGGACTATTGGAGAATAAGCCACCAAGCACTAAGAAAACAACTACAAAGTGCCGGATTACAGGTTATTAGTTGTAACATCTATGGCGACATCTTAACTAGCGCCTTAGCAAAAAAATGACTTGGGAATATTTAGACGAAAGAAGATGTAGATTTGCCCGACTCAACCATACATGTTGTCCTAATACACAAATATTTAATATTGTTAGCAGGAAAGACAACCTCTACCAAGTTAGGGACGATATTCTAAAGGAGTTTGTATGCCAAAAGTAAGTTTAGACATAGACGATAGCACCATATTTTTTGTAAATTGGGATAAGTTACTTAGACTGAAAGAACGGTATCCGACAATGAAGGTGTCTTTTTTTCATATTCCATTTGATTTCCAATCCGAAAAGTCATTGTTGAGAACCATGAGAAACAAGGGGTTAAAACTTTTGGAAGAAAACCTAGATTGGATACAACTAATTCCCCACGGGGTGGCTCACTTGCCACAAGAGTTTTTAAATGTATTCAAAGAAGATTTGCCTCTAGTATTTAACGCCATTAATGAATTTATGGAGGACGATAATCTACCCTACGAGAAAGGTTTTAAAGCCCCGCAATGGCTCTATAACCAAGACCTAGTAGACTTTTTAGATGAGAAGGGGTGGTGGTTGGCAGTTGATAGAAACCAGCCTAAGGCCCCACGAGCTAAGAGGTTTTATGAGTACAACTACTCAATAGATGAAAAGTTTTGGGAAAGCAAAGAGCCGGTGTGGAAATTACATGGACACATGGGAGCGCCTTCTCTAAACAATATCGAGGATTGTTTTCTCAACTTGTTAAAAATTCCACTTGATGCCGAGTGGCATTATATTACTGATTATTTATCACCATGAAAGTAAAAATATATGGTCTAGGATGTGTGGGAAAAGCCATGTTATCTCTTTTCCCCGAAGCGGTAGTAGTTGATCCGGCGTTGGGTAAAACTTCGGATGAGGTTTGTGACATTGCTTTTGTTTGTGTCCCTACTCCTAATATGGGTGAAGGGAAGCTAGACACCTCAATTGTAGAGAGTGTGGTTGCGGAGGCAAAAGAAGGCTTGATTGTGGTTCGTTCTACTGTCAACCCTGGTGATTGTGGCGGATGGGCTGGCAAATATGGCAAGAATATTATTCATCAGCCGGAATATCTTGGTGAGACCACTAATCACCCGATGACTGACCAAAAGAACCGGCCATTTATGATTATCGGCGGTAAACTAAAAGACAGGAGGAAGCTGATTGAGCTTTACCAAACCGTTTACAACGCCAACATCAATATCCGGCAAGTTACTTCTTTGGAAGCGGAAATTATCAAGCTTACCGAGAATAGAGCCATCGCTTTTAAGGTCGCACAATGTCAAGAGCTTTATGATGTTTGCCAACTGGCGGAGGTGGATTACTATACTATCCGAGAGGCGGTCTATTCAGATGACCCAAGATTTAACCTTTGGTGGTCTTTTGTCTTTCCAGACAAGAGGGGTTTTAACTCGAAGTGCATTCCAAAGGATGTTTACGCTTGGTGTGCTTGGGCAGAGGGTCTGGGGTACGAACCTAAGATTACTAGAGCATTATTAAATAAAAACAAAGAATGGATAAAATGAAGATAAAAGCGTTCCCTAACGCCTCCGGTTCCGGCCAATGGCGGATAATTCACCCAATGAAATATTTAGCTAGGCGGGGACACCAAGTAA
>Ga0172370_10010209_pt1 | contig 10813 bp, 9 predicted proteins | sample LakKiv5m_FD_114538 | JGI IMG/M metagenome (GOLD analysis project Ga0172370, IMG submission 114538) | Freshwater microbial communities from Kabuno Bay, South-Kivu, Congo - kab_022012_11.5m | ecosystem: Environmental > Aquatic > Freshwater > Lake | place: Democratic Republic of the Congo...
CATGCTTGGCTCGAACCCATGAAGCAATGGGTAATTGAAGCCGCTTCGGCGGCTAATATCGCCAGTGGGACGGACTTAGATGCTAAAAAGGTGTTGGCCCAAAAAATCTTCGGCTCGAACCTTATTCTTTCCAACCAAAAAGCGCGTGGGATTGAGATAAATCAATGGGCGGCGCTGCGCGCCGCCCCGCCAACTCGGGGATTGGAGCGGGATACGGGAATTGAACCCGTGTCTTATCCTTGGGAAGGATACATTGAGCCACTCAACTAATCCCGCTGATTAATATTCTTAAGCTAAATTATAACAAATCAGATCCCTTGATATTTATAATACATATACTTATACTACTATAGTAATAGTATATGGGAAGTTTTACTGTCATAATCATATTGGTTTTATTAAATGCTTTTTTTGTTTCTTCGGAGATGGCTTTGTTAGCCACGCGGAAAACTCGACTATTTGAGTTGGCAAGAAACGGTAATATTGTGCATAAGATGGCCAAGTACATCAGCAACAATCTTCATATTTTCATTACCGCTACCCAGTTCGGTAGTACGATGTCCAGTATTGCCATCGGCTGGATCAGTCAGGATTTATTTTCCTCATTTTATCTAAGGACATTCGGTCAGTATTTTAAGGCCGTTCCTTTTTTAAAAAATTCACTGCTTACGACAGTTTTACCCTTCACGATTATCACTTTTTCCATTATGACAATCGGTGAACTGCTTCCAAAAAAGATTACTATGCTCAATCCGGAAAAATTTGCCCTGATTTTTGCTCTGCCTTTATATGGATTTTCAAAAGTATTTGATCCGGTAATTAAATTTTTTAATAATATAACAGACAATATTTTAAAAATATTCGGAAAAAAAAGTACTTCAAAAGAACCGCCTTTCTCCGAAAACGAATTAAAAATTATTATCAATAAATCGGTTAAAGACGGAGTAATACCGGTGAGCCTGAAACTGGTGATTTATAATACTCTTAAAATGAAAAAGATAAAATGCCAGAATATTATGGTACGACTTTCCAGAATGAAAGTATTCTATTCCGATGATTCGCTGGGAAAAATACAGCAAAAGATAAGCAGGGAAAATCTAAAATTTAACCGTTTCCCCGTAATTTATAGGAGAACCAGCAAGATGGTCGGATTTATGGAAACGACAGAACTATATAGATCAATTAGCCGATATAGTGCAGCGACAGTTCTAGCAAAAACAACATTAATCAAACAACCGATTAAGATCCATCATGAAGCGACTGCCGATAAGGTGTTTTCTGAAATGCTAAAAAGAAAAACCCACATTGCGTTTATTAATGGCGGCAAGAATAAGCCCGCAGGAATAATTACGATTGGGGATATTGAAAAACAGTTAACGCGGAATAATTAGAATCATTCCTACTTCGATTGCTTCCGGGTTGGGAAGATTATTAGCCCGGGCGATCGTTGGCCAGGCATTTAGATCACCATATAGGGCCAATGCAATTTTTGATAAACTGTCCCCGAGTTGAACAGTATAACGTTCCTGAGTATTGGTGACTTTTTCCGATTGGATTGCCGTAATATCTCCCTGAGTCGGTTCTTTGGGAGTAACCACCGGCAAGACTAATTTGGTGCCGGGAGGAATATTATTCGGATCGGTAATATGATTAACCTGTGCAATATCATAAGCATTAAAGCCGGAACCATAGGCAGTTTCCGCAATTTTCCAAAGGTAATCACCCTCCTGTGTAATATAATATTTGGTTTGATTATTGGAAGAAACAGAATAAATATTTGTATTTTTTTTCGAATTAGCCAGGTTAAATTTTGGGAAAAAAACAAAGGAAACAAAGACAATTACGAAGACACTGGTTAAGCCAAGCAAAAAATATTGATATTTATCTTTTAATAAAGAGATAATCTTCTGGTAATATATAGTACTTTTCTTTTTCTTTTTAGGCATATCGCAATCAATATTAACAAATAAAACACATTTTTCAAGACAAATATAATTTATAGTATAATTAACTTTTATAAGTTGTTAAAAATTATTTTTTGAGAAGGTGAGGTGAAAATTATGAATATAACAGTAATCGTTATCGCAGCAGTCGTTTTGTTCGGTTTATATTTAGTTGGCGTTTACAATAGTTTGGTTGTCCTTAAAACCAGGATCCAGGAAGCATTTTCAGGGATTGATGTCCAACTAAAAAGACGTTCAGACTTAATTCCCAATTTGGTCGAAACCGTAAAAGGTTATGCCAAACATGAAAAATCAGTATTTGAAAACGTGACAAAAGCCAGAAGCGCTTTAGTCAAGGCTGAAACACCAAAAGAAAAAGCCGAAGCGAACAATCAATTAAGCACAACGCTAAAATCCTTGTTTGCCGTTGCCGAAGCATATCCACAGTTACAGGCAAGTGCTAATTTTCAGGAACTGCAAAAGCAACTGGGAGATACGGAAGATAAAATCGCATACTCAAGACAATTTTATAATAGCAACGTACTGGACTATAATACCAAGGTAAAAATATTCCCGACTAATCTGGTAGCCAATATGTTTGCTTTTAAGGAAGAAGAATTCTTTGAGGCAGGTGAAGAAGAACGGAAAAAAGTCGACGTCAAGTTTTGATTGAAGTATGACAATCTATAGTCAGATAAACCATAACCGGTGGCGGTCGGTTTTTATATTTATTTTATTTATCGGATTAACTTCCGGCTTCTTTTTTTTGATTGGAAATTATTTTGGGTCGGGAAAAACTTATTTAGTTGCGGGAATCATATTTTCTTTGCTTTCGACCGTTGGCAGTTATTTTTATTCGGATAAATTGATTTTGTTTTCTTTAGGAGCAGTTCCGGCAAATAAGAAAGATCACTTTGATTTTTATACTGTAGCAGAAAATTTATCCATTGCTGCAGGTTTGCCAACACCCAAACTTTATGTAATTAATGATGATGCGCCAAATGCATTTGCAACCGGAAGAGATCCAAAGCACGCGGTTGTTTGTGCAACCACGGGATTATTAAATATTCTTGATCGGATAGAACTGGAAGGAGTGATTGCCCACGAGTTATCACATATAAAAAACTACGATATTTTATTGTCTTCGGTAGTTGCGGTTTTGGTTGGAGTTGTCGCATTAGTTTCTGATTGGATATTAAGAAACCTTTGGTGGTCAGGGCTCAGGCGCGATGACGACAACAACAACCGTAATCCATTGTTAACGGTTTTCGTAATCGTGGTAATTTTAATCACTCCGCTTGTTGCGACGCTTATCCAGCTGGCCATTTCAAGGCAGCGGGAGTTCTTGGCCGATGCCAGCGGAGCATTATTAACCCGTTATCCTGACGGATTGGCAAATGCACTGGACAAAATTGGTGCTTATCAATATTCGTTAAGATCAGCCAGTTCAGCGACCGCCCATCTGTTTATCGCCAATCCATTTAAAAAAAGCAAGCGCCCTTCGTGGTTAACCTCTCTTTTTAATACCCACCCGCCGATTGAAGAGCGAATAAAAATTTTAAGAAGCATGTAATATGTGTGGAATAGCAGGATTCTATGGAATAAAAGATGATAATCTGATCAAAAAAATATCTGATCAATTATCGCACCGCGGACCGGATGGAGAAGGTTTTTACTTTGATAATAAAGTAACTTTATTAAACCGCCGTTTGGCGATTATTGATGTTAAAGGCGGTGATCAGCCGATCTATAATGAGGATGGCTCAATCGTCGTCGTTTATAACGGTGAAATCTACAATTACCAGGTTTTGCGTAAGGAACTGGAGCAATTAGGACATCATTTTAAAACAAAAGCTGATACGGAAGTAATCGTTCATGGGTATGAACAGTGGAAGGAAAAATATTTTGACAGATTAAACGGGATGTTCGCCATCGCTTTGTGGGATATAAAAAAGCAAAAACTTCTTCTAGTCCGTGATCATTTTGGCATAAAGCCCCTATATTATTCTTTTATTAAAAACGATTCGACAGATTCTGTCCGAATTATATTTTCTTCAGAAATTAAGCCGATTTTTGAATCGGGGTTAATTGAGAAAAAGCCCAATGACAGAATTATTTACCGTTACTTAAAATACCGGATTCATGACGATCAAAAAGAAACGTTTTTTAAGGGAATATATAAATTGTTGCCAGGGGAGATGATGGTAATTGAAAAATTAAAAGTTAAAAGTGAAAAGTTAAAAACACAAGTTAAAATTCAAAAATATTCAAATTTAGAAAAAGAATTGCTAAACATCAATAAGGTTAATAAATTTGGTAATAAAGATATTGATGAGTTTAGAAAAAAATTAGTTGAGGCGGTAAAGCTAAGATTGATTTCAGAAGTATCGGTGGGAAGCTGTTTATCCGGAGGTTTAGATTCGTCAACCGTCGTTTCAATTGTTAATAAATTACTGCAGCAAAAAATTCAAGAAGCAAAATCCATTGGTAACATGCAAAACGTTTTTTCGGCTGTATTTCCAGACGGCTCCAATAACGAAGAAAAATATGTTAATGAAGTCCTAAGGGCAATGAAGTTAAAAAGTCACAAAATCGAACCAAAACCTGAGGAATTTTTCAAGGAAATTAATGAATTTGTCAAAACTCAGGAAGAACCAACAATAAGCACCGGTCCCTACGCTCAGTATAAAGTGATGGAGGAAGCCTCAAAAAATGTTACCGTATTACTCGATGGTCAGGGAGCCGACGAAATGATGGCCGGGTATTTGCCGTACTTCTTCGTTTATTTTCGTCAACTATTTAAACAAAAGAACTATTTAACTTTGCTAAAGGAACTATTTCATTCATTAGATATTATTTTAAAAATTCCAATTAAACGTTTAATTGGAATAAAAAAAACAGTTCATGCAAAAAATCTATTAAGCGATAACTTTGTAAAAGAACATAAAACAGAAGAATTCAAAACTGTTAATGACAGTCTAAAAAAGAGATTAATTGAAGATATTTTTCAAAACAGTTTGCCATCGCTTCTCAGATATGAAGATCGTAATTCGATGCATTATTCTCTTGAAGGAAGAGTCCCATTTCTGGATTTTAACTTAATGGAATACCTGTTCAGTTTACCCGATAAAGCAATCATTAATTTTGGATGGAATAAAAACATCTTAAGACAGGCGGCTAAAAATTTACTGCCGGCACTGATCGTCAATAGAAGAAACAAAATCGGATTTACTACCCCGGAACATCAATGGTTTATGAGGATGAAAAATAAAATTTACCAGGTGTTTTTAAGTGAAAGCTTCGCCGGCCGGAAGTATTTTAATAAGCCGGAGGTACTTAAAGCTTTTCAGGAATTTATTGAAGGTAAAAATGACGATTCGATGATGTTCTGGCGGTTACTAAATCTTGAGATATGGCTAAGGTTATTTTTCGATTCAAAATCAATTAAAAAAATAACAAATTCGAAGATTGATAAGTTTGGGAGGGCAAATGAAGGAAAAGAGATTGAGATCGATGTTAACGGTAAAAAATTCGATCGATATCCGGTAAAAACAGATATTATAAAAAAAGGCGATAATATTGAAAAAAAAATTGTCACATTATTACATAGCTACATTGTTGGAAACAATGAAACAATGAAACAATTTAGCAATAAGAAATGGTTTCTTGTCATCTCCGAAAAGGTTGTCGCCATTAGTCAGGGAAGATCGTATTTTCTTTGGGAGATTAAACCAAGTTTTTTTGCCAATATTTTGTCAAATTTTGTAACGAAGACTCCCTATGGTATCGGTTTGGGCAGTCCCTGGACAATGCAGTTGGCGATTAGGGAGGTTGGGGTTCTTAGGGTTATTGGGGCTGCGATTATTGCGGGAATTACCAAGCCGTTAGGCATAAAGGGAATGTTCTATCGGATCGCTGGTGAAACAGTAAGATCGATTGATGGGCCGACGGAATACTCTTTGTATCCGTCTAATGTCTCAGCTAAGTTGGGACCGAAAGATCCACAGAAAGTAGCTGAAAATATCAAATTTCAAATAACAAATAAAAATTCAAATTCAAAATCTAAATTCCAAATTTTAAATTTTCTCGGCGTGGTGATTATTGACGCGAATGACCTTGGTCAAAACGTGCTTGGAAACAGCACAAATATTGATAATAAAACGATTGAAATGATATTTAAAGACAATCCGATGGGACAGGTAGATGAGCAGACGCCTATTGTAATAGTCGAAAGTTTATAAAGTTTGCAAAATCTATAAAGTCAAGCGATGAAGATTTTAAATAAAGATCAGTGTCAAAAACTTGTTGATTCGGCTGTAAAAAGGCTAGCTGACTATTTAAAAGAAAACAATTTAAAAGGTATAACAACAGGAATATCCGGCGGAATCGATTCAAGCGTCGTTGGGTTAATTGGACTTAGAACAATCAGCTATCTAAAAAAAAGCAATTATAATGCCAATTATAAATATATTTTTCTCGATTGTGAAAGCAATCCAGTTGACTATAACAAAGCTAAAGAATTCTCGAATTTCTTTGGTTTTATGCTCATGAATTATGATCTTAGTCAATGGTATAAACAATCTCCGGTATTAGACCTTATCCCGGAAAATCATCCGAAAAATAAAGTTGCCAAAGGAAACATAAAAGCCAGATTAAGAATGATTTATTTATATAATACCGCCTTACTAAACAATTATATTTATCTTGATACCGATGATCTGTCCGAAGAATGGATGGGTTTTTGGACGCGTCACGGAGACGAGGGTGACGTAAAAATAATACAGCAGGTGACTAAAACCGAGTTATATGATGTTGGCGAATTTCTTCATGTTCCGCAAGCAATACTTCAATCAAAACCGGGTGACGGCCTTAATGTGACGGAAAATAATTTAGCTGAAGAACAGTTAGGACTTGACTATATATACGTAGAATATATTGTGAGCAGATTTATTAAGGAAAGTTTTAATGTGAACGGAAAGCCCAATCAGTTAAAATTAGACAAATATACTGGCTTGTGCGAAATCGTAGCTAAAGAAATATCCAAACCCGTTAATTCAGTAAAGAAAATTGTTGAACAAACATTAAAGACTTCATATAAACGGAAACACGGCGATTACGCCGTTAATCTTCTTCACGACAGATCAGAGTTCGGTTTTCCCGAAGTGGGCAGCGAAGAATTTAACAAAAATTATCTAAAAGCTGTTAAAATAAGTAATCATGAAAAAAACGAAGTTGTCGAAAAGTGAAATACTGCATTTGGAAAAACTCGCCCGGCTGACACTTACCGAAGAAGAAATAGAAAAATATGGGGAACAGCTCTCGGAAACAATTGATTACGTGAAAAACCTGGATAAACTTAATACCGATGATATTTCTCCAACCAACTCGGTTGTTGACCTGAAGAATGTGACTTTTGAAGATGGTGCTGAAAATGAAACGGCTTTAACTGCAAAAGAAGCGCTTCAAAACGCAAAGAAAACCAAAGATGGAGCTTTTGTGGTTGATCGGGTATTATGATCTAATTAAAAAATTAAATTGGTAAAATTAAAATGAATTTATTAGGAAAAACCATAGGACAGCTAAAGGAATTGATTGACTCAAAAAAATCATCCGCAGAAGAAATAGAAAAATATTTCAGAGGCAGAATAAAAAAATACAATCCTTCTCTCAATGCATTTCTGACTCTTAACGATGTTGATAAATTATCTTTACGAGAAAATAAATTAGCCGGAGTTCCGCTGGCAATAAAAGACAATTTTTGTACATATGGTTTACGGACAACTGCCTCGTCCAAGGTTTTGGATAAATTTATTCCCCCATATGAATCAACCGTTACTTCGCGTCTCAAAAAAGCCGGAGCCTTTATTATGGGGAAAACAAATATGGATGCATGGGCGCACGGTTCTTCTACAGAAACATCTGATTATGGGCCGTCAAAAAACCCCTGGGATTTAACAAGAGCGCCTGGAGGATCATCCGGAGGGTCGGCGGTAGCCGTTTCGGCATATTTATCGCCTGCCGCTATCGGTAGTGAAACGGCAGGATCGATTAAGCAGCCGGCTGCATGGACCGGTGTCGTCGGTCTGAAACCGACCTATGGAAGGGTTTCAAGATATGGTGTTATTGCTATGGGTTCATCGCTTGATTGTCCGGGGCCTCTTACGCTCAGCGTTGAAGATGCAGGATCGTTGTTGTCCGTTATTGCCGGTAATGACAAACACGATGCTACTTCTTCTCCGATTAAGACCGAAAATTATGTAGAAGAAATGAAAAAAAAGAAAAAGTTTACCATAGGTATTTCCGACGACTATTTTGAGGGATTGAATCCGGATGTGGCAAAAGCGCTTGAAAAATCAATTGAAATTTTTAAAAGGATGGGTCATAAAACAAAGAAGATTAAACTGTTGTCGCCAAATTTTGCGATCTCCGTATACACCATTATTCAGAGAGCCGAAGTATCGTCAAACCTGTCACGTTACGACGGGATTAGATACGGCAATAATCGAGCTTATTTTGAAGCTGAGGCAAAAAGGCGGGTAATGCTCGGGACATATACGCTTTCTTATGGATATTACGATGCATTTTATAAAAAAGCGCAAAAAGTCCGGACATTAATTATCAACGATTTTAAACGTGCTTTTAAAGAAGTGGATTTAATTATCGGTACACCGACGCCGATTACTGCTCTAAAACTTGGTGAGTTTACCAAATACCCGTTTTTTGGAGAGTTAATGGATAAATTCAACGAACCGGGAGCCATGTCCGGGATTCCGGGTATTAGTGTTCCTATAGGTTTAGATAGGAATAATCTTCCAATTGCCATGCAACTTGTTGGTAATTATTTCAGGGAATCAGATATTTTGTGTGCTGCTTATCAATTTGAACAGGAAACCGATTTTTTTGGAGTGATTAAAAAAGGCATAGAACGTTATGCCGACTAATATGAACAATAAATATAAACCGGTAATAGGCCTTGAAATTCACGTAGAGCTGAAGACAAAATCAGGAATGTTTTGTCAGTGTAAAGTTGGCCAGTTCCAGGCAAAACCCAACAGTCATGTCTGTCCGGTGTGCCTGGGTCTTCCCGGCGCACTTCCGGTTCCGAATAAGAAAGCGATAGAATGGACTATAAAAATAGGGCAGGCTTTGAATTGTCATATAAACCGCCAGACAAAATTTGACCGCAAGCATTATTCTTATCCTGACTTGCCAAAAGGTTATCAAATCTCCCAATATGATGAGCCAATCGCGATTAAAGGATCTCTCAAATTAAAAGTTAAAGATGAAAAATTAAAAATTATTGAGAAAAAATTCAGAATACATCGTGTTCATCTTGAAGAAGACACGGGAAAGTTAATCCATAAAGGAAATGAGACGCTTATTGATTTTAATCGTTCCGGAACACCGCTTGTTGAAATCGTTACAGAACCTGATTTTCACTCTTCCGATGACGTCAAAACATTCTTGGAAGAACTGCATACGATCATTAGGTATCTCGATGTTTCTGATGCAGAAATGGAAAAAGGTTCAATGAGACTGGAGCCGAACATATCACTTCAAAAAATTCCAAATTCTAAATTACAAGTTACAAACAAATCCAAATTACCAATAACCAATGAGCAATTACCGAAGTATAAAGTTGAAGTCAAAAATATTAACTCTTTTAAATTCGTAAAGAAGGCGATTGATTATGAAATCAAGAGACAAACTGTAATTTTAGAAAAAGGAGAAACTCCCAAACAGGAAACACGGGGGTTTGATTCCAACAAAGGAATTACTTTCAGCCAAAGATCGAAAGAAGAAGCTCAGGACTACCGGTATTTTCCAGAACCGGACATACCGCCATTGGAATTCGATGAGCAATATTTAAAAGATATTTATAAACAAATTCCCGAACTTCCCCAAGCAAAATTTGAAAGATACGTCAAAGATTTTTCGTTAAAAGAGGGTGATGCATTTATTATTACAAGAGACAGGAAGTTAAGTGAATATTTTGAATCTGTAAACTCAAAACTCCTGCCTGCCGGCAGGCAGGGCAAAACTCAAAGCTCAAAGCTGCAACTGAAAACTCAAAATTTTCCGCAGTTTATTGCCAACCTGATTATTAATAAAAAAATCTCCATATTATTGTCAGTCGATGAATTTGAAAAAAAAGCGGTAGAGTTGCTTGTACCTAAAGAAACTGACGAAAAGTTACTTGATGTTACAATTATTCGAATAATTGAAGCAAACAAGAAAGTGGTTGACGACTACAAATCCGGAAAACAGAATGCAATAATGTTCTTGGTAGGACAGGTGATGAGAGAGATGAAAAGCAAGGCCGACGCCCAAATTGTTATTGAGATGTTAAAATCCAAAATCCAAAGCTTAAATGTCAAGTCAAATCCAAAAACCAAATGACTAAATAATTATTAGTTTTGGATTTTAAACTTTGAGCTTGATTTGGATTTAGGATTTTGTCATTTGGATTTAATTATTTAAAAATGTCATTTGTTCACCTTCATGTTCACAGCGAATTTTCTCTTCTTGATGGGATGTGCCGTCTTGATGATTTGATTGAGCAGACAAAAAGGTTTAATATGCCGGCTGTCGCCTTGACCGATCACGGTTCTCTATATGGCGCATTTAAGTTTTATATTAAGGCCAAACAGCAGGGTGTCAAGCCGATTATCGGCGTTGAGACGTATAAAGCAAAAAAATCACGTCATGACCGCCCAAGCGGATCGGAGAGAGATCAGTATCATTTGGTGCTCTTAGCAAAAGATCTTACTGGTTATAAAAATCTCTTAAAGATTGTCACTACGGCTCATCTGGAAGGATTTTATTATAAACCGCGCATTGACTTTGAAATTCTTGAAAAATACCATGAA
>Ga0172370_10010211_pt1 | contig 10811 bp, 7 predicted proteins | sample LakKiv5m_FD_114538 | JGI IMG/M metagenome (GOLD analysis project Ga0172370, IMG submission 114538) | Freshwater microbial communities from Kabuno Bay, South-Kivu, Congo - kab_022012_11.5m | ecosystem: Environmental > Aquatic > Freshwater > Lake | place: Democratic Republic of the Congo...
CGGCCAAGCTCGCCGACGGGGCTGTCGGCACGGCCAAGCTCGCCGACGGGGCTGTCGGCACGGCCAAGCTCGCCGACGGGGCTGTCGGCACGGCCCAGCTCGCTGCGACGATCGTCAAGGATCTCGGCCTCATCCCGGGGGCGCAGCTCGCGCTCGTTGCCACGACGGGCAAGTACGACGATCTCCTCGGTGGGCCGGATCTGACGCCCTACGCGCAGGTGGGCGAGGCGAACACGTGGGCCAAGGCGCAGGCCCTCGCCGGTGGCGGGAGCCTCGGGGGCGACCTCGACTTCGCGAAGCACCAAGCCCTGAAGTTCCGCTTCGAGAGCGCGGCCTCGGATCCGGCGCCCTGCGACGCCTCCGCGATAGGCCTCGCCTACCTCAACACCACCACGGCGTTGCTGCTCGTGTGCGACGGCAAGGCCTACAAGCAGCTCGCGACGCTCGCGGACGTGGGCACCCAGACGAACCCCGGCGCCTCCTGCAAGGACATCCTCGCGAAGATGCCCGGCGCGAAGGACGGCGCGTACTGGGTCAAGCCGGGCTCGCAGGCCGTCCAGGTGGTGTGCGACATGACGTCCGACGGCGGAGGTTGGACGCTGATCTTCAGCTCCCAGGCCGTCGCGGGCAACGCCGACAAGACGGGGCCCTACAGCGCGTCGCTCGCGACTTTGACGCCCTCCGGCTCGATGGTCGCGGTATGGACGCCCTTCGACACCGTGTCGTCGACCCGATTCGCGTGTGATGCCGCGAAGAACGGCTCGATCGACTGGTCCGGGTTCGACTCCTCCGGCCAGGGCTACGCGCGCCTGAAGTCGAGCACGACCGGTCAGGAAAACTACACGCAATCGCTCGGCAACGGCATGTCGCTGAACAACTCGAACGAGGATCCCTCGCACACCGACTTCTGGATCTACGGCGGACCACAATATTGGGGCTCGTACGACGATTATCCTTATAATTCATCTACAAACGATGATTTCTGTGCCACGACGTCGTATCGCACGCGTAGCGGCAGCGTCAGCGAGTCCAGCACCTCGAACGCGTACTTCTACATCTGGGCGAAGTAGCTCAGCTTTGCCGTGCCCAGGCCTTCAGGCGCGGCAGCAGCAGCTCCTCGGTCAGGATCTTGAGCGTCGCCGCGAGCGGGATCGCGAGCAGCAGGCCCACGAAGCCGAGCAGCGAGCCGAAGACGAGCAGCGCCACTATCGTGGTCACGATGTGAATCTGTGCACCCGAGCCCACGATGATCGGCGTCAGCACCGAGTCGAGCACCTGCCCCACGATGTAGACCACCACGACTCCGATGAGCCACGCCGTACCGTGATCTCCAAGCGTGACCTCCAGACCGGATATGGCCAGCACCGGCAAGAGCACGGCGAGGTTCGCGAAGGGCACGATGCCGAGGATGCCGACGAGGAAGCCGGCGAGGAAGCCCAGGCGGACGCCGAGGAAGGCCCAGCCGAGCGCGGTGGCGAGCGCGACGAGGCCGCTGACGACCAGGCGGCCTCTTACGAAGGCGGCCAGCGCGGCGTTGACGCGGGCGGCGATGGCGAGCATGCGCTCCCGGCGGGAGGCGGGGAGGTAGACCGCGAAACGCTCGCGGGCGGTCGGGAGGCCGAGCAGGAAGAAGAACGCGTAGACCGGCACGAGCAGCGCGGAGACCGTGAACGCGAGCACCTCGCCGAGCGCGCCGCTGACGCCGCGCACGAAACGGAGGCCGGCGTCGCCGACCGATCCGAGCGCGCCCGACTCGGTCACGAGGGCGCGGAGGCGCTCCGGCGTGACGTTGCGCTCGATGAGCTCCGTGCCGCGGCCCACGAGGCCGGCCTCGTCCAGGCGGCCGAGCAGCGCGCCGACCCAGGATTCGCGGTCCTTCGAGAGGCGTCGCAGCTGAGCGAGGTAGCCTGGCTCCAGTCGACCGTCGCCGTCGGAGTCGCCGAGCGCGGCGGCGAGCGTGGGGACGTCCGGCGAGGCGGGTAGGGCCCGGCGCAGCACCTCCAGCACGTCCTCCGATGCGCCGCCGGTGCGGGCCTCCTCGACGAGCGCGCCCACCTCCCACGTGCGGCGGTCGGGCGAGGCCCACGCGCCGTAGTCGACCCGGCGCGCCGCCTCCCGCACGCGGGCGTTGCCCTCGCCGGACAGTGCATAGGCCCAGTGGCGGGCCTCGCGCACGACGAGCGGGAGGCTCAGCGCCACGAAGAGCAGCGCCGCCGTGAAGAAGCCGAGCAACAACAGTGCGGCCGCGCGCGGGCGACTACCGACCCTGCGTTCGAGCCTGTCGGTGGCGGGGCCGAGGAGGAAGGCGACCACCAGGCCGATGCCGAGCGGGATGAACACCGACGAGAGCCACCACATGACCGCCAGCCCGCCGGACACCGCGGCGCCCAGGCCGAGCAGCCGGAGCCTGTGGGCGGCGCGCGACGGCGGAACGGAGGCCGCGCCGTTGGGGCCCGGAGCCAGCCCATCTGCGAGCCCATCCGGCACGGCGCGGGCCTAGGCTTCGCTGATGGGCTTGGACAGGACGTAGGGTTCGACGGGCGTGACGGCGTCTCCGCGGCGGCGGACCACCTGACCCGGCGCGGAGGCCAGCTCCTTGAGCGCCCATCGGCCGTTGCCGACCTCCAGGAAGCGCTCCCCGGAGCAGGCTTCGAGGGCCTTGCGGACCGCTTTGGCCGGTCGCGAGCGAATCGGCCAGTTCTGGCTCTCCGCCCACACGATGATGTCGTCGACGTGCGCCGCGCCGGGGTGAATGTGCATCCACTCTTCGATGCGCTCGGCCACCCACCGCGGATCGCGCGTGGAGGCCGTGAGCTCGTCCGGGAGCGCCTCGGGCTGCGGAAAATCGTCGGTCTGCGCGGGCGTCCCGGCCGCCCTGCCGCCCTTTCGGCGCTTGGTGGTCGTCGGCGGACGGAAGTGGGCCGCGGTCTTATCGCCGATGAGCGCGTAGTAGCCGCCGCCGATCTTGCGAAAGACCTTGGAGTGCTTCCCGAGGGCGATGATCAGGCCGTTCTTGCGGTGTCCGGTCGTCGGCCATGCCTGCGCCTCCGAGACGCGGACGACCTCATCGATGTGATGCGGGCCGGGGTTTGCCGTGAACCAGCGCTGCGCATACTCCCAGACCTTCGACGGACCGGCCTCCACCGGAGTGGCCTTCTGGCGCGTGGCCTTGAGCGCGATCGCTTCGACCGGGGCGGCTTTCGGCTTGCGACCGGGCTTGCCCTTGGGCGCGGCGGTTTGTGCCGGCAGGGTCGCGCTCGCGTCACCGACCAGCGCATAATAGAGGTGACCCAGTTTCGCAAAGACCCCGGCGCGCTTGCCCATCGCGATGATCAGGCCGTTGCGGCGGCTCTGGCCGCGGGTGGGCCAGCCGAGCTCCAGCGAGAGTCGGGCCAGCTCGTCCACGTGGTGTGCGCCGGGGTTGGCCTTGAGCCACTCCGCCGCGACCTCCCAGATCTGCCGTCCACTGTCGTCGGTGCCCGGGCGGGACTTGCGTGCCCCCTTTGCGGCGCGCGGTGCCCCGGCCTTTTTGGCGGGGGGTGGCGTACCCGCGGCGGACTTCGCCTCGGGGCTCCCGACCAGGACGTAGCTGCCGTCGGGAAGAAGTGTGAAAGTGTCGCGCCGTTTGCGCAGCGTCACGAGCAGGGACTGGCGCGACCCCATCGGCCAATGCTGCGTGTCGGCCTCGGCCCACAGCACCTCGAGGGACTGCGGACCGGGGTGCTTCTTGAGGAAGTCGCGCACCAGCATCCAGGGGCGCGCCTTGGCCTTGGACGGCCGCTTGCCGCGCGGCTTGGCCGTCTTCGGCGTGGTGGCCTTTGCGGGGGCCGCCACTGCGGGGGAAGCTTCTGCTGGGGCCGCATTTGGGAGGGCCGCCTTTGCGCTCTGGGCGGTTTTGGCTGCCGCCTTGTCCGCCACAGCGGGGGCCGCCTTCGCACCTTCCACACGGGGCACGGGGAGCGCTCGGGCCGCCTGGGGCGCGGCCACCACGGCCTCCGCAGGCGCGACGACCGACGTCTCGTTGAAGGTCTCGAGCATCGAACGGAACAGTCGCTGCGGAACGGAAAAGGTCTCCCCACCTGCGGAGATCCTCAGGATTCCATCGGTGGCTAGCTCGAGATTGATCCTTCCGGTCGGCGAAGTAAGTCTGAGGTGCATCGGTTTCCTCGTCAGGACGACTGCGGCGGACCAGATCACAATCGGAAACGAGTGTCAAGCGTTTTGGTCACGGGCCCTCACGCCACATGGACGCTGGCCGCGGCCGCTCGCGTACGGCCCGAGGCGCGTGAAGGATTTGACAGGTCCGCCGCCATGGGGCTAGGGTCAAGTCCCGGGCTCCTGATGCGCCCCACGTCATCAACCAGCCGTGCTTCCGTCGCCCTTGGCGCGGCGAGCCGGCGAAGGAGAGCGCTCGTGCCCGCGACCGGACCGCGTCCGAAACCCACCAAATTCGTGTTCGTCACCGGCGGCGTCGTCTCGTCGATCGGCAAGGGCCTGACCGCCGCCTGCATCGGCGCCCTGATGGAGGCGCGCGGCCTGCGTGTGACGAACATCAAGCTCGATCCCTACATCAATGTGGATCCGGGCACGATGAACCCCTTCCAGCACGGCGAGGTCTTCGTCACCGACGATGGCGCGGAAACCGACCTGGATCTCGGGCACTACGAGCGTTTCACGAGCGCCACCATGCGGCGCGCGAACAACTTCACGACCGGCCAGGTCTACGACTCGGTGATCCAGAAGGAGCGGCGCGGCGAGTACCTCGGCGGCACGGTGCAGGTCATCCCGCATATCACCGACGAGATCCAGGCCAAGATCAGAGCCGCCGCGCAGGGCGTGGATCTCGCCATCGTCGAGATCGGCGGTACGGTGGGCGACATAGAGTCGCTGCCCTTCCTGGAGGCCATCCGGCAGATGCGGCTGGAGCTCGGCGAGAAGAACGCGCTGAACATCCACGTCACGCTCGTGCCGCACATCAAGACCGCGGGCGAGCTCAAGACCAAGCCCACGCAGCACTCCGTCAAGGAGCTGCGCGAGATCGGCATCTCGCCCGACATCATCGTATGCCGCAGCGAGAAGCCATTGCAGGTCGATATCAAGAAGAAGATCAGCTTGTTCTGCAACGTGCCAGTGGACGGGGTCATCAGCGCCTACGACGTCAAGAACATCTACGACATGCCGGTCGTGATGCACGAGGAGGGCCTCGATCAGCGCATCGTGGACGTGCTCGGCATCTGGTCGCGCGAGCCGGACCTGGCGCCCTGGACGCGCATCCGGGCCGTGCTCAACGAGACGACCGACGAGGTGCGCATCGGAATCGTCGGTAAGTACGTCGGTTTGCAGGAGAGCTACAAGTCGCTCAACGAGGCGCTGAGCCACGGCGGCATCGCCAACGAGGTGCGCGTCAAGCTCGTGTTCATCGACGCCGAGGAGGTCGACAAGCAGGGGGCGGACGCGACGGTGACCGGTGTGGACGCGGTACTGGTGCCCGGAGGCTTCGGGCGCCGCGGCATCGAGGGCAAGATCGCGGCGGTGCGCTTCGCGCGCGAGCGGAAGCTGCCCTACCTGGGCATCTGCCTCGGGATGCAGATCGCGTGCATCGAGTTCGCGCGCGACGTGTGCGGGCTCGGCGGCGCGGATTCGACGGAGTTTCGGGCCGATACGCCGCATCCGGTCATCGATCTCCTGCCCGAGCAGCGGCACATCAAGGACAAGGGGGCGACCATGCGGCTCGGCGCGTATCCCTGCAAGCTCACGAAGGGAACGCTCGCCGAGCAGGTCTACGGCGCGACCGACGTGCGCGAGCGTCACCGGCACCGCTACGAGGTCAACAACGACTACCGCGCCAGGCTGGAGGCGGGCGGCATGAGGCTCTCCGGGCAAGCGCCGGACGGCTCGCTCGTCGAGATGGTCGAGCTGCCTGACCATCCGTGGTTCCTGGCATGCCAGTTCCACCCCGAGTACCGCTCGCGCCCCATGGCCGCGCACCCCATCTTCGCGTCGTTCGTGGCGGCCGCGAAGGCCATGCGTGGCACGCCGGAGGCCCAGACCCCGGCCCAGGCGCTGGGCCAGACCACCCCGTGAGCGCGGCGGACGGGCGGGGCCGAGGCCTGCTGAGCGTCGTCGCGACGCCCATCGGCAACGTGGGCGATCTGACGCCCAGGGCGCGCGAGGCACTCGGGGGCGCGGACACGGTGCTGTGCGAGGACACGCGCCAGACGGGCAAGCTCCTGGCATTGTTGGGTATTTCTGCGAAGCTCGAGCGGTTCGACGCGCACGTCGAGCGGGACGGCGCGGCACGGCGCCGGATCCTCGACCGCGTGGCGGCCGGAGAGCACCTCGCTGTCGCCACCGACGCCGGGACGCCCTGTGTGAGCGATCCGGGCGCGCTGCTCGTGCGGGACGCCCACGCGGCGGGCCTGCGCGTCGAGGTGCTGCCCGGGCCGTCGGCGGTCATCGCGGCGCTGTCGGGCAGCGGGCTCGCGGGCGTGCCCTTCGCGTTCTGGGGGTTCCTGCCGAAGGCCGCCGGCGCGAGGCGGGAGGCCCTCGATCGCGTGCTGCAGCCGGCGCCGGGGGGCGGCCCGATGACGCACGTCTTCTTCGTCGCGGGCCGGGACGCGCGGGAGCTGCTCGCCGAGGTGGGCCAACTCACCCCCGGCGCGGCGTGCGTCCTCGCTCGCGAGCTCACCAAGCGGCACGAGGGGTGGCTCGCGGGCCGCGCCAGCGGGGTGAGGCAGACCCTCCAGGCCGAGCAAGAGCGCGGCGAAGCCGTGCTGTGCGTGTCGGTCGACGCTGGGGCGATGGCGGGGCGGCAAGAGGCCGCCGAGGCCGCCGAGGAGGCCCTCTGCGTCGCGATCCGCCGTGCCCGCGACGCCGGGGAGCACCGCAAGGCCGCGTCCAGACGCATCGCGGAGGCCCTCGGCGTGCCCGCCCGGGAGGTCTACGCCGCCTGGGACCGGCCGGCGAGATAGGCCCGAGCCGAGCCGAGGACGGGGTCTGACGATCCCGGCGCTGCCCTACAGCCCCACCGATTCGAAGCCGAGCCAGGGATAGGGGCCCTTCAGCCAGGCCTGCGTCAAGACAGCCTTCATCCCCGGGTCTTTCTTGAGGAAATAGCCGAGCCACGCGGCCGACGTCGCGTTGATCGCCGGGAAGGCCTTGGCCGGCACGAGCATGCCCTCGACCCCGCAGAATTCCTTGAGCGCGATGGTGGCGATGAACACGCTGCAGATGTCGGTGAAGCTCATGTGGCCACCATCGGTGAGCACCGCCTTCGCCTTGGGCGCCGGTACGCCGCCGTAGATGGGCGTGATCTCGTAGTCGAGCGGCGCCGTGGCGTCGAGCGTGCCGCCAAATACCATCGCCGGCACCTGGACGCCCGTGAGGCCCTTGCCGAGCCCCAGTCCGTCGAACGACGAGTACCCGGCGGGGGCCCACGCGATGGCGGCCTCCAGGTTCGGGATCGGGTTGTCGAGCTTGACCGTGCCCGTGGCGGGCCAGTAGTCCAAGTATTTACAGAAAATATCTGATTTAGAACCTGCGGCGCAGGCGGCCTTGGCCTCTGCGATGTCGATCGTGCCGCCCGCGACGAGCAAGGTCGTCCAGCCGCCGAAGGAGTGGCCCGTGATCGCAACATGCGAGAGATCCACGAGGCCCGAGAGCATGTCGCCGCCGGCGTTCATCGCGACGACCTGGTCGTAGCAGAAGCGCACGTCCTTGGGCCGCTCGAGCGCAGCCTGCGCGGCGTCCTCGTCCTTGCTCGTGAAGTCGAAGAGCGTGTTGCCCGCGTGGTTGGGGGCCGCGACGATGTAGCCGTGGCTCGCGATGAACTCGACCATGCTCACCGATTGCGTGTTTACCCCCTTGAAACCATGGGAGAAGAGCACGAGCGGGTAGGGTCCGCCGCTCGGCTCGGCCGGCGCGTCACCGTAGGCCTTGCCCGGGATGACCTGGAGGTAGGTCACCACCTTGCCCTCGGCCTTCGACGGGTACCAGAGCTGCGTCGTGACGGACCGCGCCCGCGCGACGTCGTACCAGAGCATCGCGCGCGATCCGACGGGATAGGGGCCCCACTTGGTGGGATCCGTCTTGGGGAGCGGCGGCGGTCCGGTGTCGGGCGCGATGTCGGTTGGAGCGGCGACGTCGGGCGCGGCGGTAGAGTCAGAGTCGGCGCCGGGCGATGCGGTGAGGTCGGGCACGAGGTCTGCGTCCGGAGCGACGTCCGGCGGGGACGCGAGATCTGAGGCCGGAGCGAGATCGGGGGCGAGGTCGGTTGCGAGGTCGGGCCCGAGATCTGGCGCCGACAGGTCGCCGGTCGTCGCGTCGGTCGAAGGCGTGTCGGTCGGCGAGAGGTCATCTTTCGCGACATCTTCCGTGATGTCACCTTGTTGGGTGGCGTCCTTCGGAGCCGTCTCGCCGAACGTGAGGTCCTTGAACCCCGCGACCTCCGAGACGTCGGTTCCGGCGCCGGACGACGCGTCGTCGCTGCCACCGCAGCCGGCCGACGCGACGAGCGCCGACGCGAGCCACAGGCGCAGCAGGGGCCTTGGCGAGACGGTCATGGCGGACTCCACGCGGGCATGGGCCCGAGGCGATCACACGGGGCGAGGCTAGCGCGTTTGGGGGTGGATGCAAGGGGGCCTGCGCGCCGGCCGGGCGCGGGCGTGCGGGCTGCCTCGGGGACGAGGAGGCAGGCGCCGGGACCGTCCTGGACCGCGTCGCACGTCTTGCGGTGGACGTGCCCTGACCATCCGGACTCGCTGTTACGATGACTTCATATTTTATTATTGATTAAGTTAAAATATATGGAATGATTGTGAAGCAACATATACAAACGACCCGTAGAGACTAGAATCATACATAGGAATCGCTGCGTCCGCTAGGCCGCTCGTCCTGCAACTGCCGTTTGGGCAAGGGATCTCACACAACCAACCGGACCATCCCAAGCACGCCCCGACGCTGTTCTCGATCATGCCTCTCCCCTTCGTGAACAACGACACGATGCCCTCCTATGGGCGCGCGGACATCCCGGGATGTTGCCACGTGCCGTCGTACAGTCCGGCGTCAGTCGGCGCCTCGGAGGTTGTTGCGAGGCCCAGCGCAGGTGTGAAGGCCGCGCGTGGCCCGACCCGTCGATTGAGATGAAGCACAAACTCGTTGAGATAGGCTTATCGATCCTTCGCGCTGACGCCGTGGTGGGTGCCGAGCAGCCACGCGTCGAGGTCACCAAAGGCGATGTGGATCATCGGGAGATGCTCGTCGGGCTTGGTCTGGTCGCCGTCGATCGACGCAGCCTCGTGGCGGAAACCGAGTTGCCCGAGACCAACGTAGGCGGACCAACCGTCGGTGTGCACCGCGGAGCCCGGCTCGATGTTGTCGCGAGCGAACGACTCGAGCGAGGCTTGGCTCCGGTCGCCGACGACCTGCAGGAGCAGGCGCCCTGCGATGAGGCCGCGCCCATGTCCGCCTCGAGGTCGTCGCCCCTGACCGGTGGGAAGGTTCGGGTCGGGGCCGGGAGCGGTGCTCCTCGGTCGGACCTCGACGGCGCCGGCGACCAGCGTCTTGTGGAGTCGCCCGCGCCCCTGGCCCACATCGCCCCGGCCGCCTCGCTCCTGCACGATAACCGGACAGGATTCGGTCCGCGCGGTGTCGAAGCCAGTGAACAGCAATTACAGGGACTTGGGCGGGTGAAGGTGGGGAGATCGGGAGACAGTGTAATCGCGCTATTGTGGTTTCGTCATCGGGATGGGGTCGAGCCAATCGCCAGCCCCAACCCCAACCCCAACTCCAGCCCCAACCCCAGCCACAGTCGCGTTGCGTTGCTCACACGCGCGCCCTGCGCACGCATCGGGCTTCGGCGCCACACGCGCGCCTACTTCGCCGCCTCCCCATTGACAACGCCCCGTCCGCGGCCACACTAGCGGCGCCCTCGCGCGCGGCAGGCGCGAGTCGGACAACTGCCGGAGCCTCCATGCGCGTCGCCCTCATCTCGGATCTGCACGGCAACGAAGTGGCGCTCGACGCCGTCCTTGCCCACATCGCTCGCACCGGCGTCGATCGCATCGCGTGCCTCGGCGACACGGCCACGCTCGGGCCGCGGCCTGGCGCGGTGCTGGCGCGGCTGCGGGAGCTGGGCTGTCCCTGCATCGAGGGCAACCATGACGCGTTCCTGCGCGATCCGACGCTCGTGCACGCGTACACGGAGGCGCCCGTCATCGCCGAGTCCGTGACCTGGTGCCGCGCGCAGCTCACCGGGGCCGACTTCGCGTTCGCGGCTACGTTCCTGAGTCACCTGCGCATCGACCTGGGCCACGGCATCTCGCTCCTGCTCGTGCACGGGTCGCCGCGGTCCAACATGGAGGACATGCTCGCGACGACCGCGCCGGAGCTGCTCGACGCGATGATCGCGGGTCCCGTGGCGGAGGGCGCGACGGTCATCGCGGCCGGGCACACGCACGTGCAGATGCTGCGACAGCACGGCGGGACGTTGCTCGTCAACCCCGGCAGCGTGGGCTCGCCCTTCGAGCGCTACGTGCACGGAGGGGTGCCGAAGGTGATGCCGCATACCGAGTACGCGATAGTCGAGGCGAGCGCGGACGGCGTGAGCGTGCAGCTGCACCGGCTCGCGCTGGACCCTGCGGCGTTGCGCGCGGCCGCCCTGGCGAGCGACTTCCCGCTGCGCGAATTCCTCGTCGCGCAGTACGCGTGACCGGGCCATGAGCACACCGCCCTTCGAGGCCCTGAGCGCCTCGCGCCCGGCGTGGTCGGCGTGGCTCGAAGAGCGCGGTGAGAAGCGCTTTCGCGCCGATCAG
>Ga0172370_10010214_pt1 | contig 10808 bp, 10 predicted proteins | sample LakKiv5m_FD_114538 | JGI IMG/M metagenome (GOLD analysis project Ga0172370, IMG submission 114538) | Freshwater microbial communities from Kabuno Bay, South-Kivu, Congo - kab_022012_11.5m | ecosystem: Environmental > Aquatic > Freshwater > Lake | place: Democratic Republic of the Congo...
CAAGTTCTTTTCCGTTTAAGAGTTCTTTTACAATTACGGAAGGAAGAGGAAAAAGCGCCGAAGTGCCGAAGCTCGTTTCACCCTTGTTATTGTTGATGCAAATACATCCCAGCGCAAACCACTGCCCGTGTTCTTCAATTATTCCGCCTTCGATGCCCACAAAATAATCGGCGTAAAGATTTTCTTTTTTTGCGTGGCTGACTAATTCATCAGCGCGGTTTTTTGCGCCGGTAAATGTTTCGCTATTTATCGGCTGAGCAGAAACTTTTGAGTCAACTTCTCTTCCGCTTACATCAAGCGAATCAAAATAAGATGAGAATGCTTCGCGCACAGCATCAATTTTAACGGGATTTTTTGACCCGACAAGAATTTTCATTGCTATGAAATGTTTACTTCGTCAGATAGTTCATTTGTGTCGTCCGATTTTCTTGGGAAATGTTCGGATAAAATAGCGCCAACTTCATCAACCGCGTTGATAATTCCTTCGCGGAATTTCTTTTCGCGGAAACTCGCTTCCATTTTATCTTTTACTAATTCCCAAGTGTTCGTTGCAACCTTGTCGTTTATGGCTGAATCGGCAAGAATATAAAATTCTCTTTCTTTTAAAAGAATGAAGATAAGTATTCCGGTTTTATCGCGGGTTTTTTTTATTCCAAGCCGGTTAAATTCAGACACGGCATATTCCAAGACGGATTTCTTTTTATGAAAAAAAGCTTTCTTCTCTTTTATTGAAACTACAATTTCTCCGGCGGTTAAAAGTTCTTTTTCTTTTATTTTTAAAGCAATTTGATGAAGTTCATCATCGGAAAGAAAGCCGTGTAAGAATTTTTTATTCATGGTTTTTCTTTTAGTTTTTGTTCAAAATCTTTGCGCGCAAAATTGAAAATTTTCCGGCAAGGTTATTTTTTCAAATAATATTTTGAAATAATTTTTTCGTTTTCAAATTCATACACCAACGGATTGCCGGTTGGAATATTTAACTCCAGCACTTGCTCTTTGGTAAGATGATCAAGATACATCACCAGCGAGCGCAAGCTGTTTCCATGCGCGGTGATCCAGACATTTTTTCCGTCTTTTACCAGCGGCTCAATTTTATTTTGATAATAAGGAATGGTTCGCGCGGCAGTATCTTTCAGGCTTTCGGTAAATCCTTCCGGATTTAATTCCGTTACATCGCTCGGCGGCGGAACATCGTAACTTCTGCGCCAAATATGCACTTGCGCGTCGCCGTAAATTTTTGCGGTTTCGGCTTTATTCAAACCTTGCAACGCGCCGTAATGGCGTTCGTTCAAAGCCATATCGCGCTCGGTTGGAATTGCAGAAAAGCCCGCGGTTTCACTTGCAAGCTGTGCGGTTCTCATAGCTCTCTTAAGTACAGAGGTAAAAAGATAATCAAAGCTGAATTTTTTTTCTTTTAATAATTGTCCGGCTTCTTTTGCTTCGTTTTCACCTTTAGCCGAAACATCAACATCAACCCAGCCGGTAAAGCGGTTTTCTAAATTCCATTGCGACTCTCCGTGGCGCAACAATACAAGATAGTTCATTTATTTTCCTTTGTGATAATCATATTTTCGACTACAAACTTACTAATTTTTTCATTGTTTACAGCGCAAAGTTTCGATAACTTTGCATCAAAAAATTTTGAAAAAATCCTTATGAAAAATGCGGTTGATGTTTCCAACATCTTGCTTCCTTTGTTTTATCTGGCGTCGTTTGCAATCTATTTATATGATTTCCAGAAAGACGAAAGAAGGCTTTCAAATGTTAAAAGATTATTTCTTTTTCTTACGCTGGTCTTCCACACCTTCTATTTGATAGCGCGAACGGTTGCGTTTAACCATCCTCCGATAACGAGTGTTTTTGAAATATTTACCGTCCTCGCTTTCTCGGTAAGTTTTTCTTATTTCATTTTGGAATTAGTTACCGATATTCGCGGAACCGGACTTTTCATCATCATCATTTCGCTTATCTTCCAAACCATTTCATCGTTTTTTATAATTGATTTGACAGAGGTGAAAGAAGTATTGCGAAGCAACCTGCTCGGCGTTCATGTGCTGCACGCGTTGCTCGGTTATGCCGGTATTACTATTTCCGCAGTGTATGGATTTTTATATTTGATGCTTTACAAAGAACTAAAGCTAAATAAATTCGGATTGATTTTTGAACGCCTGCCGAATTTGGAAATATTAGAAAAATTAAGTTTCTACTCGGCGATCATCGGATTTATTCTGCTCAGCGTTGCCATCGCAATCGGCGTGATCTGGCTGCCGCAAGCGTTCCCAAATTTTTCTTACCTCGATCCGAAGTTGGTCGCCACCTTTTTAGTTTGGTTAATGTACGGTATCGGAATCACCACAAAAATAAGCGGGAAACTGCAAGGAAAGAAAGTCGTCATCTTTTCAATTGTCGGTTTTGGTCTGGCAATTTTTTCAACCATCGTAACCAACTTTCTTGCAAAAAGTTTCCACGCATTTTATTGATTCTTATTGACCAATGACCAATAACTCTTGACCACACACAAATGAAGAACTCGAATATTTATATTTTATGAACCTGCTGGCGATCTCAATTAATCATCATACCGCCCCGGTAACGCTGCGCGAAGAAGTCCACCTTAGTAACGATGAAATAAAATCCTACATCGATGAACTGAAAGAAAAATATTTTTCCGAAGGATTTATCATTTCTACCTGCAACCGAACGGAATTATTCGGCATTCCGAAAGAGCCGGCAACAAGCTACCGCGAGTTAGAAAATTTTCTTGTTGAAAAAAAATCAATTGATAATTTGACCGACGACCATTTTCAAAAATTTTTTTCGTGCAGCGCGCTCAATCATCTTTTTAAAGTGATTGCCGGAATTGATTCCATGCTGATTGGCGATAACCAAATTATGGGACAGGTGAAAGAGTCGTTTCAACTTGCGCAAGAAAAACAGTTCACCGGATTTTTAGTAAACCGGGTAATTGATTCCGCAATTCGCGTAGGCAAGCGCGCTAAAACGGAAACGACCATCAGCGACGGCGCCATAACCGTTAGTTATGCGGCTGTGCAGTTGATTGAAAAAATCTTTTCCAATCTTTCAAAAAAATCGGCGCTCGTTATCGGTATGGGCGAAACCGGAAAAATTGCCGCACAGCATTTGCACGATAAACATATCGGAAAACTTTCCATCACCAATAGAACGATGGAAAAATCAGAAGCGATTGTGACGGAAATCGACGCGCAAATTCTTCCGTTTGAAAGATTTAAAGAACACCTGGCAGATTTCGATATCATCATCAGCGCAACGTCGTCGCCAAATCTAATTCTTACAAAAGAAGAAATAAAATCAATGATGAAAAAGCGGGGCAACAGCTCCACCGTGCTGATGGATATTGCTCTTCCTCGAGACATCGATCCCGAAGCGAGAAGTATTGACAGCGTTTTTTATAATGATATTGATTCGCTCAACATAATTGTTGAACACAACATGAAGAAGCGGAAAGACGAAATTCCGAAAGTGCAGCATATTATTATGGAGGAGCTGATCAGCTTTTTCGGCTGGTATAATTCGCTTGAAGTTGCGCCGACAATAAAATCACTTCGCGATTTTTACGAAGAGATTCGCCTTGCCGAAGTTGGAGGATATAAAAACAAATTCACAAAAGAAGATCAAGAAAAATTAGAATTAGTAACCAAACGGATCATCAACAAGCTGTTGCATCATCCAACAACCGAACTGCGCAAAGCAGCCGAACAAGGAACCAACACCTCCGAAGCGGCTACCAAAATTGCGCTTGTGCGCGATCTGTTTGGAATAGAAAACAAAAGTAATACTGATGTATAATTTGGAAATTAGAATTGAAAGAAAATCAGAGCATAGAATTTAAGCTAAACTGGAAGGAGGAATATCTTAAATGGATATGCGGTTTTGCTAATGCAACTGGTGGTAAATTATATCTCGGTAAAGATGATGCCGGTAATACCACCGGTATTGATGATTATAAAAAGTTAATGGAAGATCTGCCGAATATAATTCGCAATTATCTTGGCATAACAACGGAAGTTAATCTCATAAAAGCGAATGAAAAGTATTTTATAGAAATAGATGTAAAACCGCAAACGGTTGCTATTTCATTGCGGGGAAGATACTATAAGCGTATCGGAAGTGTAAACACGGAATTAACCGGCAACAGCCTGAATCAGTTTTTACTTCAAAAATCCGGAAGAACCTGGGATGATGTAATTGAAGAATCCGCAACTCTTAATGATATTGATAAAAAAAGTTTAAGCCGATTTTTAAAGATCGGAGAAACAACAAACCGGTTACCGGATGTGGCTGGACTTAGAACTTCCGAAATATTGGAAAAGTTGAGACTCGTAGAAAAAGGTAATTTTAAAAGAGCAGCTCTAATATTGTTTGGTAAAGACCCGGGAAAGTTTTTTCCTAATCTAATGGTAAAAATAGGTCGCTTTGGAAAAAATGATGAAGATTTATTGTATGAGGCAGTTGAAGAAGGAAATTTATTTGTCTTACTTCAAAATGTCTTAACTCAGTTGAACCGGAAATTTTTTAAGAATCCAATAGAGTTTGGTGGCTTACAGCGAATAGAAAAAGGAGAATACCCGGTTGCTGCAATCCGTGAAATGCTGCTTAATGCACTTGTGCATAAAAACTATCTCGGAGCCGCTATTCAAATACGAATATACGATAATAAATTTAGCATATGGAATGAAGGAATGTTACCACCGGGACTTTCAATGGAATCCTTGAAAAAACAGCATCCATCAATTCCCAGAAATCCTATAATTGCAGACGTGTGTTACAAAGGTGGTTTAATTGATACTTGGGGTCGGGGTACTCTCAAAATTATAAATGCATGTAAGGAAGCGGAGTTACCGGAACCCTCAATCAAAGAAGTGTTTGGCGGATTTTGCGTAGAGATTTTTTCATCGAAAGTTATGAGTTCGGAGAAAAGTTCGGAGAAAAGTTCGGAGAAAAGTTCGGAGAAGATAATTGCATTAATGAGAATCGATCCGCAAATTACAATTGCACATTTATCCAATTCAATTGGAATAACAACTCGGGCAATAGAGAAACAAATAGAAAAACTTAAGAGTACGGGAAAAATAAAAAGAATCGGTTCTGATAAAGAGGGATATTGGGAATTAACAAAAAAATAGAAATGTTAGTAACAGGAAAATAGAATTGAAACAAAAACTTATCATCGGATCGCGCGGAAGCGAGCTTGCATTGTGGCAGGCAAATTTTATTAAACGGGAATTGGAAAAAGCGCACAGAAATCTTTCCGTTGAAATTAAACTGATAAAAACAAAAGGCGATAAAATTCTCGACGTCGCTCTTTCAAAAATCGGCGACAAAGGTTTATTCACCAAAGAGCTTGAAGTGGCTTTGCTCAACCGCCAAGTTGATATCGCCGTTCATAGTTTAAAAGATTTGCAAACCGAAATTCCTGCCGGATTAAAACTTGCCGTTGTAACCAAGCGGCATGATGTTGAAGACGTTTTAATTTCCCGTAAAAAAGGAACAACAATCTGGAACTTGAAAGAAGGAGCCGTGGTCGCAACCGGTTCGTTAAGAAGAAGATCGCAATTGCTGCATCTTCGTCCCGATATAAATATTGTTGAGCTTCGCGGAAATGTTCCAACGCGTATTCAAAAATTTCATGAATCAAAATGGGATGCGATCATTCTTGCACGCGCCGGCGTTGAGCGGCTCGGTTTGAAAAAACATATTTCTTCGTACATCGATAAAGAAATTATGCTTCCCGCGGTTGGGCAGGGCGCGCTTGGAATTGAAATTCACAAAGACAATAAAATTGCGGAAGAGCTTTTGCACGCGCTTCATCACCAACCAACGTATCAAGCGGTACTTGCTGAACGCGCTTTATTAAAAGCCTTGGAAGGCGGCTGCCAGGTTCCTATCGGCGCATTTGCCGAAGTGAAATCGAACGGACTTTATCTTGATGCGCTCGTTGGCGCAATTGACGGTTCGCTTACTTTCAGAAAAAAAATGAAAGGGAAGAAGAGCGAACCGGAAAAACTTGGGAAACAGCTTGCAAAAGATTTATTGAAAGCTGGAGCAAAAAAAATATTGGGGGAAGTGTATCAAACTGTAAGGCTTAAATAAAATGGACGTATTAAAAAACAAAAACATTGTTATTACACGCGCGGAAGAACCGTCGACTGAAACAGTTAATTATTTTGCCAACCTTGGCGTAAATCTCATCAGCTTTCCCGCTTTGGAAGCGGTTCAGGCTGATGCTTCGGAAGAACTCAAAACTATTTTGGCGGAAGGCAAGATTGACTACGTGGTGTTTCAATCGGCTAACTCAGTAAAATTTTTCACGCAGTTGGTAAAAGAAAATAATCCGAATCTTGATCTTGAAACCGTTCGCGTTGCGTGTCATGGGAAAAAAACCGAAACGTATTGCCGCCGGAATGAAATAAAAATCGACATGCTACCGGTTGATCACAGCTTGAGCGGTTTAATAAAACTGTTTTCACGCGAAGAGATGAAAAATAAAGTTGTGCTGCTTCCGTATGCAGGCAGCGGAATGGACGAACTCCGGGATCATCTGATCAATATGGAAGCGAAAGTGAAAACGGTAGTAGTGTATGAATTCAAAATTCCGGTAAAAGAAACCGTTGCCGCTGAAATTGAAAAAGTAAAAAACAACGAAATTAATTGGTATGTTTTTACAAGCGCTGAAACGTATCACAATTTCTTACAGCTTTTAGAGGTTGAGAGTCCTCTAAAATTTTTTACTAATTGTAAGATAGCTGTCGCCGGACTTCCTACAAAAGAAGCTGTCCACAAGTCGGGAGTACATTTTGATGTGTTCGTAAAGAAATTAGCAACTACCCATTTAATGGAACTGATTGCAAAATATTATACTGAACCGGTCGTGAAACACGGGGCGGGGAAAAATAGATTAAAAAATAAAACCGTTGTACTAACGCGAACGGAAGAACAGTCTCAAGAAACAATCAACTTTTTTAAGAATAAAGAGATAAATCTTATCAGCTTTCCCGCACTGGAAGTGGTACCGGTGGATGCGTCCGAAAAACTGAAACTTATACTTGAAGAAAATACAATTGATTATTTGGTTTTTCAATCTGCCAACGCAGTAAAACATTTTGTGCAGCTGATAAAAGAAAATAATTTGAACGTTGATTTTGAAAAGATGAAAGTGGCGTGCGTCGGAAAAAAAACCGAAGCAATTTGTACGGAAAATGATATTCACGTTGATTTGGTTCCGGAAGATTACAGCGCGCTCGGCTTATTAAAATTATTTGCAATCGAACCGCTTGAAAATAAAACCGTCCTACTTCCCCGCTCTGCTATTGGGCGGGATGAGTTCCGCGAAGGTTTGAAACGGTTCGGCGCTTCCGTTAAAACCGTTGCGGTGTACGATATTAAAATTCCCGCAAGACCAAGTGTTGCCGATGTGATTGAAACGATCAGAACCACAAAAGTTAACTGGTACCTCTTCACAAGCCCTTCTACCTATCAAAATTTTTGCGCGTTGATGGAAATAAAAAATCCGCGGGTATTTTTTAACGGAAGAAAAATAGCGGCAATCGGTCCAACAACCAAAGAAGCGATAGAAAGAACAGGAATACTGGTTGATGTAGTGCCGGAGAAATTTTCGGTTACCCACGCTATAACAAGTATGGAAAAATATGATGCAAAGCGTCGGCCCAAAAAACAAAAACTTCCAAAGCAACCAAAGCTTCCGCCGCGTCCGTCCGATACAAAAGTAGTTAGATATGTTCTAAAAAAAAGAAAGCCAAAAAATGAAAATTAAAAACGATCTGTTTCTGCGTGCATGCAGAAAAGAAAAAGTTGAACGGACACCTATCTGGATTATGCGCCAAGCCGGAAGATATTTACCCGAATACCGCGCCGTGCGCGCAAAAGCGGATTTTCTTACCATGTGCAAAACTCCCGAACTTGCCGCCGAAGTAACCATTCAGCCCGTTGATATTATTGGCGTTGACGCAGCAATACTGTTTTCAGACATCCTCGTTATTCCCGAAGCAATGGGAATGCACCTTGAAATGCACGAAGGCAAAGGTCCTATTTTTCATCACCCGATCCGGAATGAAGAAGATGCAAAGTTGTTGAAAGATATTGATCCGGTGAAAGATTTAAAATATGTTCTTGACGCCGTCTCGCTGACGAAAAAAGAATTAAAAGGAAGAGTTCCTCTCATCGGATTTGCAGGTTCTCCTTTTACATTACTTACGTATATGGTTGAAGGACGGGGTTCAAAGAATTTTTCCGAGATAAAAAAACTATTGTACAATAATCCGAAACTTGCGCATACACTGCTGGATAAAATTGCAAATGCGGTGGCGGCATATCTTTCCGCCAAGATTGAAGCGGGTGCAAACGCTGTTCAAATTTTTGATACATGGGGCGGAATTCTTGCGCCTAAAGATTTTCAAGAATTTTCACTCAGCTACATTTCAAAAATTATTTCGGAATTAAAACGGAAAGACGAACCTGTTATCGTCTTTGCCAAAGGCGTTCATTATCAATTAAAAAAACTTTCCAAATGCGGTGCTGATGTTATTAGTCTTGATTGGACAATGGATTTGAAAGCGGCAAGAGAAAAAATCGGCAAGCGCGTTGCGCTGCAAGGGAATCTTGATCCGACGGTACTTTATGCCGACGAAAACAAAATCCGCGAAGAAGTAAAAAAAGTTCTTGCGTCGTACGGAAAAGGAAGAGGACATATTTTTAATCTCGGGCACGGTATTTTGCCAGATGTAAATCCGGAAAATGCAAAAGCATTGGTAAGAATTGTGAAAGAAGAAAGTAAAATTTTTCATACTTAATGGAATGAATCGCTTCGCTTAAAAATGTAAAAAAGAAAGAATGAAAACATTTGAAGAGGTTGAAGTTTACAAGCTTAGCAAAGAAATTTGTTGTGCAATATTCAAATTTACCAACGATAAATTCAATAAAAATTATTGTTTTCGCGATCAAATACAACGAGCCGCACTTTCTGTGATGAATAATATTGCCGAAGGTTTTGAGCGCGGAACAAAAAAGGATTTCATTAGGTTTTTATATTATTCAAAAGGTTCAATTGGAGAAGTGCGTAGCATGCTTAATCTGGCTGTTGACCTTGACTATATGACTCACGATGAATATGTAGAATTAAAAAACAGATGTGAAGAAGTATCAAAACAATTATCTAACTTTATAAAATATTTAAAACAAAAAGAATCAAATTAAGTGCGTATCACTTTTTAAGCGAAGCGATTTATTCCTTCTTTAAGCAAAGCGATTCTTTTCTTTTTAGGAGTTTCCATGTTCAACTTTGATCTAACAAAATTTAAGAAATACGATAAACCCGGACCGCGGTACACAAGTTATCCGACGGCGCCGCAGTTTAACGAAAACTTTACTTCGGAAAAGTTTTTGGACGAAATAGTAAAAACGAATTACGGCGAAAAGCTCCCCGATCTTTCCCTTTACTTTCATCTTCCGTACTGCGATACCCTCTGCTATTTCTGCGGCTGCAACATGATCATTACACGCAACCGTGACCGCATAAAAGATTACATCAAATACGTAAAAAAAGAAGTGGATCTTCTCCGCAGTTATTTAAACGTAAACCGTAAAGTAACGCAGCTGCATTGGGGCGGCGGAACACCGACGCACTTAAATCCCGACGAAATAAACGACCTCGCTTCATACATTCACGACTCATTTCAATTTTATGATAGTTCCGAAAACGGCTGCGAAATAGATCCGCGCGGATTAACAAAAGAGCATCTTGCAGCATTACGGAACAACGGTTTCAACCGCATCAGTATGGGCGTTCAAGACTTTAACGAAAAAGTCCAGATAGCAACCAACCGCGTTCAGCCGGAAGATATTACCCGGCAGGCGGTAGCGTGGATACGTGAACTCGGGTATCAAAGCATTAATCTTGATTTGATTTACGGGCTTCCGTTCCAAACGACGGCAACGTTTGAAGAAACGGTTGATAAGATCATTGACGTTTCACCCAATAGAATTGCGGTCTTCAATTATGCCCACGTTCCGTGGATGAAAAAACACATGGCTTTAATTCATCCGGAAGATTTGCCGCCCGCAGAAGAAAAATTAGAAATTCTGAAAATGACAATTGAAAAACTTACCGGCGCAGGATATGTTTTTTTAGGAATGGATCATTTTGCTAAACCGGATGACGAACTTGCAATAGCGATGCGCGAAAAAAAATTGCACAGAAATTTTCAAGGATACAGCACCCGCTCCGGAACGGATTTGTATTCATTCGGAATAACGGGCATCAGTCAGCTTCAACGCGTTTACGCGCAAAATCTAAAAACGGAAAAAGAATATTTCGCCTCGCTGGACGCCGAAACGCTGCCGGTAGCTAAAGGATATTATCTGAGCGATGACGATCTGTTGCGCCGTTATGTAATTATGAAATTGATGTGCGATTTTGAACTTGATATGAAAAGCGTGGAAGCACAATTCAACATTGAGTTTAAAAAATACTTTGCCTGGGGATTAGCTAATCTTGGCGAAATGGTTGCCGACGAATTGCTCACCATCGAAGATGATAAAATTATTGTACGCGAAATGGGCAGACTTCTTATCCGCAACATTGCAATGAATTTTGACGGCTACATCGAGCGCAAAGAAGATAAAGCTAAATATTCAAGAACCGTATAAATTTATTCCGGATAATTTTCATCCATAGATCTACTCGTTCTGATCTTATCAAAAGATTTTAAAATCGGATAAATTTTTTCGTTCTTATCGAAAAACGGCGAACG
>Ga0172370_10010216_pt1 | contig 10807 bp, 6 predicted proteins | sample LakKiv5m_FD_114538 | JGI IMG/M metagenome (GOLD analysis project Ga0172370, IMG submission 114538) | Freshwater microbial communities from Kabuno Bay, South-Kivu, Congo - kab_022012_11.5m | ecosystem: Environmental > Aquatic > Freshwater > Lake | place: Democratic Republic of the Congo...
AGGCTGGCGTGCCCTCGAGGCGGCCGGATCGGACCTGCGCCATAGGCTGGCGTGCCCTCGAAGCGGCCGGATCGGACCCGCGCCATAGGTTGGCGTGCCCTCGAACGGGCCGGAAGCCGCGACAACCGGAGTGTCGGCCGGAGGCCAACACTCCGTCGCCGACCGAGGCGCCCGCCGCGGCTTGACAGGCCCGCCCGCCCGTGTACCGATGGCCCGGCGGCCAAGGCTGGGACGCCGGGAGCGGGGCCATGAAACAGCGTTCGGAAGGACAGGCGGAGGCCCCCCGGCTCCGCGGGAAGGCCGATTTCACGCTGGCGTTCGTGCTGCGCACCCTCGAACGCGCGAGCCTGTGCGGGCGCGAGCAGAGCGCGGGCATCGTCGAGCGCGAGGCCAGCGTGCGCGCCCGTCTGGCCCGCGAGCGCGGCCACGGCAAGCCCTACGACGTGTCGCCCGTCGAGATCGTCGCGTCGTTCTCGCTGCCCGTGCCGGGAAAGACCGGGCTCTTGCTGGACGAGGACCTCGTCACCGAGACCGTCGCCCGCGCGGCGGGCGTCGCCTCGCGCAAGATCGATCCGCTCAAGCTCGACATGCAGCTCATCACCCGAACGCTCAGCCGCCCCTACGCCGAGCGCCACGTCGTGCTGCCGCTGGAGAAAGGCGGCGAGCAGCTCGTGCTCGCAGTCGCCAACCCGTTCGACCAGGAGATCGTCGACGCGGTGCGTCAGCTCGCCGGGATGCCGGTGGTGCCGGTGCTGTGCTCGAAGAGCGACATCCTGCGGTCCATCGACCATGTGTACGGGTTCCGCCGTTCGGTGGCGGCCGTCGCGGACGGCGGGTTCGTGCAGAGCCAGCTCGGCGACTTCGAGCAGCTCGTGCGGCTGTCGGGCGACCGCGAGCTGGACGCGAGCGACCGGCCCGTGGTGGCCGCCGTCGAATACCTCATGCGCCAGGCGTTCGAGCAGCGCGCCAGCGACATCCACATCGAGCCGCGGCGTGCGGGCACCTCCGTGCGCCTGCGCATCGACGGCGTGCTGCACCCCGTGTACATGCTGCCGCGCAGCGTACACGGGCCCGTGGTGTCGCGTCTGAAGATGCTCTCGCGCATGGACATCGCCGAGAAGCGCCGGCCGCAGGACGGGCGCATCAAGACCGAACGCAGCGGGCGCGAGGTGGAGCTGCGCGTCTCCACGATTCCCACGGCGTTCGGCGAGAAGATGGTGTTGCGCATCTTCGACCCCGAGGCGCTCGCGCAGGACCTGACTTCGCTGGGCTTCGACGAGCAGGAACGCGCGCTTTTCGAGGAGTGGATCGCCCGGCCGCACGGCATGGTGCTCGTGACCGGACCGACGGGCAGCGGCAAGACGACCACGCTGTATTCCGCGCTGCGCAGCGTCGCCACGCCGGACGTGAACGTCGTCACCATCGAGGACCCCATCGAGATGGTCTTCGAGGGACTGAACCAGATTCAGGTGCAGCCCAAGATCGACCTCGACTTCGCCGCCGCCATCCGCCACATCCTGCGCCAGGACCCGGACGTCATCATGGTGGGCGAAATCCGGGACCGCGAGACGGCCGCAGCCGCGGTGCAGGCGGCGCTCACCGGACACCTGGTGCTCTCGACGCTGCACACGAACACGGCGTCCGAGGCGGTGACACGCCTGCGCGACCTCGGCATCGAGCCGTTCCTGCTGGGCTCGTCGCTGCTGGGCGTGATGGCGCAGCGGCTGGTGCGCGTCGTGTGTCCGCACTGCGCGGAGGCGACGGAACTGACGCCCGAGGAGCGCCAGGCGCTGGGCGCGGACCCGGGGCCGGATCTGAAACCGCGGCGCGGCGCCGGCTGCCGCAAGTGCCGGCTCACGGGCTACTTGGGACGCACCGCGGTCTTCGAGATGCTGCCGATGCCGCTGCAGGCGCGCCTGATGGTCTCTCACGGCGCCAGCGCCGAGGAGATCGACCAGGCCATCCGCGGCGGCATGGGGCTTCCGCGGCTGCGCGAGTCCGGCGCGAGGCTCGTGGCGCGCGGCATCACGACCGTCGACGAGGTCGTGCGGGCGACCGCGGACTGATTCGGCTTTCGGCTTTCGACGTTCGCCTTTCGGAAGGGCCGGAAGAACTGGCTTTCGCGTTTCGACTTTCGGCTTTCGGAAGGGCCGGAGAAGACCCGCCATGCGCGTCGGGTCGGCAGCCGACTTCGTCACAGTGTGACGGCGGACTCGCACCTGCTGGCGATTCGCTAACGCCCGTCGGGGGCAGGTGCGCGTGGGACGCACTTCGACGGGTGCTTCGCGCGTGGCATACGCCATGCAGCCGTTCTCCCGCCCCGCAGGTGCGGGCGCAGCGGGAGTCCCGAAATGCACCGATCCGTTCTGTTCGTCCTGGCTCTGGCGCAGGCCTGCAGCAGCGACGGGGCGGGGGGCGACGCCGGCAGCGGTTCGGGCGGCAAGTGTCTCGCGCCCGCGTCGACGAGGGCCTCGATTGCCGCCGCGAGCCGCACGCGCGCGATGTTCCTCTGGAACGAGACCGACGGCCGGCCGGAGCTGGTACACGGCGCGTTTTCCGTCGTCGCGGCCACGCCGTGGGACGCCGCGCGATCGTTCCTTCGCGACCATGCCGCCGAGTTCCATCTCGCTGAAAACGGAAGGGATCTGGAGTTCGACGCGGTGCGTCGCGGCCTGGTCGGGACGTATTTCCGTCTGCGGCAGGTACACCGCGGTCTGCCGGTATTCCGGGGCGAAGTCGTGGTCCACGTGGTCGGCGGGCCCGGGCGCTTCGAGGTGAGAGACGTCAATCTGAGCCATTTCGAGGGCGTTTCGGTCGATCCGGTGGCGCCGTCGGTGACGCAGGAGCAGGCGATCGCCATCGCCGTGCGCGCCGCAGGGAGCGGGGCTCGGACCCCGCCGTACGCGACGCTGGGCATCGTCGTCGAACCCGAGGCGCGCGAGGCCTGGCGCGTGCGCTTCGGGACGCTGATGCCGCGGGCTTCGTTCGAGGCGATGATCGACGCGGCGACCGGCGCCGTGCTGTCGATCCGCGACCGGATGCAGCACGCGGACGGCACCGGCCTCGTGTTCGACCCGAATCCCATCGAGTCCACGGGCGACACGTCGCTGAGTCCTTTCGGCGAGAACCACGAGCTGTCGCTGGCCGGCGCGCGTTTCCGCGTGACGCTGCCGCGACTGGACGGCACCGGACTGCTGCGCGGAGACTGGGTGGACGCCTCGCCGTCCGACCCCCTGCGGGTCAACGAGCCGACCCTGACATTCGACTTCGTACACGACGATCCGCGCTTCCACCAGACGATGGCGTACTTCCACATCGATCGCGCGCAGGCGCACATCCAAGCCCTGGGGTTCACCGACGTGAACGCGAGGCGCACCGTCGTGAACGTGGACGCGGCAAGCGACGACAACTCTTCCTACGACCCCGAGTCGAAGGCAATCATGACGGGAACCGGCGGCGTCGTCGACGCGGAAGATGCCGACGTCTTCGTCCACGAGTACGGCCACGCGGTGCAGGACGCGCAGATGCCGGGGTTCGGCTGGGGCGAGCAGGGCGGCATGGGCGAAGGCTGGGGCGACTACCTCGCCGCGTCGCTGGGCCAGTCGTCCGGTCGCAAGGTCACCGACGCCGCGTGCATCGGCATGTGGGACGCGCTGGGCATCTACGGGCGCGCACGCTGCCTGCGGCGCGTCGACGGTCGTTTGCACTATCCCGAGGGTATGCAGGGCGAGGTCCACGAGGACGGCAAGGTGTGGTCCGGGGCGCTGTGGGCGGCGCGGGAGCTCGTGGGCGCGGACACGATGGACCGTCTGATTCTGGAGTCGCACTTCCTGCTCGCGGGGCGCAGCACGATGATGTCCGGCGGCGCGGCGCTGCTCGCGGCGGACGCGAATCTCTTCGAGAGCGCGCACGTGCCGGCGCTGAAGAAACTGCTGCTGGACCGGGGGCTCTCGCGCGACCTGACGCCGGAGCCGCAGATGCACACGCTGGTTCGCTCGGAGGCCGTCGACGTGCAGAACCCGCGCGAGGGCGCCTCGTACGCGAGCATGCTCGACGACACGCAGACGATCGTGCGGCCCGGGGCGCTGGCGCTGCGCGTGCATTTCTCGCGGATCGAGACGGAGGTGGGGCGCGACTGCCCGGTGGCGGGCGCGTGCGACAACGTCTACATGTTCGACGGCGCGGGGAATCTGTACCAGGTTCTGCACGGCTCGCGCACCGACGTGGACTCGGCCGTGATCGCCGGGGACACGGTCAAGGTGCGCCTCGTGACCGATCCGGCGCTCGTGAAGTTCGGCTACAGCATCGACCGCGTGGACGAGATGGGCCCGTCGCGCTGCGGCGACGGCGCGCGCGCCACGAACGAGGCGTGCGACGGTGCGGACTTCGGCGCAGCCACGTGTACGACGCTCGGCTACCGCACGGGCGCGCTCGCCTGCCGCGAGGACTGCACCGTGGACGCGTCGGCGTGCATCGGAAGCGCCACGTGCGGCAACGGGAAGATCGACGGGCCCGAAGAGTGCGACGGCGAGGACATCGCAGGCTGGACGTGCGCGCGGCGCGGCTTCCGCATCGGCACGCTGCGCTGCTCGGCCGAGTGCCGCTTCGACACGTCCGAGTGCAGCACGTGCGGCAACGGCACGCGCGAGGGCTACGAGGACTGCGACGCCGACGACCTCGGCGGAAAGGACTGTGCCGCCGCGGGGTTCGGCGGCGGACGGCTGGCGTGTTCGGACGCGTGTACGTTCGACGCGTCGGCGTGCCTGCCGCCCGTGTGCCGGTAGGGCTCCGCATAGGTGGTCACCTGATGGTCATGATCAGGTCACCGCGGCATCCGGCCCGGACGAGCGCAGCATCGGCACGAGGCGCGCGTACGAGAGGCAGCGCCAGGCCCATTCGAACGGCCCGAACGCGAACACCCGCAGCCACGCTGCAGCCAGCGCGACCTCGGCGAGCCAGACCGCGATCACGAACGCGGCCTGACCCGTGCGCGGCACCGAACCGAAGAGCCCCAGTCCGTGGCCGCGGAAGACCAGCGTGCCGGCGAAGGACTGGAGCAGGTAGCCCGTGAAAGCCATGCGTCCCAGACCCGCGATCGCGTCGGCGACGGAGCGCAGGTACACGCGGTCCACGATCCAGCCGACGAGCCCGAGCCACCCCAGCGCCACGCCGATGCTGCCCAGGCCGTTGAGCTGGCCGATCACGAAATACGAGAGCATCGGCTGCCAGCCGGTCGCGAAGTGCAGCGCCGCCGCCAGCCCGACGACGGGCAGTCCGACGCCGAAGCCCAGGCGAGCGAGACGCGCATACGCCGCCGTGCCCGCTTTTCCGGCGAGCAGGCCCCGCTCCAGCAGAGCCATCCCGAGCAGCATGCACCCGCCCGCGCGCCGGGCGTAGAAGATGGGGAATTCGCCCGCAATCGACGCCAGCGCGAGCCGCGCGTTCGCGCCGAACGCCTGCGTCCAGGAGCCGCGGAACGCCGACAGTTCGCGCGTCACGAGATCGCCCCGGCCCCATGCCTGTTCGAGCATCTCCCGCACGCCCAGCGAGGGTACCAGCAGTGCAGTCGCATGGACCGCGAGCGCCAGCACCGTCGGCATCGCGAGCAGCACCGCGGCAATCTTCAGCTTGCGCCCGGCGGCCAGATGTCGAAGCGGGTACACCGCCAGCCCGCACAGCGCGTACGCCACGAGAATGTCGCCGTACCAGAGCAGAAACGCGTGCAGCAATCCGAAGCCCAGCAGCGCTCCCATTCTCCTCAAGTGGAACGCGCGCGGGCGCTCCGGGCCTGCGCCCCACGCGCCCGTCGAGACGAGGATTCCGGCGCCGAAGAGCATGGAAAACAGGCTGATGAACTTCAGATCGCACAGCAGATAGCCCGCCGCCCACACCGCGCCGTCGGCGCCGCGGAGACTTCCGTACGCCGCGGGGTTCACGTACGCGGCGCTGGGCATCGAGAAGGACTGGACGTTCATGGCGAGGATGCCCAGCAGCGCGAACCCGCGCAGCACGTCCAGCAGGCGGATGCGGTCGCGCAGTCGCGGGCCGTTGGCGGGCGCGCTCATGCGGGCAGCATGCCGGGCCCGGGGCGCGGCGTACAGAGCGCCTGGCGCCCGTCCTCCCGAGGTGGTACTTGCTTCGGCCGGGCCGCACGTGCGGGCGGAGCGACGCGATGTTCCGGGTGCTCAACGGTTTCGTCCTCGGGATTCTGGCCACGACGGCGCTGTTCGTGGCGCTCGACAACCACTTCATCCGCACGTCCGATCGCTGGATCGTGGAGCGCAAGACGGAGGCGGCGCTGAACCTCACGTACGTGGACACGCGCGAGTGGCGCATCGTCGACTACGCGCGCAATCCCGGAATCACCGCGATTCTCGCCAAACACGGCGTGCGGCGCCTGCTGGGATCGGAGACCGGCCTGCTCGACGAGGGCAAGAAGGTGCTCGACGAGGCGGCCGAGAAACTGCGCGGCGCGGGCCGCTGACCGGTCGCGGCGGGAGGACCTCCGTGCGTCCGTTCATCGTGCTCTGCGCCGCGCTTTTCGCCTGCGGACCGGATCCCGTCGAGGGGCCGCAGCCCGTCGCGGATCCTCTCGCGTACGTCGATCCGTTCATCGGCAGCGGCGGCTTCGGCTTCGGCTTCGGCAGCGCGTTTCCCGGCGCCGCCGCCCCGAATGGACTCGTGAAGGTGGGTCCGGACACGTCGGGTCCCTACTCCACGGTCAATTTCCTCCACTATTCCGGCTACTGGCACGGCGACGACACCGTGCTCGCGTTCTCGCACATGCACCTGCACGGCACCGGGGCGACCGACTACGGCGTGCTCGGGATCATGCCCGCGGGCGCCTTCGATCCCTCGAAAACGCGGTCCGAACAGTACGCGTCGAAGTTCGCCAAAGAGGACGAGTCCGCCGGGCCCGGATGGTACGCGACGACGCTCGCGCGCGACGGCGTCCGCGTGGAGCTGTCGGCGACCGTTCACGCCGCACACCATCGCTACACGTTCGCGCCCGGAGCCGGCGGCGCGCTGATCGTCGACCTCGACCGCCACCTCGACGACGGCAGGGTGACCGATGCGTCGATCACCTTGGATCCGGCAGGAAACGCGTTCCGCGGCCGACTGCACGGCGTGGGCGGCATGAGCGGCGGCTGGGGCGGCTACGATGTCTTCTTCGAGGCGCGCGTGCGCCGGCCGTGGTCGAAGGCGAGCACATGGTCGGAGGGAGCGCAGCCGTCCAGTGCCGTGCAGGCGTCGGGCACGGGCGTCGGCGCGGCGCTGGAGTTCGACGCGGGCGCGCCCGTCGAGCTGCAGCTCGGCCTGAGCCTCGTGTCGCCGGAGGGCGCGGCCGCGAATCTGCGGGACGAGCTGCCGGACTGGAACTTCGAGGCGGCGCGCGCCCGCACGCAGGAGGCCTGGCGGGCGCGCCTCGGATCGGTGCGGATTTCCGGCGGATCCGAAGCGGAACGACGCATATTCTATTCTGCGATTTATCGCGTGTTCCTGATGCCGTCGGTCCACTCGGACGCGGACGGCGCGTACCGCGGCTTCGACGGGGCGACGCGTCGCGCCGAGGGTTTCCGCTACGTGTCGGACCTTTCGCTGTGGGACACCTACCGCACGGTGCACCCGCTGTACGCGCTGATTGCACCGGACGTGGCGCTGGACGCGGTGCGCTCGCTGCACGCGATGGCGCGCGACGGCGGCTTCTTCCCGAAGTGGCCGCTGGCGGGCGGCGATTCCGGGAGCATGCTCGGTGCGAGCGCGGACGTCGTGGCGGCCGACGCGTACATGCGCGGCGTACGCGGCTTCGACGCCGAGGACGTGTGGGCGCGCATGCGTGCGGCGGCGCTGGACGAGGCCCGGCCGCCGGGCGGTCGCGGCGGACGCGAGGGCTCGGACGAGTACCGGGCGCTGGGATATGTGCCGGCGCCCCGCGGCTCGTCGGTGTCGCTCACCACGGAGTTCGCGCACGACGACTTCGCGCTGTCGCAGCTCGGTCGCGCGCTGGGGCACGACGCCGACGCGGATGCACTGCTCGAACGCTCCCACGGATGGCGGCGGCTCTACGACCCGGCGAGCGGATTCGTGCGCGGTCGGCTCGCCGACGGCACGCTCGCCCCGGGGGAGTTCGACCCGACGAAGTGGAACGATTTCTACGCCGAGGCGGACGCGTGGCAGACGCTCTTCGCCGCGCCGCACGACGTCGACGGGCTGGCGGGTCTGTTCGGAGGCCGCGACGCGCTCGTGGCGCGCGTGGAGGAGATGTTCGAGAAGTCCGTGGAGTACGAGGGAACGCTCGACAAGACGCAGTTCGTGGGCGACGCCACGGTGAAGCCCCGGCCGTACTACTGGCACGGCAACGAGCCCGATCTTCACGCCGCGTTCCTGCTCGCCCAGGCGGGGCGCCAGGACCTGATGCAGCGGCGGGCGAAGTGGATCCGCGAGACGTTCTACTCTACGGCGGCCGATGGTCTGCCGGGCAACGACGACGGCGGCACGATGTCGGCCTGGTACGTGCTGCAGGCGATCGGGCTGTATCCGGTGGCTGGAAGCGATCGGTGGATCGTCGTCGCGCCGCAGTTCCCCCGCGCCGAAATCGCCCTTTCCGGCGGGGTTTTCGCGATCGACGCTCCCGGGCTGTCGCCGGCGAAGCCCTGGGTTCGAGGGGCGGAGATCGACGGAAAGGCGCTGAGTCGCATCGAACTCGCGCACGGCGAGCTGAAGCCCGGGGGCGTGCTGCGATTCTCGGTCGCCGCCGCGCCGGGGGCGTGGGCGCAGCCGTAGGTGCGACGGGGGGCGTGCGTCCTGCGACCGCGGCCTACGGCACCAACAGGCTCGCGGAGCCGTCGTTCACCTTTCCGTTGAGGATGTTCGAGCCCACGCGGGCCGCCGGGGCAGACCCATTGTTGACGCGCGTGATCGAGCCGCGAAGATCCAGAGACGCGCCGGCCTCGACGACGCCCGTGCTGCCGCCGCGCAAGGAGAAGCCGCTGCCGGCCCGCGCCGAAAACTCGCTCCCGGCGTTCGTCTCCACCGAGGTGCCTGCGACGAGCTGAAGCTTCATGGGCGCCTGAATGACCACGTCCTGACCGCTCAGCCTCACGACAGCGCGGAGGGCTGCGTTCTGGCGCTCCAGCTCCGCCACGCTCTTCTCAAGCGCCGCCAGGCGCAGTTCGACGGGAGCCGCCGCCATCGCCCCGGGCTGCGGGGCGGCCCCGCTTCTCGCCGCTAGGAACGTTCCGAGAGCCACCGCCGCCACCGCAACTGCCCCGATCGCTCCGCGCATCTCGTCCTCCCGCCGGTGTCCGGTACCGGCCGGATCAGCCTAGCACTGCGCGCCGCCGCGGGCGGACCGGCACAGTCGCAAGACGGGACGCGTGCATGCGCCGACGACCGGAAAGCCCAGTGATTGCGGGAGGTTACAGCCCCCCAGGGGTCGCGTCGGGATGCTTCGTCGTCGGGCTCCGGTGCTACGCCGCCTTCGCCGCCGCGCTTTCCGCCAGCAGCACGTCGATCGGATTGGGCGCGAACGCCTTCGGGCTCGCCGAGGACCACTGCGACGGGAAGCAGATGTACGAAACGTGCCCCGCTGCGGGGTGCACGATCGCACGGTAGCGCGGGCCAAGATGGCTCTTCAGCACCGCTCCCGACTCCTCCTGCACCAGCTTGTCCTGCCCTCCGAAGAACGACACGACGCGCAGCGAGCTTTCGCGCGCCAGGTCGGCGATGCCGATGTCGCGCCCGCGGTACTTCGCGCCCAGCAGTCCGTCCGCCCCGACGCCCTTGTCGTACAGGTGCATCGCCTTGCGCACCAGGTCCACCGGCAGCGGGAAGCGCCGCGCGTTGTCCACCGAGATCCAGTACGCGCCCGCCAGCTCGAAGCGCTGCATCGGGGCGAGGTCGGCGACCGTGCGCACGTTCGCCCAGGCCGGGTTCTTCCACCCCGACGCGAAGCGGCCGACCCACGTCTTCACGAATATATTCTTTAGCGAGAGGTCGAGGCCCGCCCACATCTCCAGCCCGCGCAGGTAGCCACCGGTCACCTGCGAACGGGCGAGGCTCGTCCACGCCGCGGAACGGGGCATGTTCGCCATGGTTTCGGCGAAGACGGTGCATCGCTTCGCGTCCACCGGCGTGACGAACAGCGACGCCAGCGAGAACTTCGCCTCGGCGTTCTTCGGGCGCGCGCAAAGGTAGGCCACGAGCTGCGTGCCGCTGCCGCAGTAGCCCTGGGCGATCATGCGCCGCCCGCCGTTGTGGTGCTGCGCGGTCGCGGCCATTTCGTCGATCCAGTCGATCTGCCGCTCGACCGTGACGCCGCCCAGGCCCTTCAGGTCGCGCCCGTCGGCGGCCAGTTCCATCGCGTACACGGGGATGCCGCGTTCCAGGTACCGTTCGTAGAGGCTCGCCTCGGGCAGGAAGCGGAAGAGCCTGTCGCCGTAGGGGATGAAGCCCGCGACGAAGAAGATCGCCGCGTCGGTCGCGGGCGCGCCGGCCTTCGGCGGCAGGTACGACAGCCGGTACACGTCGTTGGCCGCGAGCACCTGCTCGCCGGCGTACGTCGCGGTGCCGAGAAGCTCCTTGCCGAGCGTGTGGACGAGCTTGCGGTAGCGCGCGCCCGCCGCGACGCGCCCGCTCAGTTCGGTCCAGTGCTCGGCGGGCGATCTGCGGCCGGCGACCGTGTCCAGGAACGACTTGAGCACGTCCTCGCGCATGTCGGAGAACGCGGAGAAAGCGGGCAGGGCGGACTCGAGCGCATGGCTGGAGAAGTACAGCCCCGCCCGCGCGGCGCGCAGCCACTCCTCGG
>Ga0172370_10010217_pt1 | contig 10807 bp, 9 predicted proteins | sample LakKiv5m_FD_114538 | JGI IMG/M metagenome (GOLD analysis project Ga0172370, IMG submission 114538) | Freshwater microbial communities from Kabuno Bay, South-Kivu, Congo - kab_022012_11.5m | ecosystem: Environmental > Aquatic > Freshwater > Lake | place: Democratic Republic of the Congo...
AAATGGTTCACCCGGTGAGCACATGCTAACTGCGAAACGTCCTATTGACTGCCAGTCAGCTCTTCAATGTACCTCTTGCGAGGAAACCCTAAACGTTAAACCCTGAACCTGTGAACGCTTACTATGGTACAGATGAGATGGCCGGAGAAGACGCATCGATAAAGGAGCGCATGTGAAGAGAAAAGGGGTTGTTGTGGGCATCACCGGCGGGATCGCTGCGTATAAGGCTGCAGAGCTGGTGAGGCTCCTGGTGAAGGATAGGCTGATCGTCCGGGTCGCCATGACGCGGAGCGCCACCCGATTCGTGACGCCCCTCACCTTCGAGGCCCTTTCAGGGAATCGGGTGGTCTATGATATGTTTGATCAGGACGGGACGGTCATGGACCACATTCGATGGGGCCAGGAGTCAGACCTGATCATCATCGCCCCGGCCACGGCCGATTTCATCGGAAAGATGGCCCATGGGATCGGGGACGATTTTCTCTCCACCTGCGTGATTGCGGCTACGGCCAGAATCCTCGTCTGTCCCTCTATGAACGACCGGATGTTCATGAACCCGGCGGTACAGGAAAATCTCAGGGTGCTCAGAAGCCGTGGCATTGCGGTGCTCGAGCCGGGCCAGGGGGGACTGGCCTGCGGCGCCGAGGGTCCGGGGCGGCTGCCGGAGCCGGCTGAGATCCTTGAACAGGCCAGGGTTCTCCTTTCCGAGAAGGATCTCTTCGGCCACAAGATCCTTATCTCGGCTGGTCCTACCGTGGAGCCGATCGATCCGGTCCGGTATATCACCAACCGCTCTTCCGGAAAGATGGGCTATGCCCTGGCAAGGGCGGCTGTTCGAAGGGGGGCGAAGGTCGTTCTTGTGAGCGGTCCGACAGGGCTCAAGGCCCCCACTGGGGTCGTGTTTTGTCCTGCCAAGACAGCAGACGAGATGTATCGTTTGGTTTTTGAAAACCGCGAGGGATGTGATATCGTGATCAAGGCCGCCGCGGTCTCCGATTATCGGCCACTGGAGTGTGCAGGTCGGAAGGTCAAGAAGGAGGCCGAGTCCCTTTCGCTCGAACTCATCAGGAACCCGGATATCCTGGCCCGTCTGGGCGAGACAAAGGCCGCATTTCCCTGCATCCTGGTGGGGTTTGCCGCAGAGACAGAAGACCTACTTGCCAATGCCCAAAAAAAGCTCAAGGCAAAACATCTGGACATGATTGTGGCCAACGATGTCTCACGGACCGATGCGGGGTTTGAAACAGACACCAACCTGGTTAAATTCATCTACAGGGACGGACGGGTGGAAGAAGCGCCCCTGATGACAAAAGATGAGGTGGCCGACCTGGTTCTGAACAGGGTTAGGGACCTCAGTGAGGCCGGCTTTGGACACGCAAAGGGAACTTAGGGAGATCGTTACGCAGATGAGGGGGCTCCTCAGGTCTTATCAGGAGATCGGTCTGGATCCCCCGCCGATCTCGGCTGATGTCCTGGGTTTTTTAAGGACGACTGAATCCAAGACCGTCCGGCCATCCGCCCCCCATGGCGGGGAGGGGAAAGTTAGGGTCGTTGTGCCGGATCGTTCCACTTCGCTCATGCACCTGCGGGAGCGCATCGGCGACTGTCAGCGATGCAAGCTCCATAAGAGCCGGACCCATCTGGTATTCGGGGAAGGATCTCCCGAGGCCAGGCTCGTATTTGTGGGCGAAGGCCCCGGCTATGATGAGGATATGGCCGGAAGACCCTTTGTGGGCGAATCAGGCAAATTGTTGACACGGATCATCGAAAACGGCATGGGCTTGACCCGGAGCAATGTCTACATCTGCAATGTGGTCAAGTGTCACCCCCCGAAGAATCGGGATCCGGAAAAGGATGAAATTGAGGCATGCATTCCCTTCCTGAGAGAGCAGCTTCGAATCATCGGTCCGGACGTCATCTGCACCCTGGGCCGGGTGGCCGGCCAGGCCCTGCTGGGCAAAGGCTTTAGAATGACAGGGGAAAGAGGTCAATGGCGGACATACCAGGGCATCGCCTTGATGCCCACCTTCCATCCGGCCTATCTGTTGCGAAATGAATCGGCCAAGCGGGAGGTCTGGAAGGATATCAAACAGATCATGCAACGGATCGGCTTAGAGGTAAAGGCCCATGGGTAAATTGCGACTCCCTTTTCTGGCTGTCATCTTACTGGTCTCCCTTTTCTGGCTCTGCCGGCCGGGGCAAGGGCTTGGCAGCACCGCTGATCCTGGAGGCGGGATTCTCATCATCGAGCTGGAAGGCCCGATCAATCCCGGAACCGCCATGTACGTGATCAGAGGGCTTGAAAAGGCAGAAGGGGATGGGGCGGCCATCGCTATAATCCGTCTGGATACCCCTGGCGGCCTGGCCTCTTCCATGCGAACCATTATTAAGGCCATTCTGAATTCGCCGGTCCCGGTGGTCGTCTACGTGGGGCCCAAGGGGGCGGGCGCCGCCTCGGCCGGCGTGATGGTCACGGTGGCCGGTCATGTGGCGGCCATGGCAGAGGGGACCAACATCGGGGCGGCCCATCCGGTGAATGCAGGCGGCAAAGACATTGAAAAGACCATGTCCGAAAAGGTGGTGAACGACATGGCCGCCTATGCCCGGGGAATCGCCGAAGACAAGGGGAGGAACGGCGAGTGGGTGGAAAAGGCGATCCGGGAAAGCGTCTCCATCACCGCTGACGAGGCGCGTGACAAAGGGGTCGTCGATCTGGTGGTCAAGGATATGGATCATCTGATCAGGGACCTGGATGGCAGGGAGGTCCGGATGCCGCAGGGCAAGGTGACGCTCAAAACAACCGGGTTGAAACAGGTGTATTACAAGCCTGGATTCCGGGATAAGGTGCTCAAGACCATCAGCGACCCCAACATTGCGTATATCCTCATGATGATCGGTCTGGCCGGGCTCTATTTCGAACTCTCCCACCCCGGGGCGGTTTTTCCCGGGGTCATCGGCGCCATCTCCCTGATCCTGGCGTTTTTTTCCTTTCAGACCCTTCCTGTGAATTATGCGGGGCTCCTCCTGATCCTCCTGGCCATCCTATTTTTTATTGCAGAGGTGAAGGTGGCGAGCTACGGCATCCTTTCCATCGGAGGATTGATTTCCCTGACCTTGGGGTCTATCATGCTGTTCGAGGATGTAGGGGTCTCTCTAACGCTGATGTTGCCCACGATTTTGCTGATCGGCGGGTTTTTTGTCGTTGTGGCTGGCCTGGCGTTTCGGGCCTATCACACGAGGCCGCGGGGAGGAACCCACGGCCTGATGGGAGAAATCGGCGAGGTCATGGAGCGGATCGCGCCAGAGGGACTGATTTTTGTCCATGGAGAATACTGGCGGGCGGTTTCGAATGAGCGACTCGAGCCCGGAGACAAGGCAGAGGTCACAGGGGTCAAGGGCCTGATCCTGACGGTCAGGAAGACCCCCAATCTGTTGTTAGACAACCACTGAACCCTCACCCAATAAGGAGGATCATATGTTTTACATATTGGCGATCGTGCTTTTTGTCCTGTTTTTGGCCTCGGCCATCAAGGTCCTGAAGGAATATGAGCGGGGTGTGATCTTTCGTCTGGGCCGGGTGATCAAGACAAAGGGGCCCGGCCTCATCATTCTGATCCCGGTCATCGATAAGATGGTTAAAGTAAGTCTCCGTCTCGTTGCCATGGATGTGCCGCCCCAGGATGTTATTACCCGGGACAATGTCTCGGTCAAGGTCAATGCCGTGATCTATTTCCGGGTGATGGATCCGACCAATGCCACCATCGAGGTGGAGAATTTCCTCTTTGCCACCTCGCAATTGGCCCAGACCACATTGCGGAGCGTCTGCGGCCAGGTGGAGCTCGACGAGCTGCTGGCTGAAAGAGAAAAAATCAACACCCGACTCCAGAACATCCTGGACAAGCACACCGATCCGTGGGGAATCAAGGTGACGACGGTCGAGGTCAAGCACATCGATCTGCCCCAGGAGATGCAGCGGGCCATGGCCAAGCAGGCCGAGGCCGAGAGGGAGCGTCGGGCCAAGGTCATCAATGCCGAGGGCGAATACCAGGCCGCCACCCGCCTGGCCGACGCCGCAGCCATTATCCAGAAATATCCAGAGGCCCTCCAGTTGCGATACCTGCAGACCCTTCGGGAGATATCTTCGGAGAGCAATTCAACCACGATCTTTCCGTTGCCGATCGACCTCCTGACGCCCTTTCTGAAAAAGGGATAGGAAACAGAAGATTCATAGATTCAGGAATTGAGGGATTGAGGAATTTTGGGATTGCGAATTGCTGCGGTGAGTTAAGGTAATAGCCAACGATCATCATTCAGAGCGTTGAGCCTTTTTGCGAGGCAGTCAAGGTTCCTGTTGAGTCGGGGGCCCGGGTGTGGTAAAAGAAGGCGCAAAGCGCAAGGCGTAAGGCGCAAGGCGCAAGGTGAGGCATTAGGCGCAAGGTCTACGGCAGAGCCCATTTTGAAGGGTTGTGTCTTGAGGCAAAAGCCTAAAGCCTAACGCCTGGTGCCTAACGCCTACATTATAAAGGAGATACAACCATGGTAGAAGAAATTACAGAAACGGTTACTGAAGAAACCAAGGAAGAGATCAAGGAAGAGGCACAGGAAAAACCGGCAGTAAAAGTACCTGAGTTCAAGAAGCCCCTGGATAAGATGACGGCCATCGAACTGAGAGAGGTGGCCCTGGAGATCCCCGGCGTCGCGGGGGTCCATGCCATGAAGAAGGAAGAACTGCTGCCCATCATCAAGGAATATTACGGGATTGCAGATAAAACGCCGGAGAAGGTCAAAAAGAAGAAGGTCCAGAAGCAGGCGGTGAGTGTCCACGAGCTGAAGGCCAAGATGGCCCAGCTCAGGGGGAAACGAGAAGCGGTTCGGGCGGGTAAAGAACGGAAACAAACCGATATCCTTAGACGGCGGATCAATCGCCTCAAAAAGCAGACCCGAAAGGCTGTCCAGGGCTGAAACGAGTCCTCATGGCAAGCAGGCTTCGGGGAACGTATTTTGCCCCGGGCCTGCTTTTGTTTTTTCAAGGTCTCCCGAGAGTATTCGACCTGGAACCCTCATGATGAAACAGTCGTCGCTCAAGACCGTGGCCGTCATCCCGGCCGCAGGATTTGGCGTCCGGATGAAAAGCGAACGGGCCAAGCAGTTTCTCAGCCTGGATGGAAGGCCCATCCTGGCCGTGACCCTCACGGTTTTTCAGGAATGCAGAGAAATTGATGGAATTGTCCTTGTGGCGCCCTCGAGCGATGTGGGCTACTGCCGGGAGCATATCGTGGAGAAATTCGGCCTTACGAAGGTGGAAAAGATCGTTCCGGGCGGCAAGCGTCGCCAGGATTCCGTAAGACTCGGCATCCAGGCCACAGAAGGGAGATATGATCTCGTCGTGATCCACGACGGTGTTCGGCCTGTCATTGAAAAAGGGCTTCTGAAGCGGGTGATTGAGGCCGCCCTGATCCACCGGGCCGTAATCGCAGCGCTCCCTGCCAAGGAGACGGTCAAGGAGGTAAACGACCGCCACGAGGTGGTGCGTACGGTGGATCGGCATCGGGTCTGGATGGTGCAGACCCCACAGGCCTTCCGCTACCACGACATCCTGAAGGCCCATGAACAGGCGCTGGCCCAGGGATGGGAAGAGGCCACGGACGATGCCTTTTTGGTGGAGAAGCTGGGAATTCCCGTAACGGTTGTGGAAGGTTCAGAAAGAAACATTAAGGTCACAACCCTCTACGATCTGGAGCTGGCGCGATTCCTGTTGCGGTCGTGATGCATGTTTAAGGATAATCGTTCTGGGGACGCAGATTTTTGCAGATATGCACAGATAATTTCAAAAAATTGAAAATGAGAGGTCATCTGCGTTCATCGGCGTCCAAATTCTCTTTCTAAGCCAGTATGGCTTTGGAGCCGGCATGATGCTCAGGATAGGGACACGGGGAAGCAAATTGGCCCTCAAACAGAGTGAATGGGTCAAGGGCAAAGTGGAGGCCAGATATCCCGGTATGGGTGTTGAACTTGTCAAGATCAAGACCACCGGCGATAAGATCCTTGATTCGCCCCTGAGCCGGATCGGGGGCAAGGGCCTTTTCGTGAAAGAGATCGAGGATGCGCTCCTGGAAAAGAGGGTTGACCTGGCTGTCCACAGCATGAAGGATGTTCCGGCGGCATTGCCTGACGGCCTCATGCTGTCCACCTATCCCGAACGGGAAGATCCTTCGGATGCCTTGATCTCTGTTGATGGCCTGACCCTCGACGAGCTTCCCGTAGCGGCGAGGGTGGGGACCAGCAGTCTCAGGCGGGGGGCGCAATTGCTCCATATTCGTCCGGACCTGAAACTCGTCCCTCTGAGGGGGAATGTGGACACCCGGCTTCGAAAAGTTGAATCAGGGGACCTTCATGCCGTTATTCTGGCATGCGCCGGTCTGAAGCGGCTGGGACTGGCGGGACGGATCACTCAGGTCATTCCGCCGGACCAGGTCCTGCCGGCCGTGGGTCAGGGGGCGCTCGGGGTCGAGGTGCGGCGGGATGATGCCGGGCTCATTCACATTCTCGAGTTTCTGGACCATGAGCCCACCCGGATCACGGTCCGAGCCGAAAGGGCCTTCCTGAAAGAACTCGAGGGGGGGTGCCAAGTCCCCATTGCCGCTTTTGCCCAGTTGGACGGGGATCGCATCCTTTTCAGGGGCATGGTAGCCGAGCTGGACGGATCGAGAATCTTTAAAGAAGAGACGGCCGGATCACAGGATCAGGCCGAGGCCATCGGGATCGCCTGTGCCAGGAACCTGATCGCTTCCGGCGCAGACAAGGTGCTGGAAAAAGTGTATGGATGGGCCAGAGATGCCTGATGCTGGATACTTGAACATGGATTGTGGGTGCTGGATACTAAATGCCGGCCGGCGGCAACTCCGGCATTAAACTCAACGAACTCAATAAACTCAATAAACTTAATGAACTCAATGAACCCAACAAACTCGATGAACTCAATGAACCCCATGAATCCCTCCGCCATCCCAAAGGGAACTGTCTATCTGGTTGGGGCCGGCCCGGGCGACCCCGGACTCCTGACCATCAAGGGGAAAGAACTCCTTTCTCAAGCGGACGTGGTCATTTACGACTATCTGGCCAACCCGCGGTTTCTTGAATTTGCAAGGGATGGGGCCGAACTCATCTATGTGGGAAAGAAGGGCGGGGACCATACCATGGGCCAGGCGGAGATCAGCGCCCTGATTGTGGACTGGGCCTGGAGGGTAAAGACGGTGGTTCGGCTCAAAGGGGGCGACCCCTTCATCTTCGGCAGGGGAGGTGAAGAGGCCCAGGAACTGGCCGCGGCGGGCGTGGATTTCGAGATTGTACCCGGGGTGACGTCAGCCATTTCCGTGCCGGCCTACGCAGGCATACCCCTCACCCATCGGGACTATACGGCCACCGTGGCCTTTGTCACCGGTCATGAAGATCCCCTCAAAGAGCAGTCCACTATCGCCTGGGACAAGCTGGCCACAGGGGCAGGGACCCTGGTCTTTCTCATGGGCGTGGGGAACCTTCCACAGATCGCCGAGCGCCTTATGAAACATGGTCGGTCCCCGGATACGCCGGTGGCAGTGATCCGGAGGGGTACGACCGCGGAACAGGCGACCTGGGTGGGAAATCTCGAAAATATTGGCCGCATCGCAAGCGAAAGCCGGATACGGCCGCCTGCTATTATTGTGGTGGGCGATGTGGTCCGTTTAAGAGAGGAACTCAACTGGTTTGAGAGAAGGCCGCTTTTCGGAAGACGGATTGTGGTCACAAGGGCCAGGGAACAGGCCAGTGAGTTCCGCCGCATACTCGAGGCACTGGGAGCAGAGACGATTGAATTCCCCACCATCGAGGTGAGACCGCCCGAAAGCTGGGAATCCCTGGACCGGGCGATCCGGTCCCTGGACGAATACGACTGGCTTGTCTTCACCTCTGTCAACGGGGTCCGATTTTTCCTCGATCGGCTCAAATTCTCAGGGAAAGATGTCCGCGATCTGAAGGGAGTCAAGATCGCGGTCATCGGACCCAAGACGGCCGAGGTATGGGAGCGCATGGGGATCGAGCCGGATTTGATGCCGGACGAGTATCGGGCCGAGGCGGTTGTGGACGCTTTCAAAGAGGCAGGAATCAGGGACGCAAGGATCCTCATCCCCAGGGCTGCCCAGGCAAGGGAGATACTCCCCGAACAGTTGCGGGAGGCGGGCGCCCACGTGGATGTGGTCCATGCCTACCGGACGGTGAGCCCGGATCAGGATACCGGACGGGTCAGGGAACTCCTTATGAAAGGGGCCGTCGACATGGTGACCTTCACCAGTTCTTCCACCGTCAGCAATTTCGTGAAGATGTTCGAGGCGGACGGCAGCCCGCTCCAGGAGTGGATGGACCGAGTGGCCGTCGCCTGCATCGGCCCCATCACGGCAAAGACCGCCGAAAAAAACGGTTTCAAGATAAGCGTGGTTCCCCCCAAATACACGATTGAATCCCTTGTCGGAGAGATGATGCGATTCTTCACATCCCATCCTCTTGTGGGCCAAGATAGATGACGCAGGTTTTTGGCAGCCTGGCTTGCTTCCGCGACCAACAAGGGAGACCGACACGGACTAACCTGTATCAACGTATCCTTGAGGAGATCGGCACACAACCTTTTGACAGCATGGCTTATGTGAAGCCTCGGACTCTGGATCAAGTCCAATTGCGCACGCAAACGAGTGGCGTAGAGCGCAATTTCCCCGAAGCAGGGGAATTCCCAATAACGGCGGCTTGCAGAGAAGAGGTGCGTGGGTTATGAGAAGGGCTATCGTCATCTCTTCAATATCTTCGCAATTGTTGGTTTCCTGTTTTGTCCTCTGGAGTTCCTCCTGCCTGGCGGCGACCTACTACATGCGGACCGACGGGGGGACGGCGACCCAGTGTACGGGCCGGTTGGATGCCCCCTATCCGGGTTCCGGGACGGGTCAGGCATGCGCCTGGGCTCACCCCTTCTGGGCCCTGGATGCATCGGGCAACTGGAAGATCACCGGCGGCGACACCATGATCATTAGGGCGGGCAGCTACCGCATGGGTTTCGGGGCCCCCAACACGGGGTGGTGCGATGCAGCGGGGGCCTTTGAGTGTCACCTTCCCCCGCTCCCTTCCGGACCGGACCCTGCTCACTCGACGCGGATCCTGGGGGTGGGCTGGGACCAGGGATGCGCCAACCCGCCGGAGTTGTGGGGGGCCGAGAGACCCTGGCAGATCCTGAGCCTCGACGGGACCTCCAACGCCGTCATCGGGTGTCTGGAGATCACGGACCATTCAGGGTGTGTCGAATCCCATGCCGATCCAGCCATTCGCTGCGAAAGAGATACCCCTCCCTTTGGGGACTGGGCGCCTGTGGGGATATACGCCGAGGGTTCCTCCAACGTTGCCCTTTCGCACCTCAATATCCACGGACTGGCCTGGGCCGGGGTCCATGCCGGCAGACTTTCCAACTGGACGGTGGAGAGCGTGCGGATTGCGGCCAACGGCGGGGTCGGATGGGACGGCGATATCGGAGAGAGCGCCAACGCCGGAAGCCTGATCTTTCGCAGGTTCACAGTGGAATGGAACGGCTGCGGGGAGACATACCCTCAAGGGGAACCATACGGCTGCTGGGCACAGACGGCCGGCGGGTATGGCGATGGGGTGGGTCTGGGCGCAACAGGCGGCGACTGGCTTTTTGAAGACAGCATCTTCCGGTACAACACCTCAGACGGCCTGGATATGCTCTATGTCCGCCTGGCCCCTTCCAATATCCAGATCAAGAGAACACAGGCCTATGGAAACGCGGGAGATCAGATCAAGGTCAATGGACCCACGCAGGTTGAAAACAGCCTGATGGTAAGCAACTGCGGCTTTTTTGAGGGGAAACCCTTTACGTACCATGTGGACAACTGCCGGGCCGGGGGCAGCGGCCTGGCCCTCAGTGCACGGAAGGGGACCCGCATCTCCGTGGTCAATTCCACCATCGCCGGACAGGGGGATTGTCTCTGTCTCATGGGATGCGACAGCGGGGATTGCGACGGCTCCGAAACCTTTATCGTGCAGAACAACATCTTCATGGGCTATCCGGAATTCCATGACCCTTCGGACAGGGCCTGTTATATCTGGTTTGAGCCAGCCGTTTTCGGCACGGTCAACACGGATTACAATGTGGTCTTTAACGCCAAGATCGGGAATGTGGCGCTTGCGGCCCACGACCTGAACCAGAACCCTCTGGTTGTCGATTCGAACCTGGAGATCTTTGATGGTCATCTTCAAGCGAGGAGCCCGGCCATAGACAGCGGCCTCCCGGTGGGGAGTTTGGGCGGATTGGTGCCCAACCACGACCTGGAGAACAACCCCCGGCCTGGGGGCGCTGGCGTGGACCGGGGGGCCTATGAGAGGGCCGTGGCCTGTCCCCCCTGTTCGGGGACGACCCCTCGCGTGGAGAACGTGACCTTCCCGGCTGGATGCAACTGCCTCTGCACAGGCACCGTCTTTATAAACATCGGTCCAAATGTGGAGATTGAAAATGGGGCCATTGTCACCTTTGAGGCCCCTGTGGTCCAAATCGGAGAAGGGGTTCGTGCCAGACAGGGGTCGAGAGTCCAGATCAAGCAGCCGTAAGCGCCCCTGGCGGTTGCAGATCTCCATGTCGAATTTGTAATGCACGGGGATACAGTCAGGTATGGTGGTTTTTGGCGTTCGATACACCACGCATCTCGCGATTCCAATACGAAAGTTAAGAACCCAATGCGGCATAGCCGCAACCAAAAAATATCTCACACAAAGCCAC
>Ga0172370_10010218_pt1 | contig 10807 bp, 18 predicted proteins | sample LakKiv5m_FD_114538 | JGI IMG/M metagenome (GOLD analysis project Ga0172370, IMG submission 114538) | Freshwater microbial communities from Kabuno Bay, South-Kivu, Congo - kab_022012_11.5m | ecosystem: Environmental > Aquatic > Freshwater > Lake | place: Democratic Republic of the Congo...
GAAGTCGTGGTTACCCGCGACGTAGACAACGGGGCGTCCACGGAAGTCGGGAACCCACTTCTTGGCCTGCTTGCGGAACCACGATTCCTGGTACTTACGCTCCTTCCAGGGGACGATCTTGCCCTCCGTGTCCATGGTGCGACCCTTGTTGTTCAGGATGTCGCCGGTCAAGACGATGATGTCGCACTCAATGTCCCGAACGCTCCTCACGATGCTCGGGCGGTCATGCGTGTCTGAGATGTGAGCAATGCGAATCATGTCGTCCTCCGTATGGCTACTACGGGGGAAAGTCTGTCATTGAGCCCAGAAGATACTCAATCGTTCTCACGGTACTCCTGGAGAAGTTCGGGATCACCGGCCCAGAAGTTCGAGGAGCCGTCTTGTTCCCGGACAACCACCCAATCTGAGCCGATGGCCTCAATCCTCTTATCCCAGAAGGACTCTCGCCCGAAGCATCCCCCGCAGAAGCCCTTGAGCACATCCCCTACCCGCAACGGTGGATTCTTATCGTTCGTAGCCATTGAAGGCTCCTTGACCTGGAAACAGGTACTTAGGGGATCAGGTTAGACTCGTACACGCAGGACTAAGACTCTAGGCGGTCAGCCATGCGGGGTTCCGCTTGAGGGCCTCATTCCAGTACCAGACCGTCTCTTTGCCCACGATGTTGCCGACTTCGTGCTTGGCATACTCGCAGAACTCGAAGGCTTCGTCGTTCAGGCCACAGAAGCACAAGCAGCGAAGCACCCGTGTGATGCGGAGGTGGTTGTGGTCCTTGGCCCTACGCCATTGGGTCGTGCGGTCTAGGAACGCGATGTAGCGGCCCTGGGCCGCCAGCACCCGCATCTTGAGCACCGGGTCGAGACCGAGGATGGTGAAGTCGTCGAACGTCGCCACCGGGCTGTGCGGCTGCATCTTCGAGGGCTCTGGCAAGGGGAACACCCACTGGATGTGCCCATGGCAGGTCTCCCAGTAGTTGTCGTCCTTCTGGAGCACGTCATGGAACAGATTGCCATTGGCGTCATAGCCCTGGCCCTTGTAGAACTTGATGATGTCGCTCATGCACTTTCTCCTTGTGGGTCCTGTTTGCCGTCAGCCTTGCGCTGACAGATACAGGACTCGAATTCCGATGTGGAGTGCCCCAAGGCTGTCCAAGCTGGCCAAAACTTGGGGCCACTGAAAGCTCGCACCTGGCCTTGACTGTCCAGGAAGCCCAGTTCCTGGTACAGCTTGCGTAAGCCCGTCTCATGGGCCTCGTGGAGTTGCCAGCGCAAAGGCATCAGGTCACCTTCGGTCCGAAGGCCGCCATGAAGGCATACTCAGGCCGCTTGGCAGCCATCTGGGCACACGCTTCGGGCGTCAGCGGGTTGGGGCCGGTCATGATGTCGTTGAACGTCCGCATCCGATCACGGCGGTCCCGGACGGCCTTGTCCCACATGGCCTTGGGGTCTGAGGATTCGGGGAGCTTGGGAATGTGCTTGGGCTTCATGTCAGGCCACCTGTAGGCCCTGGCGTCGCAGCCAGGACTTGAGCATGTAGGCTGCTTTGCCCGTCTTGGGCGTGCTGGAGACTACGGTGATGGCTCCGCTGGGTGACACCAATCGCCAGTGACCGGAGCCGGTCTGCGTGATGGTCATGCCACTGCTCTCGGCCAAGCGTAACAGAGGTTTCATGTCCTTGACATTGCGGGCCATGACTAGAACTCCACCAGCAGGGCTTTGCAGAGGCGCTCCTCATCTGCGGGCATGGACTGGCAGCCATCCAGCAACTGGCCTAGTCCACCGAGCATCAACTGCTTCATCTGGGCCAGGACCTCGCTGGGCGTGTCAAGGTCCGACGGCACCTCGAAGTTCAGAGTGATGGTCTTGGTCTGGCCCGAGGGACATCGATCGTGGGTCAGGGAGGTGCCTGGGGTCCAATGAGCTTCACTTCCTCGGAGCATCTCTCGACCGCACTTGGAGCAGGTGGTGTTGATGGCAAGATCGATCGGGATTGAGTTGGGCATGTGGTCCTCCTAGAGCTACTACGGGCGACCTGAATGGGTTGAGCCCCGGTGTTTCTCCAGCAGGGCATCGAGGAGTTCTCGCTCCTGCGCCGTCAGGACAGGAGCCTTGGGGTCATTCACGCAGTCCTGGAGCGCCGCCAACAGGATGCCCTTGAGGGCGAACCTGGTACGAGGATTGATCTCCAAGGTTCGAGGAACCTGGAAAGTGAGGCTGACAGCTTTCGTTTTTGATCGGGAGGGTTTCAGGGTTTCGCTCCTAGTCCACAGGACTCGCCGAAGCGCGCATCCGGGGGTGTTCACGGGCCGCAACAGCGAAGCCCTCCTCCCGTGAGTCGAACTTGTGGGCGGTGAGGTAGCTGTACCCTCCGCAGGGGATCAGTGCCCCGTTGGCCGAGCCCAGGTAGAACCCAGTGCCCCCGTCATCGCGCACCTGGATGTGATACTTCGGCGGGGACGGGACTGGTGCTGGTGCAAACGTGGACATGGGAACTCCTTGCTGTAGGTACTACGCTTGGGCAGCGGGGATTGAGCCCCTACCCGAAACTTCCTGCACGGGGCTCAATCGGGCGGGTTCGCCCGTAGTAAGGGCACAGGGGGCAGAGAGACAGCCCCCGAAGTCCTGGAGGACAAAATGTGGACCGGAAGCCTCATCAATCAGATCACCCCCAGCAACCCCAAGGTTCCGACCGTGGGTGATGCAGCCACCATCCTGCGCTGGACGGACCGTTCGCCTGCCACCGTGGTTGAGGTCTCAGCCGAGGGCAAGACCGTTGTGGTCCAGGACGACAACTACCGGCGGACGGACAGCAACGGCATGTCGGAGAGCCAGACCTACGAGTTCACGCCGAACCCCGATGGCGGCAAGACGACCTTCACCCTGCGCCGCAACGGTCGCTGGGTGGCCAAGGGTTGCAGCATGAACGACGGCAATCATCTGGCGCTCGGCCACCGGGACCGCTACTTCGACTACAGCTTCTGAGAGGACCCATGCCCAACCTGAGCCCCATCCCGGCACCTCAGGACCAGTGGCGTACCTTAGCCCAAGCGCACCGGGACCGGGCGGCCTACCAGGCATCCCGGGGTGAGTACGCAGGGGTCAGTCACGCTAAAGCCGATGCCTGTGAGGCTGCCGCCAAGTCCCTAGACCTGGAGCGAGAGCACGGCGAGCCCTACTGCTCGTGCCACTTGAAGACTATGAAGCTCATGCAGGAGCTTGACGCCAACAAGGTCAGGCGGCACTGAGGTCTAGCCCCCAGGGAAAAGCAACTTGTCATCCACGTTGGTGAGCACCAGGACTGCAACCCCATTCGCAGGGTCATAGCTCGCCTGAATCTGCGGTGGTCCTGGTTCTTCGGGGCTGCACGGCTCCACCATCACGCCCCGACCAGCCAGCAGTACAAAGAGCCGGTCTGCCTCTGTTGCCAGCCGGTCAGGTTGGCAGACCATGGCAACATTGGGAAAAGGTATGGCGCACTCCATACCCTCGTTGCTAATCCCATCTCCAGAGTCCGTGGTCTGGAAACCCAGTTCCTGTAGCCACGCCACGGTGCGGCGAATGCCAGGGCAGAGGTCCTCAGGTGCCGGGTTGCCTCCAGTTGAAGGTGTCATCGTGTGGCACTCCTGTCTGTTGGTGCCTGTGGGCTTCACTGTCTTGAAGAATCGGGAGGCACCGCCCGTGTCGCCATAGAATGTGGAAATGGCCCCACCACCATAAAGGACAGATACCTCTTTAGTATCTGTGATTTTCGGAGACCCCTGCTTGGCAAGGTCCCCGCTTTGGTCGTCCAAAGCCGCTACAGGGCACCCGACGACGCAGTCCCAGGCCTCGACTGTCTCCATCCCGTCCTCCCCCGTGTAGGACACCTTCTGGTACCCTGGGGGCTTGTGCAAAAACTGAATCTTGCCATCTGATTGCACGGCCACTGGATTCGGACGATGGCCTTCTTTGGGGGTCAGCTTAGCCACTCCCGTGCAGCGGCACCCAGGCAGGTGAGACAAGATCAAGTTCGCGGGCCAACGCCCCTTGGCGCAGTCCCAGCCAGCAAACAGCGGGCCATCTGACCCCCCACCTACATACTCCTCACGGAACCCGCGACGGCCACCACTCCGGGCATGGAGTTTCTGGGGGTTCTCCGCCGATGCCAGGCCAATGCGACTGGCATCCACGTTGATCCCGCCCGTACCCCACTTCAGAGCATTGGCAGCGACCGTAGGCGTAGCCACGTCGAGGGGCTTCCTTGTGATGGTGATCGTGATCACAGAGGCTTCCTTCCTGCATAGCATTCCCGACCACAGAAATGGATTCGGGTCTTTCTCATTTCACTAGCACGCTTGCGAAATTCCACACCACACCGATGACATGTCACGGTTGACCAACGTGAAGGATCCTCGGGCATAGGATGATGTTCGTGAATATGCCTAGATGCTGTAGTCAATTCCAGATTGTCCAATCGGTTGTCATCCCGAACATGGTTCTTGTGGTGGACATTCTCACCAGGCAGCAACTGCCGCCCAATGTGTTCTTCCATCACCAGATCATGCTCCAAACGATACCCTCGGTAGCCCCCCGTCACGACACCGACCGCAACGTAACCATCTGACCTAGTGAACCTACCACCTTTCCAATTCCCGTTTTGAACGCCAGCCCGACCTCGGGCCGGGTTGGAGCACGTCTTGGAACAATAGGTCGAATAGCCCCGTGCCAGGGCCGAAGCACGGGCATAGAAAATCACACCACAAGTTGGGCACACTTGTTGTTTACCCAATTTGAAGTTAGAGCACGCCTTTGAACAGTAGACATTGGCGGGATCTTTGACCTGAGATGCCCATTTCCACACGGCTACCCCGCATCGTTTACACTGTAACTTCTGTTTTGGCATTTGACACCTCGTGGTAATGGTGTCAAAGTTGGGAACCTAAGTCAACGGCTTCCTTCCGATGATGAACGGCTCAAATGCCGGTTTCAACGCAGTACCCCACCCCTCGAACTGCTTGGCTTCATCTGACGCGCCCACGGTCACAGGGATGTCCACTGCCGTCTGCACAATCCCAACACCCCCACGGGCAATCCCGCCAAAGCCCTGGTCATCTTCCACGGTCACACCCCGGCTGGTTCCGATGACCGGACGACCTGCAAGAAACGTGGGCTTGCGGAAAGTGCCATCATCAAGCCGATCCACGACTACTTCCATGCCATCAATGTCCAAAGTCACTTGTTCAACAACCATTGACATCTATCACCTGCCTTGCTAACATTCAACCTATGGAAACGAAACTTTGCGAAAACTGTGGTTCTCCGATACTCCAGAAGAAATCGTCCCAGGCGGAGTACGCCATGAAGCGATTTTGTTCATGTGCTTGCCATGGGGCGTATAAATCCCGCGAAGCATCTCCGATTGACAAGCTGAAGCCATGTGAAGTGTGCGGTAATGACATCCCCAAAGAACCTAACCGTCGCTGGAAATCCTACTTGGCGAAACGGTTTTGTTCGCGAGAATGCACCGCCAAACACCAAAGCCAGAAAATCACCCTTCTTTGTGTCACTTGTGGGATCCCAGTTGAGCGTTCTCCTGCCCACGCCAGGTCTGGAAACATCTATTGTTCCCATGAATGCCGTCGTAAAACACGGAAATACACATGTGAAGTGTGTGCTAAGACCTTCACGAAGCCTCCCAGTCAGAGGGCGGGGGGCCATGTGTACTGCGGTGTGAAATGCCAGGGAATCGCCAAACGAATGAACAACGGGCAAAACCAAGGGCGGCGTAGCCCCGAGGATTTGGAATGGAAGAAAACGATCCTGAAACGGGATGGATACACATGCCAGAAATGTGGATCGGGTCATAGATTGGAAGTCCACCACATCCAAGAAATTCGAAATAGACCAGATCTTCGACATGACCTTGCCAATGGCATAACTTTGTGCCATCAATGCCACTACTATGGCATCCACCAAGGGAAGCCCAACCTTATTCATGGTCGGTACTCCAAACAACCTTGTCAAAGCCCTTCTGACGCAGGGCTTCCAAAACCTTGGCCTCCCGTCGTGCAAGAATAAGTTTGTCGATATTCTTACTTACATTCAATGACTTAGGAAATCCGCTCCCGTAGCACCAGGCAGCCAGATCCTCACCGGGCACTAGCACGAACCCGACCTCCTCCAGGGCTGCCGCCATCCGGTGCATCATCCGAGTCGCCCCGAAGGTCTTGATGACCCCGCCAGGTCGAAGAACCCGAAAGCACTCGGTCAACCAGGTCCTGCACCAGGCTTGGAACTTCTGCCGGTCTGAGATCACGTCCTGCACCGAGTCGAACTCGGGCTCATCACACTCGCACTTCCCCGGTCCGCCTTCCCATGTCCGCTGGCGCAAGCCACACGCCTGACAAGTCGGGTTCCTGTTGGATGTGAATGACGGTGCAGGCAGCCGGTCGCCACCGTCCGTGAACCCGTGCTCCGCAATGGTGTACTTCCAGGGTGCATCCCAGTTTTTCCCCATGAACTCTAAACCTGGTATAGTCAGCCGTAGGGAGGGTCGGTGATGATCGCCTCAATGGATCCCCCAGGGATGTCCTGCATCTTCTCGATGCAGTCCCCAAGGACCAGGCGAAGCATCTGACCCTCCCTACGACCAGCATTCTCCTTCTGCATCATAGGTGACCTCGATGATTGAACGTATTTGCCCCGTCTGCGGGGACCCCTATCAGGCAGATCCAATCCGCCTGAAGCACGGTAGGCAGACAACCTGCTCCCGTCGTTGTTCCTACTCTTTGCGAGGGCCAAGCAAGGCCCTCTCCCTCACTGGATTCTGTGGCGTTTGTGGGAACCCGGTGACCAGGCCACCCTCGAAAGTTGCTCGCTCGAAGACGACTGCATTGCTGTGTTCCCGCAAGTGCGCCTACAAGGCTCGCTCGATAGGGCTGGTCGGTCGGGAAGTGCTCACACCCTACACCATCCCAGAGGTTACCCGTCAGGCGCAGGCTGAACGCCAACGTGCAGTGAATGCCCGACGGAAAGCGGCTGGCAACTATGGGCACACGGAGGAAACCAAGGTCAAGTTGTCCCAGGCCACCTCTCTGGCGATTGCCGAAGGCCGGATGCCCCGCGTCTCCGCCCTGGAACTGAAAGTTGGGGAAGTGCTCGCCGTGCTGGGTGTCCAAGCTGTCCACCAGTACCACCTGCGGGGACCGCACGGGCGATACGAAGCCGTCCTTGACTACTTCCTGCCTGAGACAGGCACCGCCCTGGAGTTCAATGGCACATTCTGGCACGCCGACCCCCGAGTCTATCCCGATGGCCCCGTGAAACCTAGCCAGGTCAGGGTGGCCGAGAAGTACCAGCGGAAGCTGTTCCTGTTGGCAGAGCTTCACATCCCCCTCATCGAAATCTGGGAGATCGACTTCCTGGACGATCCTGAAAGGGCTGTTCGGGCAGCCCTAAATCTCTGACAGGGGGGGTCTGTCACAATAGCCCCCACTGAACCCTCAGGGATGTTCTTGAGGACCTCGATACAATCGCCGAGACGAAGCTGGAGAACCTGGTCAGAAGAACTCATGTGAACCTCAGGGTTGGAACTCACGCATACTACTCATGGGTCGGTCCAAGACCACTAGACCATAAAGGGTAAACTAGAGCGCCCAGAAATCGTCCAACTCAATCTCCTGGGGGGTCTCGACCGGGGCAGGTGCCAGGTCGGACACAATCTCAGCACCGAGCCAGCCCTGCTTGGCCCGGTCCCAGTGCCGCACCCTCGTCTCTGCAATGCGGAGATACTCAGTCTCCCGCTCGATACCAATGGCATCGTGCCCCGTCTGCCTGCACGCAATCACCGTCGTGCCAGAGTTGCCACACCAAGAAGTGGAGCCATTGCGGCGAACAAACAAAGTGTGATTCGGGACCGTGACACAGTACACCATGCCCAAATACGGCACCCACGAAACGTGCTGCCCCGGGTTGATCTTCTTCGAGGCCGCACGTCGGACAAGCACCCGAAGCTCGGGCTTAGTGCCCCGGATAAGGCGGTCCCCCTTCACCGAATCCCGTGGTGGTCGTGAAACCAAAGTGGAATCCCACCCGAGCTTGAGGGCCAACTCCTGGAAGGAGTCAGCCAGGCATGGGGACACGGTCCCGTACTGCACTTGGCCATCCGGGGTGACATGCCCATCCCCCAGCACCATTGCAGCGAACAAGGCATCAAGATGCTGGTTCTGCAAGATGGTGGGGCTGATGAACTTGTGGTACTTGGTTGTGCCGCAGTGCTTCCGAATGAAAGTCATTTCCGCAGGGGTGAGCCTGACCTTGAACTTCCGGTCACCTGAAGAACGGGGGGCCAAGGGGACAATGTTCGCCCACATCTCATCCCACTTGTGGCCTTGATTCTGGCAAATCACGATATCGTCGTGGCCCTCGGAATCCAAGTAACCCTCGGTGACGTACAACCCGATGAGGTACATCATCTCCCGTGAAAGCAGGGTTCCGTTGGGAGCATACTGACCCCCACAAGGGATTCGGTAGACCTTCTGGCCCAGGCTCTCCGCAGGCACCAGCCTAGCGGGACGTTTGGCACAAAAGTCCGCATGGCTCTGCACCAGCATGTTGTGGTTCGGTGTCACCAGGAGATCCGTACTGCGGGACTTGAAATACAGCATCTCCCCGTCGTACTCGTAGACCTGCCGAGCCATAGGCCGTTGGTACTCCAGTGTCCCCTCTGAGTTCCGGGTGATGCACTCATCCTCATCCGTGACCTCTGCAAAGAACCGCCACCCGTTCCGGGTCAGCACTTCAGTGGCCTCGTCATAACAGCCCATGAACGGGTCCAGTACCGGCCCCTGATCCTTGGGCACGTCCGCCAACAACCGGGCCATCAGCGCGATTGGCTTGACGGTGTTGTGACTCATACCCACCGCCGTCTGGAACGTCGGGCAACCCTCAACGGACAAGTTCACCACGTCCCCGTGATAGGGCACCTTCTCGACCTTCTGGACGTAACGTAGGGAGTAGGTCACACCCCCGTGGGTCACCAAACCAGGACTAGCAGCCTTGCGGGTCGTTTGCGCCCTGTCCTTGCTGTAGAACTGCATCTGATAGTGCGGGGATGTCGTTTTGAAATGCCGTGTCCCAATCTTGCCCGGGGCCGCCTTGAACCAGAACAAGTTTGTCTTGTAGCCCAAGCTCTCTGCCAAGAAAGTCATCTGCGTTGCCAGATCAGTAGACACTGACTTTGCTTGCAGGTAGGTCCGTACTGTGCCGCCATCCCCAGCGAGGTAACCTTCAACTAAGGCTCGACGTTGGGGCTCGGCCAGCAGCCAGACATCAGGATGAACCGTCTTGGTCGCCGCTCCAGACCCACCAAGCACCTTGAACTTGGCACCTAACTCGGGGTCAAACGCCATGACTTGGATGCCATTCTCCCCGTGCTCATACACACTGACGTTCCGTGGGGTCAAAGCCTTGATCCGATTCACCAGGTCTGTCTCTTTCCGATGCAGGGAGAAAGATGGGTAGCAATTGTCCCCATGTCCGGCTACCTGAGACACACCCTCAGCCAGCCAGAGGCCGAACACGAACCAGAAATTTGGGTCTTCTGCCCATGCCTGTGCCCCGGTCCCCATCGGCATCAAGGGGGTCATGGTGTAGTCACCCTTGACTACCTGGTCCGCCGATGCCCAGACCACTTGGCCCCCCAGGATGGAGTTGCCTTTCCGCACAGGCCGCCAGATCAAGAAAGGGTGGTTGTCCGAGGCTAGTGTTGTCAGGTTGGTCCCCTTGACCCCGATCCGATACAGAACCTCGCTGGTGTAAGGATGCCGGGTGACGGCTTCCACCAAATGGAACAACCCATCTGCGGCCAGCACCCTGCCCCCCACCCTGATGGTCTGGATAGCCCGATGGCCCCGGTCGGTCATCACAATCGCTTCAGGGTGTAGGCACGGGTGGAAGTTCCTGACTTTGCTGGCAGTTCTCCCTGCCCCGGCCCTGGGGTTGTTCAAACCTGCGGTGCCCTCCTCCCGGTCAGTGGCCTCTGCACCCGTTTTGGCAGGGAGCTTCTGGCATCCGGCCTCACGCTCTCTGCGGGCTGCCTTGGCAACGTAGTGCAGCCGGTCACCGTCACCGGCTGCGTTGGCCCAGCAGATTGCATCCCGAACCTCGAACCCGACATCTTCGACCAGGCAAACAGCCGTGTGCCCCGTGGGCTGATCATCCGGGGCGACCAGTACCAGATGTGCTCCCGGACGGAGAATGCGAAGAAGTTCCTTGGACTGGTCCTCGGTGAGTTCCGTCTTGGACTTGGGGCAGAGAATCAACCCTGTCAAGGTATTGGCCGGGATGGCTGCCAGGTCCTCGGGGAGTCCTTCCCAGAACTCTGCTTTGGGGTGCGGATCAGGAGGGGAGATCATGGTCACCAGGTAGTCCCTGAGGTCTTGCGGAACTCGGTCCATGTCTTCTCCCTTTGTAGCAATCTGCTTGAAGTACCTCGATGCACCGCCCTGATCGGCATACACCTGAGACTGCGGATGCCCCACACCATCTGAATAGCACCGTCGATTGGTAGAATCTGGCGTTACTTTGCCTGGGTGCGGGTGGCTACCGGACGGATCCGCTGTATTGGTCAATGTTGCCCGACGATTTCCGCTCTGCTGGTCGAGATCGAGGCACGGGCAACCTGGGACGCACTGCCAGTCCTCCACCTCTTGCCCATTGGGCACAGGCTTGACTGGTGGTTTGTCCTCGGTGGACTCGGCGTAGAAGCTGAAGTTGCCTGCTGTCGAGTCCTCATACTGCTGGATGAGGAAGTCCTCGTAGTGCGTGCC
>Ga0172370_10010220_pt1 | contig 10806 bp, 7 predicted proteins | sample LakKiv5m_FD_114538 | JGI IMG/M metagenome (GOLD analysis project Ga0172370, IMG submission 114538) | Freshwater microbial communities from Kabuno Bay, South-Kivu, Congo - kab_022012_11.5m | ecosystem: Environmental > Aquatic > Freshwater > Lake | place: Democratic Republic of the Congo...
CCATCGCGCGCGCGGTCGGCAGGATCAGCTGCAAGACGCCGATCGCGTGCGCGTAGGACTCGATGCCCGACTCGAACCCCGACTCCTCGCGACCGATGCCCCAGATGATGGCGGGATCGATGCCGAACTCCTGCGCGGCGGCCTCGACGAGCGGTCGAAAGGCGCGCGGGAACGCGAGCTCCCACAGCACGCGCCGATCGCCCACCGGCGCGAAGTCCGCGAAGTCCGGGTGCTGGTCGCGCCCTGCGCGGTGCGATCGGCTATAGCCTCCCGCGCGGTCCTCGATGAGCGCGACGAGCCAATCGCCGGCCTCCTCCAGTGCCCGCGCCCCCTCCGGCGCATCCGAACCCAGTCCGAGCGCGGCCAGCTCGATGCGGCCCGCTTGGTCCAGACCGAGCGCGAAGAGCTCTAGCGCTCGACCGAAGCCGGCTGAGGACGCGATCGATTCGGGGATCGCCAGGCGTGAGGCGGGTGAGCGGGCCTCGCCGAGGCGAGCGAGCGCTGCACGCTCGACATCCAGCGCATCTCGCTGAGATGCGAGCCGTTCGAAAGCGAGGCCGGCATAGTAGGACAGCGGACGCCAGGTGATGAGGCCACTATAGACCTTGCGCGCGACGTCCCTTTCACCCTTGCCCTCGCGGATCTTGGCCGCGTAATAGCCCGCCCGCCCGACGGCCCAAAAGCGCCTGTCCTGGGGTCGCGTCACCGAGAGGCGGTCCAGGATCGCGAGCGCCTCGTCATGGCGTCCAGCGAGGTGAAAGTCGAAGGCCACCTCCCACATCACCACATCCAGAACGTCCCGCTCCGCGTAGTCCTTCGCGGCCTTCTCTGCCTTCTTCGAGGCCAGATCCACGAGCTCCGGCCGCGCTTTCGCCAGCGCTACGAACGCCGCTACGTCCGCCTGCTCCGCCGCCGGTCGCGGGAACTCCGTCGCCCGCTCGAGCATCGTGACACCGTTGCCATCACCGGTCAGCGACCGCGCGCGCCCCTCACGCAGGTCCAGATCAAGGCGTCCAGGACACTCCTTGCGCAGCGCAGCATATCGCGGGAGGGCGTCGCGGAAACGACCGTTGCGATCGTCGAAGCGAGCCAGCATCGAGAGCGCTTCGCAGCGCGCCGCATCCCCGGCGGGCAGAGCCGCGACCATCGCCGATGCCACGGCAACCGCGCCCTTGTACGCCCTCCGCGCGCCTAGCACCGCGATCGCTCGGAGCAGCAGCCCCTTGGGCCGGGAGGCGACGACCCTCGCCGCCGCTCCCTTGGCGTCCAGGTCTCCCACAACGACCGCCGCGCCGACGTCGCCGGCCTTCGTGAGCCGCTCTGGATCCAGCAGCTTCGCCCCAGTGGCCTCGGCCTCCGTGTCCCGACCGAGCATCAGAAGCGCCCGCATCCGCTCGAGACGCCACTCCGCGAGCCCCTCGCCGTCGAGCCGCGGCTCCTCGTCGAGCAGCGCGAGCGCCTCTTCGGGCCTGTTGCGGAGGCGGTGCGCGCGGGCCTTGAGGGTCGCCGCGTAGGGCGCGAGCACGGCGTCGTTCGAGAGAGGCGCGAGGTGTTCGAGCGCCTCGGTCGGCCGCTTGAGGTGTAGCGCCGCGAGCGCCGCCACGCGCCGCGCATGCGGGCCGAGCGTCGGATGTCCAAATGCCCGGCGCGCCGCTTCGAGCGCCCCTTCGTGGGCGTGATGGAAGAGCCGAATTCGCGCGAGCGCCAGGGCGACCCGAGCCTTCTCCGCTGCATCGAGCTTGTCGTCCGCGGCCACCCGGGACGCCGCCGCCTCCATCCGAGCCCGCGCGTCGCCGTAGCGCCCCTCGCGGAACGCCCGCAGCGCCGCACGTGTCTCGCTGTCACGGACGAAGTCCGGGGGATCGGCCAGATCGAAGCGCTCGCCACGCACCGTGACGGCGAGGTGGAACGGCTCGGGCGCTGGGAATACTGAGGCCTGGAGCGGCGCAGACGGCTGCGGTGCACCCGACACAGGGGCGCTCGCGAGCTCAGTTGAAGGCGCGACGTGGGACCCGGCTCGGGGAGGCTCGGCGGGTGCTTGTCGCCGACAGGCCAGGACGAGCAAGGCCGTCAGCAGGGCCCCGAGCGCGTGACCGCGGCGGGGGCGCGGGCTCACCGAACGGTGGACAGCGTGATCTTCTCGCCGAGCGCAGCCTCGAGCTTCTTCTCGGACGCGTCGCGGTGCTGCTGGGCGATCTCGCGCTTGCGGCGCTGACCGGAGGCCGTCTTCTTGGCCTTGCGTATCGCTTCGACAACTCGGGTATTCGACGCCATGGCAACCTCCAAAGGAGCGGGGGCGCGCTTTATGGATCAGGCTGGCGCGTGAGTCAAACGGATTTTCGGGGAGGGAGGGCGCAGCGACGCCGATGACCGCGGCCGAGAGGCCGTCTCGCTGCGCGCGGCGGCTCACGACATGCGCTTGAGTCGCTCGATGATGGCGTGCTTCTTCGCTTCATCGACGGGCACGGACGCGACGCCGGCCGAGGGCGCGGCGGGAGCGACGGACGTAGCGGGGGTGGCAGCCTCTCGCAAGGCCTCGATCGCCGCCGCCTCCATCATCGAGAGCTTCGCCCGAATCTCGTCGAACTCGAGCCCCCGCTGGCAGAGCGGCGCATCGTGGGCCTCACCGAGGCCGTGCCGCATGCGCACGACCTGCGCTTCCTGATTGCTCAATCCGGCGCGTTCGAGCGCCGCCTGGGTAACGGTGCGGAGCGCGACGCGCCGCTCGGTCTGGACCTGGGTCTTTCGCCTCTCGTTCACGGCACGGTCCCCTGAGAAAGGGTCAGGTGGTCCGGCGCGCCTACGCGAGGGCCCGACGCGAGCCCGTCGCGGGGCGACCGCCCCGACGTCACCGAGTGTAGCCGGGGCCGACGGGACGGCAAGTTTTTTTGCCAGAAGTCAGCTAAGTGCGCGTCTTCATCGCCAGTTTCAGACTGATCCCGCGCAGCTTCTGCCGGGGCTGTGGACGGACTAGACATCAAAGCCGGTGGAGCCCCGCGGCTCCCGCAGGTCCAGCTTCTTGAGGAGGTACTCGAGGGACTTGCGGTGGATGCCCGAGGCGCGCGCCGCCGCCGAGATGTTCCAGCGGCTCGTCTCGAGGACGCGCTGCCAGTACGCGCGCTCGAAGACGTCGACGAGGCGGGCCTTGGCGTCCTTGAAGGGCAGCGTGAAGTCCACCGGCACGTGATCGCCTGCCGCTAACTCGCTCGCCTGCGCCCGTGCGAGCCCCGGATCGCGCGCGACGGGCGAGATGAGCTGCGGCGCGATCTCGCCGTCCTCGCTGAGCACTGCGGCGCGCTCGACGTAGTTCTTCAGTTCGCGCACGTTGCCAGGCCACGTGTGTTGCTGGAGTCGCGCCATCGTCTCGAAGGAGACCGTCAGCGCTGGCCGCCCGGGCTGCCGCGCGGCGAGCTCCGCGAGGAAGTGGTTGACGAGCAGCGGGATGTCTTCCTTGCGCCGCCGCATGGGCGGCAGCGGCACATGGATGACCGCGAGGCGCCAGAAGAGGTCCTTGCGGAAAGTGCCGTCGGCGACCTCCTGCTCGAGGTTGCGGTTGGTCGCAGCGACGATGCGCACGTCCACGATGCGGCGCTCGTTGCTGCCGACTGGCTTGACCTCGCGCTTCTCGATCGCGCGCAGCAATTTCGGCTGCATGTCGAGCGGCAGCTCGCCGATCTCGTCTAGAAAAAGCGTGCCGCCATCCGCCTCCGCGAGCGCGCCGAGCCGCTTCTGCACGGCACCTGTGAACGCGCCCTTCTCGTGGCCGAAGAGCTCCGACTCCATCAACTCCGCCGGCACCGCCGAGCAATCGAACACGACAAGCGGCTTGTTGCGACGCATCGAGTGGTGGTGCAGCGCCTCGGCGACGAGCTCCTTGCCGGTGCCGCTCTCACCCTCGATGAGGACGGTCGCGTCCGTCGGTGCGACGCGCGCGAGCAACGCGAAGATCTCGCGCATCTCACTGGAGCCACCGATGAGGCCGCCGAACTTCGGATCGCGCGAGAGCATGACCTCGTGCGTCTCTTCGAGGAGGCGAAACTCCAGGTCTGTCGCGCCGATCCGGATCGTCGCGTTCGGCGGCAGATACGCCTCGACCGCGCGCACGCCGTTGACGAACGTGCCGTTCTTCGACTCGAGATCGCGGATCTTGTAGCCCGTGCGGTCACCTTCGATCTTGAAGTGCGTGCGCGAGACCGAAGGATCCTCGACGACGAGATCGTTGTCCGGCGCCGAGCCGACGTAGCTCAATCGGCGATCGAGGACGCGCTCCCGACCGAGGCCACGGCCCGAAATCGCACGCAGCCGACACTTCGGCAGCACGTACGTCTCGGGCTGGACCTGATCGAGGAGGGTGTGGGTGACGTGATCCATCACGGAATTGCCTCCAAAAAGCGGCGCAGCGGGCCAAGCGCCTCGTGCGTCAGATCGAACACACCATCACGCAACGCGACGCCGAAGTACATGTAGCCGTGTGTCAATTTCGTTGCGTTGAAGGCTTGGACGCGCCTTCTCGCGCATCGCGGGCTTCGGCTCACCAGCGCATGCAAAGTAGGCATCGAGACACGCTTGAATGGGGTCGTCCGCGATCGTGCGAAGCAGCAGCGTCTCGAGGCAGCCCTGCGCCGCGTTGTCGGGGAAGACGTAGACGCACGTGCGCACGCCGCGCTTGCCCGGCTCTGACCAAATCCCAGGTGCGGCAGGACCAGGCAAACCGCGCTTTCCGAGGGCGTCAACGACCTCGGCGAAGGCGGACTTCGCGTCGTCATCGGCATCGCAGAGGACGACCAGCGAGCGCACGACCGGGAACCCCGAATTCGTCACGACTGCATCGAGCGCTGCCGGAATCTTCTTGTTGCCCTCCGCTGGCCAGACGTTATGCGGTCGCAGAACGATGCCAGCCTTCACCAACGCTCGAAGCAGGAATTCCTCGTCCGCCCCTTCCACCACGAACAGCGTCTCCTGGTCGATCGTCTTGGTGTGAGTCCCCACACGGCTCGCAGGCGGCATCAACGAACCTCGCTGAACGCGTCAAGCGCCGCGCTGCGGGACTCCGGGGAGAACACGGCCGGCTCGATCGCGCCGCCCACCTTCTCCGGGCGAACGAGCGCCAGATCGTCCGGCTTGTCGGCGAACACCTCGTCGAATGCCTGGATGCACTCGTAGCTGTGCGTCGTCGCGAAGACCTGGATGTTGTCGCGCTCGGCTGCGAAGCGAAGCGCGCGCATGACCTCGACGAGCGCGCTTTTGTGCAGACCGCGCTCGATCTCGTCGATGACGAGCACGCCCCCAGGAACCTCCAGCGCGGAGATCAGAAGTGACGTCGCACGCACCGCTCCCTCGCCGAGTAGCCCGATAGGTCTGTAGCTCCCATCTTCCAGGCGGACGTGCAGCATTCCCGGCGCACTGAGGATCTCAATGTCGCGCACAGACGGCTCGAGGAATTGCATTGCTCTCAAGAGCGTGTCGATGCGCTGACGCTGCTTTGCGGCAGAAAACGTCGTGAGGTCCGCGGTCGAAAGAAACGTGAACGTCCCTACGAATTTGAACAGCGTGCCGTCGCCCTGCACGAGATCGATTTGAGGCGCCCCTCTGTCACTTCCATCGGGCCCGACCACCGAATGCGCCGTTCGGGTGAGATCGCCATCCGAAACCGTCCACTCCCAACTGAACGTGTCCGGGGAGGTCGCGACCAGAGCCGATGACAGCGCACTCGCTTGGCGATCGGCGGACCACGCCGGTCGGTTCACGCGCGCCGTGGTCTTCGTCTTCCGCGTGGTCCAGGACAGCGCTACGACCAGCGCCTCGTCCGGGCTTCTCAGGAGTCCCGTCCATCGCGGCTCGATCATCTCGCTACCACGCGAAACCAGAAAGCGTTGCGCGCTAATGGCAAGGGGATTGCCGGGCGTGAGGTAGACCCCCGCCATCACCCCCTCGAGTAGCGCCGTCTTCCCCACGCCGTTCTTGCCGACGATCAGGTTGAAACGGCGCAACCCGTCCACCTCGATGCGGTCGAAGCAACGCAGGTTCTCGATGACGATGCGTTCGATCATGACCGGACCCTCCCGACGCGAGGGGCCTCTCGCCTTGCGTGGCCCTGGCTACTGATTCATCCCGTCGAGGAACTCGCGGTTCGAGTCGTACTTGCGGATTTTGTCGAGCAGGAACTCCATCGAGTCGATGACGTTGAGCGGGTGCAGGAGCTGGCGCAGCAGCCATACGCGGTTGAGCGTGCGCTCGCTGAAGAGGAGCTCCTCCTTGCGCGTGCCGGACTTGTTGATGTCGAGGCACGGGAAGATGCGCTTCTCCATGAGCTTGCGATCGAGGTGGATCTCGCAGTTGCCAGTGCCCTTGAACTCCTCGAAGATGACCTCGTCCATGCGCGAGCCCGTGTCGATGAGCGCGGTGCCGATGATCGTGAGCGAGCCGCCCTCTTCGATGTTGCGCGCGGCGCCGAAGAAGCGCTTCGGCTTGTGCAGCGCGTTGGAGTCGACACCGCCGGAGAGGATCTTGCCCGAGGGCGGCACGACCGTGTTGTAGGCGCGTGCGAGGCGCGTGATCGAGTCGAGCAGGATGACGACGTCGCGCTTGTGCTCGACGAGGCGCTTGGCCTTCTCGATGACCATCTCGGCGACCTGCACGTGACGCGTGGCCGGCTCGTCGAAGGTCGAGGAGATGACCTCGCCCTTGACCGTGCGCTCCATGTCGGTGACCTCCTCGGGCCGCTCGTCGATGAGCAGCACGATGAGGTAGACCTCCTTGTGGTTCGACGTGATCGCGTGCGCGAGGTCCTGGAGCAGCATCGTCTTGCCCGTGCGCGGCGGGGCGACGATGAGCGTGCGCTGGCCTTTTCCCTGCGGGCAGAGCAGGTCGATGATGCGCGTCGTGTACTTCTTGTTCTCGTACTCGAGGTTGAGGCGCTCCGTCGGGTACAGCGGCGTCAGGTTGTCGAAGAGGACCTTGTCGCGCGCCTTCTCGGGCTCCTCAAAGTTGACCTCCTCCACCTTGAGCAGCGCGAAGTAGCGCTCGCCCTCCTTCGGGGGACGGATCTGGCCGGCGACGGTGTCGCCCGTGCGCAGGTTGAAGCGGCGGATCTGCGAGGGCGAGACGTAGATGTCGTCCGAGCCAGGGAAGTAGTTGTAGTCCGGCGAACGGAGGAAGCCGAAGCCCTCGGGCAGCGTCTGCAGGACGCCCTCGCCGTAGATGTAGCCCTCGCGCTCCGCCTGGCTCTGCAGGATCGCGAAGATGAGGTCCTGGCGGTGCAGGCCGCCGGCGCCTTCGATGTCCAGCTCCCGAGCGAGGTCGAGCAGCTCGGAAATCTTCATATTCTTGAGGTCTTTGAGGTTCATGTGGACCTTTTCTCGCGTGATCGCCGGGGTGCCGGCGGTAGGTGGCCGCGCCTCGATCGAGGCACGGCGCTGAGGATTGAACGAGCATGGTGCGCGGAGGGAGCCGCGCCGTCGGAGATTGCCGTGACCTGAGCCGCGGCGAATCGGGAAGCCCGCGAGGGCGATGCGTGGCGCCTTTGCCCTGCGCGGCTTCGCAGCGAACCCGAGCGGTGACGCTGCCCATGACCCGACGCAGGTGTTCGGCGCAAGGAAGCTAAGGCCGGTCGAGCCCCCTGTCAAGCCGGGCACGACGCGCCTTTACGCCGACGCCGGAGACGACTACAAGCTAGGGGTACTCACGGGGGTCACGATGGCACGGGACACGATTCCGGACCGGTTGTTGCGTCACGCCGAAGCGAGGCCGGAGGCGCCCGCGCTGTGGTCACGTCGCGGAGATCGGTGGATCGCGACGAACTGGAGCGACTACGCGCAGGCCTGCCTGGACTTCGCCGGCGGGCTATTGGAAGCGGGCTACGCGCCAGGCGACGCGGTCGCGATCCTCGGCGGCAACTCGCCCGAGTGGATCATCGCGGACGTCGGCGCGATGTTCGCCCGTGGCGTGGCGGCCGGCATCTACCAGACCAGCACCGCCGAGCAGGCCGCCTATGTCGCGGCGCACTGCGAGGCGCGGATCATCGTCGTCGAGGACGCCGCGCAGGCCGCGAAGCTGTTGTCGGTGCAAGACCGCATGCCCGCGTTGCGAACGCTCGTGCTCCTGCGCGACGCGGAGCGGGTGGACGATCCGCGCGTCGTGACCTTCGAGGCCTTCCTCGCGCGCGGCCGTGCGCATCGAGCGGACGTGCAGGCGTGCTTCGCGGAGCTGCGGGACGCCGATCTCGCGACGCTCATCTACACGAGCGGCACGACCGGACCACCCAAGGGCGTGATGCTCTCGCACGCCAACCTCGCCTATGTCGCGCGCGAGGCGTGCAAGCTCACGGGCAGCGAGCCGATCGGACCGGACGATTGCGTGGTCTCGTACTTGCCGCTCTCGCACATCGCCGAACAGATGTTCTCGATCCACCTGCCGCTGACCGCCGGTGTGACCGTGTGGTGCTGCGAGGCGATCGAGAAGCTGCGCGAGGTGCTCGCGGATGCGCGTCCGACAGTGTTTCTGGCGGTGCCACGCGTGTGGGAGAAGTTCAAGGTCGCGCTCGAGGGCAGGCTCTCCGAACAACGCGGCGTCAAGCGCGCGATCGTCACGTGGTCGCGCGGCGTCGGGCTCGAGGCGGGCCGTTGGATCGTCGAGCGCGGGCCTCCGGGCGGGGTGCTCGGCCTCAAGCATGGGATCGCGCGGAGGCTCTTCTTCACGAAGCTCCTCGGTGGGCTCGGCCTCGACCGGCTGCGCCTCGCGGTGACGGGTGCGGCGCCGATCGGCGTCGACGTGCTGGAGTTCTTCCTCTCGTGTGGGATCGTGATTCACGAGGTCTACGGCCAGTCCGAGGGTAGCGGCCCGACCACCTTCAACCGCATCGAGCCGGGCAAACGACGGCTCGGCACGGTGGGGCTGCCCTTCCCCGGGGTGGCGGTGCGCGTCGCGGAGGATGGCGAGATCCTCGTGCGCGGCCCGAACGTGTTCATGGGCTACCACAAGGACCCGCAGGCGACCGCGGAGGCGATCGATGCGGAGGGCTGGCTGCATTCGGGTGACGTGGGCAGCTTCGACGCGGAGGGCTTCCTGCGCATCACCGATCGCAAGAAGGATCTGATCATCACGGCTGGCGGCAAGAACGTCGCGCCCCAAAACATCGAGAAGCTTTTGCGCGCCATCGAAGGCGTGTCGCAGGCGGTCGTCATCGGCGACAACCGGAAGTACCTCACGGCGCTCATCACGGTCGATCCCGCGCGCGCGCCCTCCGATGCGACGCAGCGGCGCGCCCACGTGCAGGCCGGCGTGGATCGCGTCAACGCGCAGCTCGCGCGCTACGAGCAGGTCAAGCGCTTCGAGGTCCTGCCGAACGACTTCACGGTGGAGGGCGGAGAGCTCACGCCGACGCAGAAGATCATGCGCAAGGCGGTGGCCGGGAAGTACGCCAAGGAGATCGCCGCGCTCTACGCCGAGCACGACGACTAAGACTTCACGACAGGCGACTCGGAGTCGTCCTCGCCGAGCCAATCGTGACGGATGCGCGCCCACGCGAAGAGATAGAGCGCGCGTACGACGGCCACCACCGGCACGGCGAAGAGCGCACCCTTGAGGCCGAAGAAATGCTCGCCGAATACCAGCGAGAGCACGACGACCACGGGGTGGATGTTGGCCTGCGAGCCGATGATCTTGGGGTTCCAGACGTTGGCCTCGAAGAAGTGGATGAGCAGGATCCAGCCCAGGACGGCGAACGACGTTCCCCAGCCGTCGGAGAGGCCGACGAGGCACGCAGGGATGGACGAGATGAACGTGCCGAAGATGGGAACGAGCGTCAACACGCCGGCAAGCAGGCCGAGCACGACCGCGAAGTCGGGGATGAAGATCGCGAAGCCGATGCCGGAGAGCACGCCGTTGATGACGCAAATGATGAGCTGACCGCGCACGACGCCGCTCAGGCCATCGTCGAGGCGCCCGCGCAGCTCGTCCCAGTCCGAGCGGAATCGCAGCGGCACGAGACCGCGGTAGAAGACCTGGAGACGCGGCAGGTCAATGAGGATGTAGGCGCCGATCATGAGCGTGACGACGAGGTAGACGAGGCCGCCGAGCACGCCCGTGACGAGCCCCTGCGCCATCGCGAGCAGCTCGCCGACGAGCCCGACTGCCAGCCTCTCCGCGCCGCCCTTGAGGTTGCGCAAGACCTGCTGTTTGAGCGCGTCGCCCTTGACCGGCCCCGCGTCGTCGCGCCGCGCGGAGATCTGCCAGCGGCCGTCCTCGCGTTTGTCCATCTCGAGCGTCTGTGCGTTGAGCGTCACACCCCACGCCTGCCCGTCGAGCTTCTCGAAGAGGAGCTGGGCCGTCTTGCGGCGCTCGAGTTGGTCGCGCTCGTGCTCTTCCTCGACCGACAGCGGTGCGGGTGGTGCGCTGCTCTCGATCGCGTGCGTCTTGGGCCCCGAGGCGGCGTCGACCAGCACCTGGACGGTGGAGTCGAGGCGCTCCGCGACGTCCGGCGCAGCCTCGGCCACGCGCCGCAGTTGCACGACGAGGCGGCTCGCTTCATCGCCGAGCTTGGGCACGAGGTAGATACCGAAGCCGTACACCGCCGTAAAGAAGCAGACGTAGGCAAGGATCACGGTGACCCAGCGCGGGATGTGTGCGCTCTGGAGGCGGTCGACGAGCGGCGCGAGCAGGTACGCAACGATGCCCGCGATCAGGAAGGGCAGGAGCACGCCGCGACCGGCGACGAGCGCGGCTGCGATGTGTTCGGGAGCCAATTCACCGAAATTGACGTTCACGCAACGCGATGCGACCGTGACGAGTTCCGGAACGACCGCGTCG
>Ga0172370_10010221_pt1 | contig 10804 bp, 14 predicted proteins | sample LakKiv5m_FD_114538 | JGI IMG/M metagenome (GOLD analysis project Ga0172370, IMG submission 114538) | Freshwater microbial communities from Kabuno Bay, South-Kivu, Congo - kab_022012_11.5m | ecosystem: Environmental > Aquatic > Freshwater > Lake | place: Democratic Republic of the Congo...
ACGAGTAGATACGACATCGCCCGATTCGGAGCTGAAGTGCTTCGCAGTAGTCCCAGAGAGGCCGACTTGATTGTGGTCTCCGGCACGGTGTTCATGAAAATGGCTCCTGTGCTCAAAAGGCTGTATGAACAGATGATGGAGCCGCGGTGGGTGATTTCCATGGGATCTTGCGCCAACTCCGGGGGCATGTATGACATTTACAGTGTGGTGCAGGGAGTGGACAAGTTCTTACCTGTGGATGTGTATGTGCCGGGATGCCCGCCTCGGCCGGATGCTTTTCTGGAGGGGCTCATACTGTTACAGAAGGCTGTAGGAGCCGAAAGACGGCCCTTGAGTTGGGCGGTCGGCAGCCAGCAGCCTCAACATTCGGCAAGACCGTCCATGAGGGACGCCAAGCGGGACATCCGGCGCCAGGCCATCGAGCTTCGCTCTCCGGATGAAATATGATCGAAGGATTTCTTGGCACGTCGCTGTGCGATGGAAAGTAGGGGCCTGCGTCCCTGCCGGCCCGATTGTGGCAAAATGGACAGGAATTATGAGGGAATAGAGTCCGTCCGGTGTGTTTGTGAAATAATTCTGATTTTGCACGGGCCTGAGTTTGATGCCGCCTTTTGGGCCGGCAGGGACGCCGGCCGCCACTGGGACGACTAGAGCCACGGGGATATCCATCATGACCGAGGCCTCGAGCATTCTTGAGGAATTGCAGGACAAACTCGGCGATGCAATTGTGACTACACAGGCCACTCCTGACGAAGTTCCTACCTTATGGATATCAATAGATTCCGCGCATAGTGTCCTCCATCACCTGAAAAATGAAGCCAACAAGCCCTACAGAACCCTGTACGACCTTTCCTGCATAGACGAACGTGTTCGTGCCAATCGCCAGGACCAACCTGACAGCGACTTCACCGTCGTGTACCACCTGATCTCTTACGAACGCAATGAAGATGTCCGAATCAAGGTGGCTCTCAAGGGCGAGTTTCCCTCGATTTCCAGCATTGTTGACATTTGGCCCGCGGCAAATTGGTACGAACGCGAAGCCTGGGACATGTTCGGAGTAAAGTTTGAAGGACATCCCCATCTGAAACGCATTCTGATGCCGCCTGGCTGGGAAGGGCATCCCCTGCGCAAGGAACATCCGGCCAGAGCCACTGAGATGGGTCCATTTACGTTGCCCGACGCCAAGGCCATCGCGGAAGAGGAAGAGCTTCGATTTCGCCCCGAAGAGTGGGGGATGAAAACAGCGGGCCTGGACACGGATTTCATGTTTCTCAATCTCGGCCCCAATCATCCGTCCGCGCACGGCGTTCTCCACGTCATGTTGCAGCTCGACGGTGAAGAGATCGTAGACGCGGCCTTGGATATAGGCTTCCACCACCGTGGAGCTGAAAAGATGGGTGAACGGCAGTCGTGGCACACGTTCATCCCGTACACGGACAGAATAGATTATCTCGGCGGAGTAATGAACAACCTGCCTTATGTGCTGGCCGTGGAAAAGCTGGCAGGTATCAGGGTCCCGGAAAAGGTCGAGACCATCCGAGTGATGATGGCCGAGTTCTTTCGCCTTGCAAGTCATCTGGTTTTTTACGGCACCATGGCCCAGGACGTAGGCGCGATTTCCCCGGTATTTTTCACATTCAATGATAGGGAGAGGATCTTTGACATTGTCCAGGCTATTTGCGGCGGACGCATGCATCCGAGCTGGTATCGAATAGGCGGCGTGGCTCAGGACTTGCCCAAGGGATGGGATAGGCTGGTAAAGACATTCCTGGCCTATATGCCGGCTCGCCTTGATGAATATGACAAACTCGTCCTGCAAAATCGCATATTCAAAGCACGAACGCAGGGTGTGGGCGTGTACACCACGGAAGAAGCCATTGAATGGGGTATCACCGGTCCGGGCCTGCGTGCATGCGGCTTCGAATGGGATTTCCGGAAGAAAAGGCCCTATTCCGGGTACGAGAATTTCGAGTTCGACATTCCCATCACAGATACAGGAGACTGCTACGGACGGACACTGGTTAGGCTGGAGGAGATGCGCCAGAGCCTGCGTATCATTGATCAATGTCTGAAGAACATGCCTTCCGGCCCTTACAAATCCGGCCATCCCCTTACGACTCCGCCACTGAAAGACCGGACCATGCATGATATCGAGACGCTCATAACACATTTCCTGGGAGTGAGCTGGGGTCCGGTGATTCCACCGGGCGAGGCGTTCTGCGGGATCGAAGCAACCAAGGGTAACAACGGCTACTATCTGATAAGCGACGGCAATACTATGGCGTATCGAGTGCGTATCCGAACTCCGTCGTTCGCGCACTTGCAGATGGTTCCCTTAATAAGCCGAGGACTGGCCGTCGCGGACATGCCCGCTGTTCTCGGCAGCATCGACTACGTGCTCGCCGACGTGGACCGTTGAGACGGCGGGAATTGCGCTCACCGAGAGCGTCCTCTTGGCTCAGTTTTTATGAGATGCACGTTGTCCAGGAGGTTCTTGCTTGACCAGCGCTCTGGTGTGACATAATATCATACTGGAGGTTCTCAATGGCTACAGCAAAAATCGCAATTACAATCGATGAGAATACACTGCATCGGCTCGATCGGCTCGTGAAAGATCGGGTGTTTCCGAACCGAAGTAGAGCCATTCAAGATGCAGTGCAGGAAAAGCTCAAGAAACTCGAACGAAATCGCCTTGCCAAAGAATGCGCGAAGCTCGACCCAGCTGCTGAGAGGGCTATGGCAGATGAGTGGGTGGGAGAGGAGTTGGAGCGGTGGCCGGAATACTGAGGGGAGAGATTCGCTGGGTTGATCTAAATCCGGTAAAAGGAAGGGAACAATCCGGCCTGCGCCCCGTGGTAATTCTGAGTCAAGACGTTTTTAATGAGCGCTCAGGAACCGTAATCGGTATGGCCATTACCAGCCAGGCCCAGCGTGCCGGATTTCCTCTGACTCTTGAACTCGACTCGAAAGACCTACCTAAACGCTCGTGGGTCAAAATCAGCCAGATCCGTACACTCTCAACAGAGCGAATTGGCAGCAAGATCGGCATGGTATCGCCGGAAGAGTTGGATCGAATTATCGAAGGTCTAAACGAGATCATTGTGAGCTGAGTTCGCCCCCAACCGGACGGCGGCGTTATAATGAAGGGAAAAGGGCCATATGCCGGTAATATGCGTCTTCTTTGGAATCGTGATCCGAATGTTTTATGATGATCATAATCCACCACACATCCATGTGGAGTATCAAGGCAAGAAGGCGCTCTTGGATTTTCGAGGCAACATTCTGAAGGGCGACCTGGAATCGCGGACAGCTTTGAGGCTTGTCCGCGAGTGGATCGACCTGCGGTATCCTGAACTCCATGCGGACTGGGAATTAGCCAAGCAGGGCAAAGAAATTAAGAGCATTGATCCTTTACCATGAGGTCTAACATGTGGGACATGAACGAAGTGACCAGGGTCGAATACCGTGGCGAATACGTCTATCGCGTCTTTTTCGATGACGGCATGGAGGGAGAAATCGATTTTTCGGATTATCTATCGCTGGGGCCTGTTTTTGAACCACTCAAGGACAAGGCTCTCTTCGCCAAAGCGACGGTGGAAGGCGGTACAATCGGTTGGCCGAACGGGGTTGACGTGGCCCCAGAGACTCTCTACGAAAAGATACTCCATGCCGACAAGACGCCCGAGCCAACCGCCGAAAAGACAGACCGAGGCTGAGCCTGGTCGTTATCGGTGGAAAAAGAAAATGGAAACAAGCGTCATAGTCGCTATCATATCCGCTTCAGCGAGCATAGTCGTGGCAGCCCTTTCGTTTGCCCTGAATAAACGAGCTGAAAGAAAGGCCGCATTACAAGAACGCAAACTTGCTCACTATCAAGAGCTTCTCAACGCCCTATCCGATCTTGCAGTTGATGGCATAAACAAAGAAGAAGCGAACCAACGTTTTGCACAAGCGGTTAATACCATCGCCCTAGTTGCCCCTCAGCATGTGATTAAAGCGCTGATGCAATTCCATGACGAAGTCAAATTCTCGAATCCGAACCAGTCGCATGAGGGTCATGATAGAGCCTTGAAGACACTTCTCTTGGCAATTAGGAAGAGTTCGGATTTACCTTTTCGGGATGATCCAAGCACTTTTGATTTTCACCTTATCGGATCATCACCAAAATGAAAAACACTGGATAACGAACGGTTCCACCGGATAGGGTGGGGAATCCGGCGCAGACGGAACACAGGGATTATTCAATGGGCCACAGAGCATCATGAAGTCCAAGCAGATTGAAAAGGCGTGTTAGTTGGAGCTACTATCCTCATGATTAATCTGTCAAAAGTAAAGCCCGAAATCGAGCGTGTCTGTCGAGTGTTGCCCGTAAAACGCCTTGGAGTTTTCGGCTCCGCCTTGAGTGAAGATTTTGGACCGGAGAGTGACGTGGACGTGCTCGTAGCTTTTGACACTGCTGGGAATGTCGACCTCTTCGACGCATACTTTGAACTGAAAGAACGCCTGGAAGGGGTGTTTGGCCGGAAAGTAGATCTTACCGTTGACAAACCATTCAAGAGTCCTGTTTTCAAGGAGTCCGTCGAGAAAACAAGGACGGTCATCTATGAACGATGAGATACGAAAGAACCTTGTTGATATCCTGCAAGCCGCGGAAGAAATTCAGAGCTTCACGAAGAGTATGGATTTTGGCACGTATCAAGAAAGCATGGTCACTCAAAGAGCCGTTGAGAGGGATTTTGAAATTATTGGGGAGGCGCTTACCAGGATCAAGAAAATTGATGAGCAGGTTCTGGAAGATATCTCGGAACATCATCGTATCATCAGCTTTGGAAACATCCTGATACATGGTTACGACGTAGTGGATGAACTGATTGTCTGGAACGCGGTCTAGAACCACTTGCCGGTCTTGGTGAAAGAGATCAAAGAATTACTGTATGAATAACAGGAAGCGCAGCGCTGTCGATAGAAGTCGTCGAATCCAAAAGCCTGTGGCATTTTGGCGGGGGCGGGTAGCTTTTCCGAGCTACTGCTGGGAGGCAAGTAGCCATGGATGAAGAATTCCGCTGGCCTAACAAAGGAGATAATCCCTTCCTTGTAACAGCTGTTGAGCTTGGTTCTCCTACCTGGGCATCGCTGTCTTGGCTTGCGTCGATGCCGCTGCACAAGATTGACCCTGTACCCTAAGAGGAGAAAGCTCATGGTTCATGATATTGTTGGCGCCATATACAAGGACGGGTACCGAATCGAGTTGGAATTCGACGACGGAAAGCGCGGCGTAGTGGATTTCTCGAAATATGTGGACAAGGGAGGCGTGTTCGAACGTTTCAAGGATATGGAGTTCTTTCGCGGATTCTCGGTCAATGATCAGCTTGGCACCCTGACCTGGGGAAATGAAGTCGATGTAGCGCCGGAGACCCTGTACGCCGAGGCCACAGGCAGCGGCCTGCCCTCATGGATGGAGATCGACGAAGATCAACCACAGGACCAACGCCCTCCCGCGGACACTTCGCAAGCGCCTGTCCGATGAGGCGCGCGTTTGTGGGCTGGAAAATCAACTAACCAAATGTGGGAGTGCAAGCACGATGACGACCAGAAAGCTTATTGAGGAGGCCCTTTCTCTTCTTGAGGAAAGGGCGCTCATAGCTGATTCGCTTTTGCGTAGCCTCAATGTGCCGAATGCCGCCATGGACGCCAAATGGACGGAAGAGGCAAAGAGAAAGCTCCAAGAGCTTCGTTCCGGAAAAGTGAAGCCAGTTCCCGGCGATGATGTATTCTCCGAAGTTCTTGGGCGGTTTGCCAAGTGAAGTACGCTGTTCATCCGGAAGCCAAGGCAGAATTGACCAAGAGCGAAGCCCGATTGAAAAACAAGCTTGATCGATTATCAAAACCGTTGTCGGCAAGGGCTGAATTATGCTGACCGAAGAGCTGAAGCAGGAAATTGAATCCTATATCCACGAGCATTGCCCCAACCGCCGTGGCGCGTGCATTGAAGCCATGATGATTGTACAGCGGAGTCAAGGCTGGCTGTCCGACGAATCCATGAGGGATTTGGCCGCCTTTTTGGAAATGTCACCCGATGAACTGGACGGCGTTGCCACGTTTTACAATCATCTGTTTAGAAAACCTGTAGGCCGGCATGTAATCTGGATATGCGACAGTGTCACGTGCTGGGTCATGGGATACGAGGGGATGCTGGAACATATGCAAAGGCGCCTCGGCATCAAATCGGGTGAAACAACCCCGGATGGCCGCTTCACACTCTTGCCGATCCAATGCCTAGGAGCATGCCATCACGCGCCTGCTCTTATGATTGATAACGACCTTCACGAAGACCTGACGCCACAAAAATTTGATCAAATCCTCAAGGACTATAAGTAAGGGCCGGGATAATGGAGCGACCTCTCACCAAGAACATTCGCGATGGCATGGAGCCCCTTGATATTGCCGCTTACGAGAAGTCAGGCGGCTATCGGGCGGTCCATAAAGCTCTCAGGCAGATGGTTCCCAAAGATCTTGTAGACCTGGTGACAGCCTCCAATCTGCGCGGTCGCGGAGGAGCGGGCTTCCCAACGGGTCAGAAGTGGGCCACCGTACCAATGGGCGATAATGTGCCACGGCCGAAGTATCTTGTGGTCGATGCCGATGAAATGGAGCCGGGCACGTTCAAAGATCGGTTCCTTATGGAAGGTGATCCGCATCAGCTTATTGAAGGGATAATCCTGGGCGCCTATGCAATCCAGGCGGACATTGCCTTCATCTTCTTGCGCCACGAGTACACAAAGTCAGCCCAAAGGCTGACTCGCGCTATGGCTGAGGCCTACGATCGCGGATACTTGGGGAGCAATATTGCCGGGTCGGGGTTCAGCCTACAACTCCGGCTGCACATAAGCGCGGGACGCTACATATGCGGAGAGGGCACCGCCATGCTCAATTCGATGCAAGGCGGACGAGCCATTCCGCGACATAGATTGCCGCATCCCACTGTATCCGGCCTATGGGGTAAGCCCACCAACATCAACAACGCCGAGACCCTGTGCAACTTGCCGCATATAGTAAACAACGGCGCGGACTGGTTCAAAGGCCTAAGCCGTTGCAAAGACGGCGGCACGAAGATCTACGGCGCTAGCGGAAAGGTTAAGAAGCCCGGCGCGTGGGAACTGCCTATTGGGACGACCATTCGTGAGATCTTGGAAGAGCACGCGGGTGGAATGCGCGAAGGTGTCAAGTTTCGCGCTGTGATCCCTGGCGGAGCATCGACGGAGTTCCTCTTGGAAGAACACCTCGATGTTCAGATGGATTACGATTCCGTGCCCAAGGCGGGCAGCCGCTTGGGCACCGGCACAATGATCGTGCTCGATGATCAGACCTGTCCTGTCGGAATGGTCCATAACCTGGAGCATTTTTTCGCAAGAGAATCCTGCGGCTGGTGCACTCCTTGCCGCGAGGGCCTCCCTTGGACCGCGAGAATCCTGAAAGACATTGAGGAGGGCCGGGGCATGATGGACGACCTAGGCCGACTGGAAAATCTGGGAAAAGACTTGTGGTTAGGCCGCACTTTCTGCCCGTTGGCTCCCGGCGCCATGGAACCGTTGCGCAGCGCGCTTGTTCATTTCAGGGAGGACTTTGAGAGGCACATCCGTGAGAAGCGCTGCCCTTGGAGATGATGGATGGCGACCATTTATATTGACGATATCCCTTATGAAGTTCAACCTGGACAGAGCCTGCTGAGCGCTTGCCTCTCCCTGGGTTTTAATATTCCGTACTTTTGCTGGCATCCGGCCCTGCATTCAGTGGGCGCGTGCCGCCAGTGTGCGGTCAAGCAGTTCAGGAATGAAAAAGACACTCGCGGCTTCATAACAATGTCGTGCATGGCCGAAGCAGCCAACGGCGCTCGAATCTCAATAGACGACCCCGAAGTAAAAGGGTTTCGCAAAAGCGTGATTGAATGGCTCATGATGAATCATCCACATGATTGCCCTGTCTGCGACGAAGGAGGCGAATGTCATCTCCAGGACATGACCGTCATGACAGGCCACAGCTACCGCGAATACCGATTTCCCAAGCGTACCTATCGCAATCAGGATTTAGGGCCGTTCGTCAACCATGAGATGAATCGCTGTATCCAATGCTATCGTTGCGTGAGGTTCTACAAGGATTATGCAGGCGGCAAGGACTTTAATGTCTTCGGCATCCGAAGTCATATCTCCTTCGGGCGGTTCGAAGACGGCGCCCTTGAAAGCGAGTTCAGCGGTAATCTGGTGGAAGTGTGTCCCACAGGAGTGTTTACTGACAAGACGTTGAGGCGGCATTACACTCGAAAATGGGATTTGCAGACCGCTCCTTCAATCTGCGTTCACTGCGGGGTGGGCTGTAACACTATTCCCGGCGAACGTTACGGCGAGCTGCGCAGAATCCACACTCGGTACAACGGAGAGGTAAACGGGTATTTCCTGTGTGACCGGGGACGATACGGCTATGAATTCGTAAACAGCGACCAGAGGATTCGACAACCCATGTTCCGGGGAAATCGGGAGCGCCCGCTTGAGCCGACAGGCAAGGAAGAGGCGCTGCAGCATCTCGCGTCCATATGGCCCGGCCCTTCCAAGGTGATTGGCATTGGATCACCGCGCGCGTCCCTTGAAGCCAATTTTGCTCTCCGTACCTTGGTCGGGCGTGAAAGTTTTTACCTCGGAATACCGGAAAGTGAACATCGCCTGCTTAAGTTAGTCCTTGAGGTCTTGAGTTCGGGGCCGGCCAGATCGCCTTCGCTGCATGATGTGGAACTGGCCGATGCGGTTCTCGTGCTGGGCGAGGACGTGACCAATGTCGCGCCGATGGTGGCTCTGGCCCTCCGGCAGTCGGTGAGACAGAAGCCTATGGAGATCTGCGACGAGATAGGTTTGACCAGATGGGCCGACGCTGCTGTCCGGGAAACGGTGCAAGATCGGAAAGGCCCTCTGTTCATTGCCACAACTGCCGGCACGAAACTCGACGACGTGGCTACCAGGACGTTTCATGGGGCCCCTGATGATCTCGCAAGGCTCGGTTTTGCAGTCGCGCGAGTGCTGTCCGCAGAAGCTCCCGAAGTGCCGGACCTTCCCAATGAGCTGGCCCCGCTGGTGAGGGAAATTGCCGAGGCTCTGAAGGCAGCGAAACGGCCCCTCGTGGTGTCCGGTACGAGTTGCGGGAGTGAATCCGTAATCCTCGGGGCGGCGAATGTTGCGTGGGCTCTGTGTAAGGAAGACCAGCGGGCTGATTTGTGCATGATCGTTCCCGAATGCAACAGCCTGGGCTTAGCTATGATGGGCGGCAAGAGCCTGGATGCCGCGTTTCACGAGGCAGCTGAAAACAAAGGCGCGCTGGCGATCATTCTTGAGAACGACCTTTACAGGAGGGCAGCATCGGAAAGGCTCAAAGGGTTCTTCGGCAACGTAAAGACCATTGTCGCCATTGACCACCTGCGGAATAGCACAGTTTCAGAAGCGGATGTCGTTTTGCCGACAGCCACGTTTGCGGAAGCCGGCGGATCGCTGGTAAACAACGAAGGCCGCGGTCAGCGCTTCTTTCCTGTAATGCCGCCACGGGAAGACGTACAGGAGAGTTGGCGGTGGGTGCGAGATATCATGCTTGTTGTCAAACACCTCGCGGCTGAAAAATGGCAAAGTCTCGACGACGTCATTGCCACTATGGCCAAAACGGTCCCCGCGTTCAATTCCATTGCAGACATTGCGCCTGCAGCGAATTTCCGTATCGCCGGGATGAAGGTCCCGAGGCAACCCCACCGGTACAGCGGCCGCACGGCAATGCTTGCAAACGTATCAGTCCATGAGCCCAAGCCGCCGGACGATCCGGGTTCCCCGCTGGCGTTCTCGATGGAAGGGTACGAAGGCCAGCCGCCTGCCGCGCTCATTCCGCGATTTTGGAGCCCCGGCTGGAACTCTGTTCAGGCCATCAACAAGTTTCAGAATGAAGTAGGGGGACCGCTGCGGGGCGGTGATCCAGGTCGCAGGTTGATTGAGCCGTCAGCAATTGAAAAAGTCCCGTATTTTCAAGAGACCCCTGAGGCCTTTTGTCGTCGCGATGGTGAATGGTTGATAGTTGCGGCCCACCATATTTTCGGATCGGAGGAGTTGAGCGTCTTATCCCCAGGTGTTGTGGAAAGATGCCGCGAAGCCTATCTCGGGATCAGCCCGGAGGATGCTGAGACACTGCACGTGGCGGGCGGGATCAAAGTGAAGCTCGTAATGCCAACAGCCGAGTATACAGTATCTGCGAGGATCATCCCCTCGCTTCCTCGGAGCATGGCAGTGCTGCCAGTCGGCTTGCGAGGAGTCGAAGCAGCGGACTTGCCTGCTTGGGGAAGGGTGTTTGTTGAGAGAAACGACTAAAATTACGGTCAACGGTTGTGCCGATGCGCATTCAAAATAGGACTTGCCAGGCGGCTCGGTGGTTGCGTAGGGGCACGGCATGCCGTGCCCCTACTGGACCATCCCCAGCCCGGGTCTCTTCCAGATTCAAGGCTTCATTTCGTACAGTCCTTCTAGGTTCTGGGCCAGGACTCTCTATTTACGGCCCAGGCCAAGCCGACCAGGGTGACCACCGATGAAAATCGAGATTATCCTTTATGCGTCACTTGCGTGTCATTTGCCTGCCGAGCGCTCAGGGAATTCGTGCGTGCTGGAAATCGATGGGGGGAGCACGATCCGGGACGTGCTGGCATCACTGGACGTTCCAGAAGACGCCCCGAGGATACTTTTCCTCAACGGACGCCATGCCAAGGCCGACCAACCCCTCGAAAATGGAG
>Ga0172370_10010226_pt1 | contig 10802 bp, 13 predicted proteins | sample LakKiv5m_FD_114538 | JGI IMG/M metagenome (GOLD analysis project Ga0172370, IMG submission 114538) | Freshwater microbial communities from Kabuno Bay, South-Kivu, Congo - kab_022012_11.5m | ecosystem: Environmental > Aquatic > Freshwater > Lake | place: Democratic Republic of the Congo...
CCATAAACTCCCACCAGCCGTTTAACTCTCTTAGTGTTGACATGGGGATTGCCCCAATGTTCAACTCAAAGTCATAGGGATTATCTGTTTTCCGTAGTCCTTTACCTTGTATTCTGATATTCTTCCTCAAGTATTCACCCATTACATCTGTTCTTCCATTAAACCAATCCTCTTTATTAGTAGTATCTGGCTTAACCTTAGACTTGTAGTACACATCTACTGGAGCAATCAAGTCCCCTGGGTGGCGTTCACACTCTCTAGCTATCTCTTCTATACCTGTAGGCTGAAGTAAGACAAAGTCTTGGAGTGCTAATAACACATCGCCAGTAGCCTCATTCATTGCCACGTTGTTTGCTTGGGATAGCGTATAGTTACGCTTCCTGCCACCATTAACCTTTATATACTTAATATCTAGGTTATACTTTCTGGCATACCTGCAAGCCACAAGCGATCTATCTAGCTTGTGATCATCTACAATCAACCACTCGAAGTTTTGATAAGTTTGTTTAGATAGATTGTCCGCCATTAAGTTCCAAAAACCCTCTCGGATAGTCGGTGTGTAAACAGTGATCTTCAATTTAGGCTTGACTGGCTCAAAATCCCATTTTCCAGCTATATTAGGCCAATCAAACTTCCTAGCGTACTTCTGACACTTATTAGATAGCCGCTTCCACTCCTTTTTATCTCCCATTAGATCAAGTAATGCTTGTTGAAACTTATTAGCAGTCTCAACCTCCTTAATGTCTCCCTCAATCAAAATCCCTTCCTTGGCTGTTTCCTTTAATGCCCCAAATGCCATAGTTACAGGTACAAGCCCATCAGCCTGACACTCTTTAGCTGTGATACAGTCAATCTCTTCAAAATATGTCGGGTACGCCCAAATCCCACACTCTTGACGGATCTTCCTCATCTCATCTTTGCCAATCCTGCCATGATGAGTGATACCCCTCTGGTTCATTAAGCGTTCCACATTAGCTTTCCATTGTTGTCGTTCAGGATTTCCCGCAGTAATTGCGTTAAATGTTTCCCAACCATAACAAATATCTAGCGTAGCTTCTGGATACTTTTTAATGATGTCTGGCCACATGAATAGTAGAATATCTAAGCCACGATCATAGCTACTGCTCCAGAATATTTTGTGTTGTTTCATACTCTAATTCCATTTGGTACTACTGCTTTATTCTTGATGTTTGGCGCAAGTCCTGCGTGGTGTTTACTTTTGAACATAAACATATCTACGCTGTGTTGATAATCCTCTAGGTTCTTCTCATTAAATAGATCGTGCATATCTACTAGGTACTTCTTACACTTGATAATGTTAGATAGTCCTGTAGATCGCCACTGAATAAAGATGTTAAAGTAATCGGCTGGATTAAAGTGGTACCAAGGCAAGTATCTAACCCCCTCAATCTCTACTGGCTGGAGTGGATCACCATAGATAGTTACCTTGTACCCTCGCTTAGTCCACTCCTTGGAAAGTTCAATGACCGCAGTCTCACTTCCACCAATTCCTTTACTTAAGTTCCTAGCATCCCACTTCTCAAAGTGTTCACCGCCAAAGTTAGCGAAGTAGCAAATCTCGTTTGCTTCCCATACTCTAGGTGGTGTTACCTTTTGTCGCCACTTGATAGCGAATGGCTGCCCTGTTATCCCAAAAGGTAACGTATTGAGCAGTTTGAATACAGTTTTTTCTTCACCAATGCTCTCTAGGTAATTAAACAGTTCGTGAGTTTTTTTACAGGCTTGGTTTAAGTCTTTAAGATCAGATAACATTAAATACTGCTGTTCGTTTGCCTCGGTAGGTTGCTCTTTAAGTAAAATCTCGGCCGCGCTAGTACAAGCCTCATAGTCTTTCTCTTGAAACTTGAGTTGTAGTAGCACTTGAGCAGATAGCACTTTCATCTCTTGTAGATTAGTAATACCTGCTGTTTTCTTATCTAGTGGCAGTCTTACGCCAATCTCTAGCCAGTGTTTGGCTTGCCTCCGTTTATTAACCAATAAGTAGGCTTGTGCTAACCGAAGATAGAGAAGTGGATAATACGGATACTCTCTAATTGCATCGTGAAGCAACTTAATAGCCTCTTGGTTGTTTCCTAGCTTAGATTGGGCTTGAGCCATAATGTCGCAACAAGTAGCCCGTTCCTCATCCCAACCCGACTTTTTTAGATACTCCTCGCCCATCTCCAGACACTTTGTCCAATACTCCTTATCTTTTTCCTCAACATATATCTTCATTAAGTAAAGTAATGTTCTTGGATCTGCTTCACCTTGTTTACGTTCATCAGCTAACTGCTCTTCCAAGATCACCTTGTTACGCTCCATTGTCTTAAGCGCGTCATCCATAGTCTTTTTGTGCATCACTGCTATTGGCACGTCTTTATACTCCACCTTAGTATATGCGTCTTTAATATCCTTAACGGGAATTGGTGTCTCGTGTAACCTGCCCTTCCAAACATGAGTACCAGGTCTTAGCAATCTCTCTCTGGAGTGAGTAATATCTACCTTAACAAATGTTTTCTTAGATGGTTTACCATTAAATGAGCAACCATACCAGTAATCAAAGAACAGTACGTCCTTACCAGTCTCTAACCCAATCTTTGCTACATCGCGCAAGTTTTCACCACCAATGAGAATGTCGTCACTATCTAACCAAAAGTAATAATCAGTATCAGCTGGCAAATTAGCCAAAAGATAGTTTCTTTGCTTAGAAAAGTCTTTATCCCACGCTAAATAGTGATAATTTCCGCCTTGTGACCTCGTGTAAGCCTCAATTTCGGCTGTTTTCTTGCCATTAGCCACAACTGACCACCCATCAACGTATGGCAACACGCTTTCTACCGCTTCTTTGAAATCTATTAGTTCAGAGTCATCTTTGACGATAATACAAAAGTGTATTTTCATTTATAGGGTACCAATCTGTCTTTGATGTAATACAATTTGCGTTTGACGCGTTTATACATTTCCATAAACTCTAACGCTGATACCATTAGATTGTCGGCATAGTAACTATCTATGAGTTTCTTTAACTCCTCTATATCATCAAACACAAAATAGACTTGTCGTGGATCTGACTGATCCATTTCTAGTTCTTTTTGACCTTTGACTTTTATAGCAGTGATTAAACCTAAATCCTTTATTTTCATATACGATAATTTGTATTCTTAAACTCTGGTACTCTACGCAAAAACTTCTTGATAAATCCCTTATCCTGTAGTCTCAATTTCGGCAAAAACACTTGGATTAGGTTATGTACTCTCATTGGATACGATATGGGGGTATATGTTCCACCCTTTATATGAGCTTTGATTGGTCGCTCTACCTCTAGCTCATACTTCATGCCAGCCACCCAATCCATATACTCATCAGGAAAAAAATGTCTCCACACCTCAATAATTCTCTCAATAAACCGCCATGTAGCGGGTGTCATATCTTCGGTAGTTAAATCTTGGGGTATTCCTAGCTTTTTGAATAAGTCTACTAGGTGGACTGTGAGCATTCGCGCCTCATCAGTGGCAACTTCATATGTTTCATTATTTACAGTAATAGTATTCATTCTGAATATGGTTTATACGCATATAAGTTAGAGGTTTGCAAGACCAAAAAGCCCCCTTGTGGGGGGCTAATTGGGTTACTGATACGACTGAAGTTATAAACTCGAGCTGTAACCAGTACGTCTGACACTGGCGCGTTGAGCATGAGAGACAACAGTAAACTGTGTCTGATACATGCCCTTTTCGGCGTGTCCAGTTCTAGCAAGAGGCACCCATTTCGGTTCGCCTTCTTTGGCTAAGAACGAATGAGCATACAACTCTTCACGGAGTAACATAACAGCTAAAGATCCAGCTGTGGCTCTTACGTCCTTGTGAGGAATGATCTTCACAGTCTGACCCACTTGAGAGTCAATGACGCGGATTTCAGAATCCAGCTTTTTCTCTGCAGCTGAGATGTTTCGAGTGTTATTGCCATCGAAACCTGTGGCAACACGTCGTTTAATCACGACTGGGCAAAGCAATAAGTCACCGACATATTGCGCCCCAACGGTGTCCCAAGAGTCTTGAACAATATCGTTGAACTCGGTCTCAGTGAAGGATGTACCGGATGCTCTAGCAGTAATAAGAGTTGAAATACATCTCTCAATACCTGCCATTTGAGCTGCTACACCAGATGATCCAGCCGCTAAGACACCATTGATCGTTAGCCATTCCATTTTAGCTTTCAGTCTTTGCAGACCTTCGCGTTTTTGAAACGACATTTGATCTTCACCGGTAAGAGTAGAGATACCCATATCGGTAGAGGTAACTTGTACGACTTCATCCACAATACCAATCCTGTTGTTGGATCGGCTTGGTGTGGTTAGATCTTGAATAGTAGCGTCGGCACCCTCAATAACCATAGTTACGCTTGTAGGTCTGGCAGTGTTATAGACTGGCCATTCGTGCAAGGTATTGGTTGCTGTAGGTGATACCTTAAGATTGCTCACAAAGTAGTTATCTACGTTGGGAGACACATCTTTAAGGATTGCCAACACACTATCCAATTGATCGGTAGCATTGTGTGAACTAACACCAATCGGCATATAATCCTTTCCTGAACGCTAATTACTAAATGCCAGCTCTGCGGATGCGTTCCTCCATCGCTTCTTTTGAGTACATTGATCGCTTGCGCAAATCTTCGTAATCGCCATAAGCGCTTGAGCTAGCTTTTGCCTTTGCAGTTGTTTGAATGGCTTGACGCGCTTGTTGAGCCTCCGTCTGCTTCGGTTGCTCCTTCCTCTGCCAAAACTTGCTCATTTTTTCTGCCGCCTTAATCGGATCTTGGACTCCAGAGGCTACTAATTGTCCTACAAGTTCGTTACGCACTAAGTCGTATGCTTCCTCGTTAAACTTATCACTTGAGGGATCCAATTCAGGAAACCTCTCATGTAGTAGCTTCTTTTGCCCTTCGACCTCAAAACGCGCAACACGTTCTAAAGCGGCTTGAGCCTTGGCTTCGGCTTGCTTAGCCCTATTTTCGGCTTGTTCAGCCAGTGCTAAGCGGCGTTGTATCTCATTGCCATCAATTGTTCCCTCTTCGTCCCACAATTGTTTGGTTATCTCTTCTACTTTCTGCTGAGGCAGTGTAGATGCAACTTGAGGGGCTGGTGTTGTTACCTGCCCTTGTGGTACATCTTGGTCAAGAAGGCTTGGTCTGGGGGGCATTCCTGCCTCCTTTTCTGCCAGCTTACGAGAAAGTTCCTCGTTATGCTTTTTAAGTTTCTCAAACTCTCGTTTGGTTCGCTCTGAGGCATCTTCTGGCAGACCCTCTTGTTGTTCTTTGGGCTGAGCATCAGCCTCTGGTTGAACCTCTACCTTTTCTGGTTCTGTTGCTTGAACCTTTTGCTCTTTGGTCTCATCAGGCATTCGAGACTCCTTTCATTAGCCTATTGATAATTGCTTGGTTTATAGACTGAGCATCAGTCTCGGCTAATTTCACCTTATAGAGAAAGTTATTTGCGGTTTGCAAGAAGAAGTTTATAAACACCAAGACCAGTCCATCCAGCACCACATTTTTTACATTTAACCTCGGTTGAGGTAATTATCTCTAAATCGTGTTTACACTTATCCATCTCTAGCGTGATCTCTTCGTGTTCACCATCTAGCTTGTATGGTAGTTTATCCAATTTTGAAACTGGTTTTTGCTCTGACATTTTGATCCGCTAACTTACGTTCTGCTTCTTCAGACTGCTCCAGTAGGCTGACTAACTCCTGGAATGCCTTGGCTCTGCCCCAGCTCTCCAGGTACGCCCATTGGAACTCCTCCTGCCCCTTGAACTGGCGCGGGTCCAACCATTTGTTCTCCACCTTGAGGTATGGCAGTAGGTACTCCTGGAAGTCCTGGCTGTGCCATATTCGGTTGAATGCCTGTGCTTGCCTGAGTCTTAGTAAAATAGCGTTCCGCGTCTCTAAGTCCGGTAGCTTCGAGGATGGCTTGGCTGAGTTCTTTGACATTTGGTGTAACTCCTTCATTCTGTAATAAGGTTAATACTGTTTGGTTTTGTAGCATCTCAAATACTTTGTTAAGTCCCGCTAGTTGCTCTTGTGTCGCACCCATACTCATTGACTTAACATCTGGTATGTAATCATAAGTACCAGCCAGATCATCTGGCACGATTGACAACTCTGCGCTATCGCCCAGCTCTGACATTCTCATCTTAGGCTTAATCTCTTCACTCTTCTTGCCCTCATTAAGTACAACTGGATATAAAGGCACTTCTGCTGCCTCGGTTAGTTGCTGTAGCTGTGAGTCCGTCATGTTGCCGTCATTCATTGACATTATCTCGGCAATCTTCATAAGTGAGTCATCTGGCACGGTCATTTGATCTAATCCTGATCTCTTAAAGTATTCAAACTGCTCATTACCCACTATCCTCAATACATACTCCTGCATCCCTGGATCTGCAAATAGGAATTGTTGATTATTACTTGTCCACATTCTCATTAAGTCTTGAATCATATCCGATAGAGTAGCTTGATTAGCCTCATCTCTAGCATTCTGTTGTTTCATTGTCGCTTTAATCTCGGTAGCTGTCTTATCTGAGTTAAATGGATCAACTGCTGACACTCCCTGGCTCATCTCGCCCATCGCGGCTTGAAATGCACTAACTAATGCCCCATATGTAGATTGGAAATACTGCAATGCCTCACCAGTACCCTTATGTTCCATCACAGCCTCTTGTGAGTTCATCACCCAAACCGCACCCGGCGACCATTCGATAGTCTCCATCCTTAGTTGACCCTCAAGCACCTTAATTGGTGGTGTCATGTGCAAGTTCATCGTGTCCACATAAGCACACAAGGTAGCTTGAATAGCCCAAAACAGAGGCAACACACTCTCTACTTCACTCTCGCCCCAAGGATCGTTAAGTAATGGATAATACCTAAGTTGCACAATAGGAATTGACCCGTGTTTGTACGGATTCTTAATATCCCTTAAGACCACCTTGTATTTTGGTGAAAAAGTAATCCATCTGTCTTTGCGAAACTCTGTAACTACCTCAATCACTGGGAATGCTTTGTCATAACCCATGCGGTCTTCTAATCCTCTGATAGTTAAGTTCCTTGGCTGATAATCAGTTTGTCTTTGATTCTGTGCGAGTTCTTTGTCAATTAAAGCCATTAGCTTTTTAAGTCCAGAATACTTAGGCTCACCAGGAAACTCATTCTCGGCTTTAAGATCAGTCCAGAGCATATACTCGCGCATCTGAAACCAATTAGCGTCTCTGATATGCGTGCAGTTGGGATCAAGCCCTGCATTGTTAGGATCTAAGACCTTTAGTTCGTTGCCATTGAAGATTGCTTTGCCCTCATCGTTAGTCTCAAACTTCCAACCCACATAGGAAAAAGATGAGCCAAACATTCTTGAATCCATATCCATCTCACCGATCTTGGCATTCATCGTGCCACCCTCAATTGCACTGTCCCATTGAAAATCTAAGACTGAGTTATTAAGCCTAGCTTTAAGTATATCCCCACCCTCACGAGGTACTAATCTGCCTCTCAGTTTAGAGTTTGTTAGTCTTGCCTTCTTCTCCAATAATGTTGTTCTGATTCTTGGATCAACCACCTCTGCGTTGTATGGCCAATCATCAGGTAATTGCCCGTTATACGCATCTATAATCTCATTCCAACCATGATCGCGTGTCCTGCGCTTTTCGCTGTCTTCGTTCCAATCAAAATAATGCTCTAGGAGTTCACCAATTGGGTCTACCACCTCTGTATTGTTTTGTTGTTTTTCTTTCATAAGTCTGCTTTTAACCCATATCGCAAGCGGTTATCAATCCCTGTATTGTCTAATGATAATTTCCTTAGTTAGTGTAAATGAATACTTAAGTTCTCTTGCCATGTAAAAACACTTGGCGCATAGTTTCACCATCTCTCCTGATTCATGTTTTATGAAAAATCCCGGTAATTCTCTTGGCTGTTTGTTGCCACAACACTGGCAAGCCCACGTTGGGTCTGATTGCGAATGAATTAGCCCTCTCCTAGCTCCACCATACTTGCTCCACTGACCTGTTTTAATCTTTTTAAATTGATCATTAGCTTGGGCAGGTTTGTTAGGCACTAACCAATCCTCCACTTCTTTTTGAGTGATACGTTGTAATTCACAACCTCTTGCGTGATGTTTTTGTTTTCTGTGTTGATATTAGTCAAAAAATATCCTAATGCTCTTATCCCGTCAAAGTGATGTCCAAATCTCCTATGATCATCCCACCTGGGCACAATCTGCGTTTCCCCACCAACCTGTTTTTTAATCTCCAACCAAGTTAAGTTTTCAATCTCGCTAATCAACCAATCTAAGTGTTTGCTAACAAACAATCTTGGCTTTCCTGTTCCCCGTTGTACTTTTCCATATTCTGCTAACTTCTCTGCCATAACCTCATCCCAAACCTGTTGACCGGACTTCTTCTCAACCTGTGTCAAAGACATTCCGAGCTGAGATAGATTGGTCTTAAATCTCTCATCAGGATAATCAATGTAGCCCTGTCTAATCTGTAAACCCACAATCTTTGTTTGCCTGCGTGAATAAATCTCACTATCACCAAGTCCTTTTTCTCTAAATCCATCTACAACATGAACATCACCGTCCCCATCTACTCCGATAAGTAAATACGCTGCTGGATCACTAAATCCATAATCTAAACTCTCGAAGAACGTCCAACTATTCGGTAGACTTTGATACTCCATAATGTTTTTCTCTCTATCCCACCACGAACACACAAGCCCGACCCTTTTCACAAACTTTCCAAACCGCCTTACCTGCACCGCTTCATCAGACAAATTAGCTTCCATTAGCGACTTCTGTTTGTCTGTAAGCCAAGGATTATCATCCCAACTTGCCTCTGAGATAAATAAATCGTCTCTACCTGTCTGCATAAAAAGTGAGTCATAAACCCACGTCATGCCCTTAATTGGAGTCATTGACATAATCACATCTAATGGCTGTCCTGCCTCCACACGCACCACACACTCATCCCAAATATCCTTTGGCGGTTCTTCATCAAACCAAATAAGACGTTTAGCCGCTCCCTGAAACTTCTCTCTACCTTGTTCGTAAGACTTAAAGTTAATCCTGCTTCCGTTCTTTAGAGATACCTCTCCCCAGACTCCAGACTTAATTTGAGTCACACTAGCAATCTGGTTTTCAGGTAAGTATTTTTCTAATTTAATTTGTGTTGTCTCTTTCTGCATATCATATGACGGACAGGCACACCAAACCTCAACTGGTGGATAAACTTTTCTTGTTGGATGTTCACCTAAAACATATCTTGCAACTTCCTGCGCACATCCCTCTGTTTTTCCCACGCGATTACCCCAAAATAAAACCCTGATAGGTTTATCTGAATTAAAAAAATCCTTTTGTTTATTATGAGACTTCGAGAACTTCAACGGGTTCAATCGCTCCCTGCGTTTCATCTCCAACAACGCTTCGGCTAGCAACTCGTCTCGTTGCCTCTGACTCAATGAATTTTGCAAGTTGTTCATCGCTCCATTGGTTAATTGTTACGTTAATTAAAGGAACTTCTGTTGTGTCAATCTCCATTCCCAGCTCTTTTAAGATATTCTCAACATCAACACGTTTATCAGCAAACTTCAATATTGCTTTTCTGTGCGCGTCTTCTGCTTCTGGTGTTTTTTTCCATGCTGTTATTGAATCCAAACTTACGTGAAGTGCTTTCGCAAGGTTCGTTGTCCTGTAAATACCTTTTCCAATTAGCTCAAGCATAAGCGCATATTCTCGTTTTAGTGTTACTTGAGATAAAGTATCCGATCCTTCCGCTTTTAACGCATTACTTGCGGTAACAGTTTTTTTCATGTTATAATTTCCCTTCTCAAGAAGGCTCTAGTCACAAGCTAGGGCGTTTTTGATTCTGGTATCATTTTACCTGTTTTTGGGTCAAAAATAAAATCATGCGCCCACTCTCCGTCTTCGTTGAAATGACCTAAACCTTTTTCTTCTAGCTTCTTCATGACCTCGTAAGCATCTCGTCTTGGTTCTATGGTTTGTTCTGGTGTTCTCATTCCACTATCCTTTCTATAAACTCTTTTTCTGCGTTTTCATCTTCCCAAGGAACGAAGGCTAAATCTTTCCCTGAAAATGGTCTAACTCTTGGGTTTTTCTTAACAAACTTAAAAGCATTTTGTTTCCGTAATTCATTCAGACAATCTGATGAACAAGTCTGACGTTTTGAGCCGGTTTCTTTTTCACAGATGAGACACTTCATTTTGCAATTCCTTTGGCTTTAATCCTCAATTTGAGATAATTTTCTAATCCACGATATTCCTTAAACCATTCCGTAAACTCAAAAGGTGTCTTGTGGGCTGAAAACACACTCGAAAACGTATGATGTCCAGCACAGAGACAGATACCATTGTCCACGTCCCATCTTACGCTTCGGTTACTTCTTGAAAATAAATGGTGTGAATTAAGGTTTTTTTCTGAACCGCAATACTCACACCTAAAATTTGCCCTTACTTTTACTTCATGCGCCCATTCATCATCTTTGCGCTTATTTACCGCTTTTGGGCTATTATAGACTCTTAGACGCAGGTTTTTATGCTTACAGTCGTTGCAAATTGCGTTCTTACGGTTTGAGGAAAAAAACTTCAAATCTCTTTTGCGCTGACATTGAGAACACAGTTTTTTCATTGTCGAGATTATCTCACTGATTATAGGTTTTTACAAGAGTAAAAATTAGTATAGTTTGTTATAGTTGACTTTGAAATTAAAAGTGTTTATAAGTTATGTTTGAAGGAACGAATGAC
>Ga0172370_10010228_pt1 | contig 10801 bp, 5 predicted proteins | sample LakKiv5m_FD_114538 | JGI IMG/M metagenome (GOLD analysis project Ga0172370, IMG submission 114538) | Freshwater microbial communities from Kabuno Bay, South-Kivu, Congo - kab_022012_11.5m | ecosystem: Environmental > Aquatic > Freshwater > Lake | place: Democratic Republic of the Congo...
CTTGTCTATGACATAAAGAGATTCGGTCGTGTTGATAATGACGAGGCTGGATTTTATCGGTATCAGTTAAGGCTGAACGGAATTGAGGTAGTCTATGTGTCGGAAGGCTTTAACGGGGACGATACGGACGATTTGTTAAGACCGGTGAAACAGTGGCAAGCCCGGCAGGAACTGAAAGACCTGTCGAAGGTCACAATACGGGGATTGTTATCTCGCGTGGATGGCGGCTGGTGGAACGGCGGCGTCCCGCCCTGGGGATACGACCTCGCTTATTTCGCGGGTAATGGAGACTTTGTTTGTGTCGTTCGTTTTATGGAAGATGGCTCTAAAGAGGTGTTGGATGAGGAGGGAAAAATAATGCGGAGAGTGGAGAGAGGCGACGCAGTGCAATTTACCAAGCAGGATAAATCAAGACTGGTTTTGAGTTCGCCTGAACGGGTAAAAACTGTGAAACAAATCTTTGACTGGTATATCAAGGACGGAGTTGGTTACAAGGGTATTTGCGATAAACTGAATCGTAAAGGCATACCAGCGCCGCGCTCTGGGCGGAAAAGCGAAGTCGTGAAAAAGTGGTGTTCCACCACTATCATCGGAATCATACAAAATCCCGCGTACACAGGCGATATGGTGTGGAATCGCGTTTCCTTCGCTAAATTCTTCCGCATTTCCGATAAAAGGGCCGTTGCTACGAAACAGTTTCCAGGGCACGGACCGCTTAGGAATGGAGTAGAGGATTGGATCATTCAGGAAAACACGCATCCGGCGATTATCTCCAAAACCGCTTTTAGAGAGGCGGAAAAACGCCGGGAGAATACCGCCCGCTTCGGCGCGGCCAATGTCGGTAACTGCGGCCGTGGCGCGCACTCGCCCTTTCTTCTGTCGGGATTGATAAGATGCAAAAACTGCGGGCATAAGTGGTTAGGTTATACCGTCAATGGCAAAAAGCTCAAAGACGGAACAAAGTCGAAGACACTATATTACGCTTGCGGGGGCTATGTCATGAAGGGCAAGTCGGTTTGTCCCCGGCATGTCGTTCGGAAGGAGTTTTTGGAAGAATGGGAGATGCTGCGGGAATACTTTGGGACGGTGGAAGGGGAGGAAGGGATTGTAAAGGTGAGAGCGATGATCGCGGAAGAAATTAAAATCTCATTTGAAGAGATTGAAAAGGAATCCGCTTTTCTTGATGTAGAAACCCTAAAAATAAAAAGAACCATCAATAATCTGATAGAAAACATCTCCTCCGCAAATAAGGAATTTGTCGATCAAAGGCTGGTGGAATTGAAAAGAGAATTAACGGTGCTGGAAAGTAAAAAGCGCGAAATCGAAGACGCCAAGAATAAGCAAAACGAATTCAGCAGAATGATCGAGCAAGCGCAAGAAATGGTCGAAGGTTTTAAAGAAACCTTTGCCCCTGGAACGGTGGAACAGAAAAAGCTCTTCATCCGCGCCTTTCTGAAAGGAATTACCCTCGACCCGGTCAAGGGAACGGGGGAAGGGGTGTTTGTGCTGATGCCCGGGGCGGGACTTATTAAAAAAATAAATTGTTTGAAAAATATTTGACAATGATATTTAGATTTTATATCTTTCTCATGGGATTTTTTGAGAAGGACAATATCAAAGATATAAGGTCGTGATTTTAATTGTCTTTCCAAAAGTTCCCGTACAAAAAAATAATAAAATTTGCTGCTGTTCTTCGATGCGAGAGGATTGTTAATATATGAGTAATACTAATCATTATCAAGAGAGGTTTTGGAAAGAGCTTCATCAATTAAGAGTCCATGTCTATTATCTTGAAATCTATTATGATAAATCCGAGGCAATTAACAAGGCAATAAATATTTTTCTTGCTATAACATCGAGCAGTAGTATTTGTGGATGGGCAATTTGGAGTCGATATAATTTTATTTGGGCTATAATAATCGCTTTTTCACAATTAATAAATGCGATAAAACATTTTCTACCATACCGCAACCGTTTAAAATCAATAAAGTCGATTCTATTTGAGTTCGAAGAATTGCTGACTTCAAGCGAGATGAAGTGGTTTGATGTAGCTGAGGGTAAATTAACCAAAGAAGAAATTAATAGGTTGCAATTTACTATTCGCAAGAAGAAGAATGAAATTGTACAAAGACACCTTGGTGAAGAATCCTTGCCGGAGAAAAAGCACTATTTCAAAAGAGCAACTGATTTAGCAGAAACTTATACAAATAACTTTTACAATAGTGAGGACTAAAATGGATAAACAATCGAAAGAAATACCACTGCCTTCGACAGATAAGAAAGTAATAACTGAAGAAAAAGGATTACCACCAGTGAACCATACACCAAAAATGCCTCCTGTTAAACCTCCGGCGACTTCTCCTTCATCAGGAGATAAACAATCCCCTAAAAAGCAGTAAAACATCTTGAAATATTAAAGCCGGGCTAGCGCAACACCCGGCTTTCTTTTAATTACAAAATTGATCATTTCATCAATATCATCTTCTTACTATTGGTAAATTTCTTACCGCTTTCTTTTCCCGTCACCTGCAATCTGTAAATGTAAATCCCCGATGAAATTGGTATACCGGAAGCTGATTTGCCATCCCACTCCACCTTTTTAAATCCGGAGTTTTCAAGCCCATCGACCAAAGTCATCACTCGTTGTCCTAACACATTATACACTTCCAATTTAACATTTGAAAGTTCAGGTAAATCGTATCTTATCGATGTCACCGGATTGAAGGGATTGGGGTAGTTTTGATGCAAACAGAAATTAGTGGGCAGCAGTTCGTCACTTCCTGTAACCGTTCCCGAATTCAGTAATGCCAGCAATTCGGATTCCCGCTTCATATAGTTTTCCAAAGTTCCCGGATTAAAATCACTGGCTTGAGGAAGCGATTGAATCCCCGGCATCCCGGAACCGTTCATGATCAAATAAGCCTGATTGATGTCGATCAGCGCGAATATGGAGTCCGCAAGCGATGCAGGATCGGAGATTATTTCTTCATAGTCGGAAATAGCATCGTAGTAATTCCCCATCTTAAGTGAACAAATATTCCTAATACGGCGGGCGGTTTTCCCCACATAATTATCACCGTAATATTCGAATATACCGTCCAAGTAGTTGTAAATCGAATCTTGAGAAACGGAGAGATTTAAACCCGCATTCATTAGATAGGGAAGCGCCATGCTGACCGCCTCATGGTAATCAGGATAATCACTTACGATTTCAACAAATCCCTCGTAAGCATCCTCCATATTCCCATTGTGATAAGCTTCTATGGAAGTGCAAAGAAGTTCGTACACTGCGTCCTGAGCATTGTAAATCCCTCTTTCCGGCATTCCTGTGGGAAACGACGCGGGACTGGTCAGATAATTGCTATAATCGGTGGAATCGAGGGGTGAAAACTGGTCGGTGTCAGGTGAATTGCTTCCCCACCAGTTATAACGAGCGTAGTGCTTAGCCGGCGTTTCCGTTGCATCGTCTATTAAAAGCCCGGTAGTTGTCCCGCCATGTGAAAAATTATTTCGCGCATTATTTAATATTGGAAATCCGCCGTCTGCATAGACCACTGCATAATGCGTATCTGCTTCCGCCACATCCAGCGTAAACTCATTAGTCGAATCCGGGCCCTGACATAAATAAGGCGCTGCTGAACTGAAGGTCGCCAAAGGATAACCCAAAGATTCACTAACCTGATTAAACAACAGCTTAGGTGAACTATTATAACAATATACGCCTGCCCAAGAGGTAGTCCCTTCGGAATTCTGTTGTAGATTGTCCTCTATCGCATTATTATAGAGAACTAAATTACCGCCGCAGGTAGTGATTCTTACGCCACACCCTTCATTGTCGTGAATCTCACAATGTTTTATACTGTGAGTTATCCCTGAAGTAGTTGATAAATTATATAAATATATCCCGTCTCCGTTAAAACTCCCTTCCTTGACGCTATTGCGTACCTCACAATTGATAATATCAATTTGATCGGTATTTTTTACGCCTATACCAATGCAATTGCCGTCGAAAAGGCAGTTTTCTATCCGTAGCCTCAGCGAATCGCTGTCGTCATAATCGACATAAATCCCGTATTCCGCATTTCTAACTTCAATATTCTTTAGGGTATCTACATCCGTTCCGCTTATGTCTTTATAGACTATCCCTTTCCAGCGCACCGCATCGGGAGAATCGAACAATATTCTGGTGCTGTCAGGATATTGCACCTTCAAATGTCCGTCGTCGATGATAAGTGCATACTCTCCAAGAACTTGTACTTGGCAAAGTGGTCCTAAAGTTAGAGTAGCTCCATCGGAAATCGTTATGTCTCCTACAATATCGATATTTCCATTCCAAGTAGTATTTGCCGTTATATCAGCAATCTGATATTGTTGAGGGAATACATTCAACCCGACTACTAACTTTTCTTCCATCGGCGCTAAACCGACGTAGTCATCCATAAAATACTTATCATCTCCTGCAAGGTAGGGCATTCTACCTCCTTGATATAGATTCCATCCTGTTTTAGTCAGGCCCCGCATGTCTGCTGCAATCTGATACCAAATCAAGCCCAAATGTCCATCACTTGTGCCTCCTTCTTCACCGGATGTGGTGCAGTAATAGATATTTGTGGCTCCCAAATCATATTTTGCCACCGACATGCATGCTGGATGTTGAAAGTTCTCCGTATTTTCGATCTTATAAGTGAAATTTTCACCCATATAACTTCCTGCATAAGGAGTCACATCACTTGCTACCCAATTATCTCCGTCATAATGCACTTCAAACAGTCCACCATAACGCCAAATATCTTCAGAACCATGTGAAGTAGGCCAAGCTCTGGTAGCGATTAAAAGATCCATCTTTTTATACTCAGAAAAACCACTATAATATTCACTATTATACTCCGCTAACATATCGCATGGATGTTCGAAATAAGACAGATCATTTATCCCTTCATGGTCGATATCGAATATCTCTTCATAATTCCATGTGCCACTTACCGAATACCCATATCCCAGTCCACCGCCACAATACCAATTGGGATCAGTTTCAGAATAAGCACCCCAGTCACCAAATTGCATCCCGATTCCAAATACAGCACAGGTTGGATTGTTAGGATTAGCAAAATACGGATTGGGATGGGGAAGAATTGGACCGAATTCAGCATGAGCTTCTTCTATTATCCCAAAACCTGCAACTTCAATATTAGTTCTATAGTAGCCTTCATCATCTGAACTAACTATTAAATCCTCCTCAGCAGTCAATGCGCTTCCATCCCAGCCATATAATTCCGAATTTGGGGATAAATCCAGAGGATTATTCTCAGTCCCCATACAGGAGACATAAACCATGTCTCTATCAGAATCTGCGCCAAGATATATTACTGTATACGGCCCAAAACTTACAAAACAGTTACTATTTTCCGACGACAGTTCATCGTTGCTTTCATCCAGAGACCAGATTCCGATATGATTATATCGGTTTGCACCGATATAATATTGTCTTAAAGGCGCTCCAAATAGTAATTCGTCAGTATCGAAGGGTGATCTAACACAGCAGTTCCAGTTAAAATTGAAATCGGCATGATTTTGGGGTGCAGAATCATTATTACCCATACCTATCTTGGAAAATTCCGGATCAGTATCGCTAAAATCGCCTGTAAAAATACCCATACCCCAAGTTGCGTAATAAACTGTTTCTCCCTCTTGATACACATATCGCGGTTCCCCGCTTAACTTTTCTGCCCCAAATGTGGAAAAACCGTTTTCCGTATATAAATTATCTATAACCGGCGTCCCAGATAAATCCACTTCAGCAAAATGGTTTTCTCCATGAACGCTGCCGATAACAATCTGATCATTATCGCCGCCCCAAGGAGTCAAAGCAATCGTATGAGTGTTGTAAAACTGCAGATAATCACTTCCATCGGAATTCATTATTGTTGCTGTTTCACTGTCAGTGTCATAATGGACAAGTCCCTTGGAATCTGCAAACACATATATATGATGGCACTCCTCGTTAGTATCATAATAAGCGCTTAAACCAGACTTTACTAAATTCTGCCCTTCTTCATTTTCAATTTCGATATTATCCCAAATAAGTGACCATTCCGTGGCGGCAAAACCATCTGAACCGTCTTTGCGATTCCATACTCCTAAAGACGGTTCGCCGCTATTATACGAAGTCTTCATCAATAAATACTGATGACTGTATTCCGAACCGTCAATTGACTGGTAGAAAGCTAATACATTGGTTATATCGTAATATTGAACATTAAAATCCGAAGAAACTGAAGCGGTGGCTTCCTGCCCAATCCCGGTAACTGTTATCCTCCAAAATCCCTCATCATAAAAGGTGTAAAGCGTGTCGTTGGAATCATCCCGAATATCACGGTAAATTTTACCAAAAGTCATTCCGTCTGTTCCGGTTATTGGGGTTGCATTATCAGGTAGAGGATCATCATTAAGTAATAAAAATAATCCATTTTTGTAGTCATCTTCTTCACCCATGTGCCATACCTGCCAGGTGCTTACGATGAAACGATCCGCGCTCATGGCATTATTTTGATCGCCGAAAAACTGAGCGTCGTGATACATGTAGTAAGCATTATCTATGGGCAATCCTAAATAATTCCAAATACCGCCGGAATATTGATATAGATGATTCGCCGCCATCGTCGCCGACAGCGCATAAGGTGTCTCGCCAATGGTCGCTGCATCACCGCCCATACACCAGTAATAATTGGCGTCGAAGTCTTCCCAGGTACCCCACCCGTTCTCATTATCCCAGCCCAGCCAGAAAGAACCGCATTCTTTATCGAAAACCCAAATCCCCGGAGGACTTTCGCTTATGACTATTTTTTCCGGCGAACTGCCGCCGAGACTGTTTATGTCCCATTGCTGCGCTCCTGCTTTTATGCAGAATGCAACGAAGAGTAATATGAAAATGTACTTTGGTGATTTCATTGTTATCTCTAAAAGGTTTAATTTTATTAGCTTCTTTTCACTACAAACTTGAATTTTGCTAAATAATTGTATAAATTAAAAAAGACCTATCTATCCCGGTGTTAGAGCGACCGATATGTTTTAGATAGTGTCTGCCTTCAGCCCTGTACCTGCCAGTACAGGGCTGTTTTATCTGAAGACCATTGCTTCCTCCTGTTTAGAGAATGGGAATATTTTTATCGAGGATTCCAGCCTATACGGTAAAAACAGGAATCCCCCAGAATAGCTCCGATATCCACAAACACCGTATCCTGCACCACCGTATCCGGCTCCGCCGGCTGGAAATAGGGTACAGCTGATTTATAGATTTTATAATCCGCATTCAGAGCCATCGCCGGCCATCTTAGCACCACATCATTACCGGAAACGGCAATAGTCACATCTTCGATCGGCGCATTAGGTCCGCCCAAAGTCCCGTCGGCATTCATCCGTTTAGCCCACACATCATGACCACCGCCGGGAATTGTGCTATGATTATATTCAAAAACTACGGTTACATCACCGTTATTATTTACCACTGGATTGACATAGTATGGTCCCCAAGGCCAGGGAAAAACGCTGAATAATTGACCATTAGTCCCATACTGCCGATTGTATAAAGAATCAAGCGCTTGGATATAAATGTTTCTAATAGGATTTGGATCGTTGATTATGCAGTAGAAGACATAAAAATAAGGTGTGGAATAAAAAAAATGCCGATCTCCATAATAGGATACTTCACTCCAGGAATTGAAAGCAGCCCCCACGGGCCAATGGCTGTTGCCGTTCATATCTACCCGTTGACCATTACAAATATCACCGGTTTTCCAACCCAGATAGAAAAATCCCGGTTCACCGGCGACCATTGGTGAGGAACTCCAATAGCTCAAATGATCCCGCACCCATAAAATATTACCGCTGCCGTTAATCCGCCGGTGGTGGTTGTATTGCAGATTGTTCACATTCGATTGCAGAATGAATCCGCCCGACTCATCCGGGATAGTTTTGATTCCGTAATCCTGCACTGCGCCGGAGGTGATATACAAATCATCAGTCCACAACACATTCCCGGAAAAATCGATATGCTGAGCGAATAATGCGCCGGTGCCGCCATAAGGCGGGCGGGAATCCTGCCAGACTAAAAAGCATCCGCCCGAGGTGTCCGGACATATTACAGGGTAACGAGCTTCGGTGTTAGGAAGGTCTGCGATTAAAATTCCACTTTCTCCCCATAAATAATTACCAAAAGAACTAATGTGCTGAAGATACAAATCTGACCAGCCACCTCCTGTTTCATTGGGTGATACAGCTATGTATAATCCGCCTTGATTATCAAGGCTGAGGTTAAAATCGCCGGTTCCCAATTGATGAGCCACAATCCCGCTATCACTCCATAGACGAGTTCCCAAGGAATCGATGTGCTGGGCTAAAAGCTGGTCGGTCGATTCGCTGGTGTACCACACGATATACACGCCCTTGTTGCCATCTGTTATGGTTTTAAATGGAGCATTTAAATCTGCATAGGTTAAACTCGGCGCCACCGGCATATCGGTGGGATAAAGCAGCTGGCCATATTTGTCTATATACTGATAACATATTCCTACTCCGTTTGCTCCACCTCCTCTAAAAAACACCACGACAATATTATCTTCTCCTGCCGGATGCGCGGTGCAGTATCCTTCCCAAATAGTAGAATCGGCATGAATCGCCAGGTTTTCCCCGGGTCTGATAGGCCAATAGGCGGAAGCGGAAAGGGCGGATAGGGTCAGGAAGAAAATGGAGATGATGGTGCTGCGCATAAATCCCTCAATTTATAGTAACGAATGAGAGTCATTATTATAAAGTTTTTTCTAAAGGTTTATTGTGACGGTTGAACAGACAAATCTGAATTCCTAAACTTATCATTAATAAAAACCGATACCTTTAAAGCAATCATGAGAACTTCAAACTACTGTAAATTGATAATTACTTATTAACATAGCAATCATCGTACCATATAAAAATATCTCTCGACTTCTGAAGTAAGTAGCCGTTAAATAATATATTACAATTTGATACTGTTTTAAAACAACCTAATTCACTGTCAATATATTGACAGTGATGTCAGCATAGTAACACTTATTGTGTTTTATATTTCTTTATTTTTGCATATAATTAAGATTGCTTGGCTTAATACATTTTTCCTCCTCTGTAATAGTTATGATAGAACTTGCCTTAGTAAAGTGTAAGTTTTTTTTACACTTTATTCTTGTGAGTTAAAACATGACAATTATATACTAAAATGAACGGGAAATCAAAAAGGAAAGATAATCGGATAGTCGGAGCTTTCACCGCCCAATTTCCCTCGCAAGCTTTTATGAACTATTTGTCAAATTATAATGAAATATTTCTATATTGTCAAGAAAAATCACAGAAATCTTTACCGATTTCTGACTTTTTTCTTCCCGGCCCGACTCCCTCCGAACCTACATCATTTTCCCACTTTTTCTTCCTTTTTCCACACCTGCTCATCCGTATATCAAAATTCCCCGAAAATCCATCTTTTTCTTACACATCGGGTTATGCCATCTTTCACTCTTTTCGTGCCATTATCGTAAGTGTACAAAAAACAAGCCGACCCATTGCTGAGTCGGCTTCTTTTTCACCTGTAGCGGGGGCCCGCTTAGTAGAGGAAAAGAAGAATATTTTAAGCTTAAATTAAAGTAATGGTTGAAGTTTATGATAGGGAAAAGGGCGAAAAAGCCGTAGGTATGAAGCGGGTAGTTTACATATAGGTAAATATTACCATTCTGGAATTTCTCTTAGAATCTCTCTATCATTGACAAATCTATTAATTGTATCTCTTCCAATCTGTTCGAAACCAATCGCTCTAAAATAAACTAAAGTGCTTCGAATAAGTAGAATTTTAAATTGATGATAATGTTCGACGGTTTCAGCATCTTTATAATGGTTTGCAAGCGCTACAGCAGGCAGATAATACTCGCTAAAATCGTTTGCTTCTACTTGAGGCGGATTTCCTTCAATATATCGAAAAGCTGGCCATAAAATCTCGTATGTTTGTTCTTTCGATTCGTTATTATTGACAGGAACTATAAAGCGCTTGTTTTCCATAGACAACTGGCTTACGAAACTATCATCACAAAATAACCTTGGTCCCTTTCCACTTTGTTCTAATTTTATTGCTTTGATATATGGAATTCCAACAACATTGGGAAGCGCATTCACTTTACCTTCAATAACCATTGGCGACTCGAATAAATTGACTTTACCAAATGAAATGCCGCCGCGAAAAAGAGTTGGAAACCAGTGTTCAATATTATCAGTCACCTCGATTTCGCCATTTTTTCCTTCTTTAGCAGTTGGATAGATGTGCGAAGTCAGGTGGAAACATTTATAAATAAAATTTGACAATTGACAAATAAACTTATTGGGATTCTCACTTAATATTATTATAGAATCGCTAAAAGGTAAAAATATATTGAAACTATCAACAAAACTTTTTTCTGCTAAGGCCTTAAGTCCTGGATCTGAGTAAGTCGAAGCCGGATGAATATTCTCGTCAATAATTGATTCTTTAAGGGTTTCATGAGTATTTTCGATTAAAGATAATGCCCCTAGCAAATCCTTGTTCACGAAATATTTAAAACCAAGTAGATCGATAAATGCAACAGAATACTCTATTGTTAAAATGTAATTCATTGGAGCCTCTTGTAAAAGTCAAAAATGCTTTAAATTGTCATTCTGAACTCGTTTCAGAATCTCTTGTTATTTAGTAATATATATTTTCATATAGACCCTGAAACAAGTTCAGGGTGACATTTTTGGTGACTTTTGC
>Ga0172370_10010229_pt1 | contig 10801 bp, 8 predicted proteins | sample LakKiv5m_FD_114538 | JGI IMG/M metagenome (GOLD analysis project Ga0172370, IMG submission 114538) | Freshwater microbial communities from Kabuno Bay, South-Kivu, Congo - kab_022012_11.5m | ecosystem: Environmental > Aquatic > Freshwater > Lake | place: Democratic Republic of the Congo...
TACGCGGATGACCACCTCTTCGGCTTCTTTCGCCAGCGTGACGTAGATCGTCCGGCCGGCGGGCGTGTGGTGGCGGGCATTGTCCAGCAGGTTGCGCAGCGCCTGCGCCAGCCGGTCTTCGTTGCCCTGCACGACCAGCGCTTCACCGTCCGCGGGCGACGTCCATTCCACGGTGAGCCCCTCCTGGCGCGCGTTGAGTCCGGCGATCTCCACCGCGTCGTCGATGAGCGGCACAACGGGCAGCGGCGCACGGCGGATATCCACTACGCCGGACTGCAGCTTGGAGAGCTCGAGGATATCGGAGACCAGGCGCTGCATGCGCTCCGACTCGCGCATGATGATGCCGAGGAAACGCTCGGCGGCGGCGGGATCCTCCTGGATGGTGCCGTCAGCCAGCGTGTCGGCGCAGCCGGCGATGGCGGTTAATGGAGTGCGCAGCTCATGCGAGACGTCCGCCAGCAGGTCGCGGCGCAATCCCTCCTGACGCTGCAGCGCATCGGCCATCTGGTTGAAGGCGTGCCCGAGCTGGCCCACCTCGTCACGTCCGCGCGCGCGCATGCGCTGCACCAGGTCACCGCGCCCGAAGGCGCGGGCAATGCGTGTCGCCGCGTTCAGGCCGGAGGAGAGATTGCTGGCCAGCAGGATACTCACCAGCATGGTGATCAGCAAGCTGGTGATCAGGCTTAGCCTGATCAGCTTCTGCATTTTTGCCATGTCCTGAACCACCGCATCGGCCGGGCGTTCCAAATACATGATGAAGGCGATGTGCTGCTTATCATCCTTGTCCGACCGCATGATCGGCATCGCCAGGCGGAATGAAGAGGACGAATCGTCCTTGCCATTAAACCAGGTGGTATCCACGATCTCTGTCGGGCGCATCACGGTTCTTTTCGAGGTGATCGCCTCTTTAATGTTTTCAAGCCTGGCGATCGTCGGACGCTTGAACCGAGTTTTATGCCACCACGTAAGCCAGTCTTCCCAGTCTTTGTCGATGGGTTCCTGTGAATCCAGCAATAACGAGCCCTGGGGGTCCAGCACGCGCACGCGCACGTCGGGAATCTCTTCGGAGAGATACAGCCTGCAGCGGCGCTGGGTCCAAAACAGATCCTGGATGAAATCATTGTTGTCGGTTTCCACCGGCGAACGGATCGTGGTCGCCAGCGTTTTGCCGACGGTTTTCAGCAGATCTTCCTCGCGCTGCATGATGAATTTCTGCACCGGCTGCGTGAGCTGCAGGAAGAGGAAACCGAAGGAGAGGACGGTGACAAAGACGTACGTGACGATCAAGCGTATGCGCAGCGAGGCCAGCCAGTTGAGCAGCCCATCAAAAACCTGCCGTGGTTTGTTCAGGTTGAGGCGTCGCATGTCAGCTTCTCCGGGAGGAATCCCGCTTATACTCCTTCAATGTGGAACTTGTAGCCCACGCCGGGAACGGTGACGATCAGTCGCGGGGCGCTGCAATCCGCCTCCACCTTCTCACGCAGGCGGCGCACGTGCACATCCACCGTGCGCGGATCACCGTAGAAGTCATAACCCCAGACGTGGTCGAGGATGGCATGGCGGCTCAACACCATGTTGGCATTGCGCATCAGGTATTCGAGCAGTGCAAACTCCTTGGCAGTCAATGAGAGCGCGGTGCCGTTCAGGCGCACTTCGTGCGTCATTGAGTCCAGGCACAGCGCGCCGATATGCACGCGGGCGCTGGGGGCGTTGGCAGACGGAGTTTTCGCCCGGCGCAGCACCGATTTGATACGCGCGATCAGCTCGCGGGGACTGAACGGCTTGGTGATGTAATCGTCCGCGCCGATCTCCAGTCCGACGATCTTGTCGATCTCCGAATCGCGCGCGGTGAGGAGGATGACCGGAGTGCCCAGTTCGTGACGCAATTGCGTGCACACCTCCAGCCCGTCCAGCCCCGGCATGGTGATGTCGAGGATGGCCAGGTCCGGCCGGTGCTTGTAAGCCAGCCGCACGGCATCCGTACCGTTGAAGGCGACCAGCACTTCATACCCGCCCTTTTCCAGGTTATATTGCAGCAGATCGACGATGGATTGCTCGTCGTCGGCCACGAGGATCGTCTGTGACATCCTGCGTTACCTCCCGTGGGAGAGAATAGAAAGATTGTGCTTGTCGCCTTGATGGAACCTGGTCAGACTTGTCGGACAGGCTGCATTCTTGCATATCAACATAAACCGCCGATGAACAACCCGTAAACGGACCGTTAAGAATCGTCACGGCAGCGCGGTGATCCACATGCGTTCCAGTGCCAGGTCGATGTTGGCGTTGCGTTCGATCAGCCGTTTCGTCTGCACGATGGCCTGCAGGCCCTGTTGCAAATGCCCGGCGGGCAGGCGGCCGGCGTGGCGGTCCAGCGCGGCGGCGAAGTCCTGGTTGATGCGCATCTCGCGCTCGCCGATCTCGCCGATGAGCAGGTCGCGCCACCAGGAGGCGGTGACGTCCAGCAGGTCGGGCAGGTTGCGCCGCACCGCGCGGTCCTTCGATTTGGTGTCGTCCTCACCATCGGCCAGCATGGCCAGGTTGTGAAGCAGCTCCGCCAGCCGCAGCGCCGCGGGACGGCCGGCGGGCAGCAGGTGGTCCACCTCGGACAACAGGGCCTGGCGCGCCTCCAGCATCTTGGGGTTGCTGGCACAGGAGACCGCCCAGCCGATGCGCCCGTCCGCCATGCCGGCGATGGCCGTCGCCTGCTCCGGCGACACCGTGTTCAGTTCGCGCAACGCCTGCAGAATGGTCTCGCGCGGGGCCAGGTGGAAGCGCACCGGCCGGCAGCGGCTCACCAGCGTGGGCAGCATGGCGGTGGGTCGCGAGCTGATGAGGATCATCACCACGTGCGCCGGCGGCTCTTCCACCGTCAGCAGCAGCGCGTTGCCCGCGTCCTCCTGCAGCCCGGGCCGGTTGGCCGGGTCGAGAATGTAGACCTTGTGCCGCCCCTCCACGGGCTTGAGCTGCGCGTCTTCGCGCAGCGGCAAGGGGTGGGGGGAGTTCTCGCCGGATTTCGTACGGATGGCATCGATGGGAATGACGGTCTTGTCGCCGCACGTCTCCGGCGTCAGCAGGCGTACATCGGGATGCTGCCCCAGCGTGATCATGCGGCAGGAGCGGCAGGCATCGCAGTAATCCCCCGCTTCCCGCGACGCCGGATCGGCGCAGTTCAGCGCCTTCGCGTAGGCCAGCGCCGAGGTGCGCTTGCCGATCCCCTCCGGGCCGTAAAACAGGTAGGCATGCCCCACCTGGTCCGTGGTCAGCGTCCGGCGTAGCATGTCGAGGGCGATATCCTGGGCATAAATGCGGTTGAAAGGCACGGGCCTATTATACCGTTCTCACACGATTCTGTCGCGGTGACGATGGAAGGTTGGATGAATGGAAGGATGGAAGACTGGTTGAATGGTTGTTGCATCCACTTCGCTTTTCCTCCGACCGATCGTTCACAGAGATATTTAACATAAGAATTGGTGTTTTACGCACGAATTGAAAAAAAGCATTAAAATGTACCCGTAAGATTTTCCTCCCCTCCGACGTAATCATCCGGGATATCGTCGGGTGAGAGGAAGCAGATCCGCTTCTCTCCATGCCGGAAGGGAACCATTACGCCGCGGATCATGCGAAGGGATTCACGCATCTTCTTCATGTCCGCCATGGCCTGTGCAATCGCCTCCTCCAGCGCCTGCCGGCTGGCCAGCCACTCGCGTACTGCCTCCAGCTTCGCCGCCGGGATATAGCGTTTGCAGATTTTTCGTCCCTTGCGCCACTCCAGGTACCAATACGGTCCGTGCCGCATCTCAGGACCGGTCGCACACCGGCAATTTTTCCGGCCGCACTTGATGTAGCGTGGTTGTAAGGTGCCGCCCATGGATGGTCTCCTTTCAGAAGGAAGCAGTTGTTTGGTGTTGTCGGCAGCAAAGAGTACGGCAATCAAGCGATGGGGTATCCGGCAGGACAGCCGGAAAGATGAAGATATATGCTGTATACCCGGACAGGCGATTGGTTAAACATGCGGCGTGTTATACCGTCTTCGGGTAAATGGTAGGCAGGCAACTCGAGGGATATACTGGCAGCAGCAGGCGCGCGGATTGGCGATCCGCGCGCCTGCTGAACGGGGCATGGCGGCCGTGTCCGGCCGCCATGCCCCGTTGCTCATCACCCGTCGGAGCTCAGTCGGTCGCCCCGGTGGGCGGGTCCTGGAAGACCCGGTAGTTATTCACGGCATCGCAGATGTCCTTGAATGCTTCCAGATCGGCCTTTTTCGTGAGCAGGCCGCCGTTGTAGACGCGGACCAGCTCCTTCATCAGTTCGTGGATCGTCATGACGCCATCCACGGCGCCGTAATTATCTTCGATGATGGAGGGCCAGTCGGAGATCGGCGTCAGGTCGACAACCGGCGTGAAGCCCAGCCGTTGTGAGGCCAGGTTGAGCCAGAGCGCCAGGTACTGCATGCGCGCCATGTCTTCCATGGAGACCTTCTTCTGATTCGCCGGGTTGATGGCGGCATCGAGGTTGGCCAGCGTCAGCGTGCCGAAATTGTTGCTGCCAACCTTCACCAAGGCGATGAACACCTGCATCTCCTCCGGAGTGTAGTGCAGGCGCCAGTTCTTCCAGTAGCCCAGCGTGCGGGGCTCGCGGCGTGGGTTGTCGTAGACCTTGTTGACCACCACGGGCGGCTTGCCGTGTTCTACGAGGTCGAAGGTATCGGAATCTACCGAATCCTCGCACCATCCTGCCGGCAGCGTCAAAACGAACTGGTAGCGGCCGGGCAGCAGGTTATCGATGCATACGCTGCCATCATCGCCGGTGGTGCCGGCGGTCGGGAAGTCGATGACGTTGTCGATCCACTCGGGCACCGTCACTTCCCGCAGGCTGACATCAAAGCCGGACATCAGCCAATCCCACCAGTAGTGCTGCACGATCTTGGTGGCGTCACCGAGCCGGACATTGCCGAAGTCGGTGCGCATTTCGACCGGCGTCGTTTGCGGCAGCGTCATGCCGCTGGTGATCTCATACGGTCCGTAGACGCCATCGCCCAACTCGCCTTCGTCCGGCATGGACTTGTTGCCGGGGAAGGGCACCGTCTGGCGCCAGTCGTCCTTCATCTGCTCGGCCAGGATATAGGTGCCGTAATGGAGGCCGGTGAATTTCACGGTGCCATCCGCGCCGGTTTCATCCTCCCAGGTGCGACCGGCTTCGGTGCCGGTCTTGCAGGTCAGCACGATGGTCCAATCCGACAGCGGCGATTTGCCGTCGTTGAGCGGGCCATCGTTTTTCAAGCCATCAGCGTTGGAGTCGTCCCATTTCGAGGCGATGATCTCGACCAGCTTGAAGTTGCCGAAATCGGTACGCACCTCGCCGGCGGGCAATTCGAGGCCACTGGTGATGGTCACTTCATGTGTCGAATTGCCGGTTTTCTTCAGGGGGTAGGTTTGCACCCAGTCATCAGGAAGGGTTTCCTCGATGGTGTAGTCGCCGGCGTGTAAATCGTCGAAATAGACTTTGCCATCGATCCCTGTCGTCTTCGTCCATTGCTGATCTTTCGCGTCGCCGCTCTGGCAGGTCAGCGTGATCGACCAGCCAGACAGCGGAGTATCGCCGGCCTCCCGCTCGCCGTTTTCGTTCGTGTCCTGCCATTTCAGGACTTCGATTCCGCCATACTGGTAGTTGCCGAAGTCGGTGCGGGTGCCTCCGGCGGGCAGGTCCAGCCCGCTGGTGATAGTCACCAGATGGGTCAGACTGCCGGTTTCCTTGAAAGGATAGGTCTGCCGCCAGCCGTCAGGGATGGCCTCTGCGATCCGGTATTGTCCATAACTCAGGTCGGTGAAGAGGACTTTGCCGTTGGAGTTCGTAGACTTTGTCCAGCTTTGGCCAGCATCGGCTCCCGTCAGGCAGGTGAGAGTAATATCCCAGCCGGACAGCGGATTATCACCACCATCCCGATAACGATCCTCATTCATGTCCTGCCATTTGAAGACTTCGATGGAACCCTTTTTGAAGTTGTAGAAATCGCGCTGGATCTGTGCACCACTAGTCATCACGATACCGGTATATTCACCGGTATCCGGATCAGTAGGATACCAGTTATTCTTCACAACCTCTTTCACCGTATAGGTGCCGGCAGGCAGATTGGGGAACTCATAGTAGCCGTTCTCATCGGTGTCATCGCTGCCATAATAGGCGCCGTTCCGGTATAACTGGATGGTCCAATCCTCTAACCCGGGGTTTGATCCGGCTGGACCATCAGCGTTGATATCGTCGCGCTTGTAGCCGAAGATTTTGCCGTATTGGTAATTGCCGAACCAGACTTCGGTCGTCTGATTCTCAACAACTTGCACAGTGACCGGATTTGGTGTGGTGGTGACCCACCCTGCGCGCGTACCTTCGGATACCGTATAGGTACCTGCGGGGACGGTAGCAGACAGCGGGGACACGCCTCCCCCACTGACATTACCGGCATAACTGACCGGAAAATCAGACGTCTCCGGCTCACCGGCGTCGCGGGTGCCGTTTTGATTCAGATCGTTAAATGTCCTGATCGACAAGCCACCCTGGAGCAGACTGATGTCCAATGAGAAGTATGCGCCAGTATCGATGGCGTATGACCAGCCGTATCCCTGGAAAAAGAGAACATCAATCACATGTTCACCGGCGTTTAAATCAACCAGGGCTTCCGGATTATTTGGCTCTCCCGGGTCATAATTTGGATTCCAACTAAACGATGGAAGCAAGTAACCGGCTTTTTTCTCGCCATCGACCCGTACTTGCACCCAGTCATCGACGTCATTTATTTTGATTCGGTACGAACCAGTGACCGGAGCAGTGACCATGCCGGAATAACGAGCACACCATTGATAGTGACGATTAGTTTGGCTGATCGCGCCACCGTAGGGTGTTGGTGGATGGTCGCCTCCACTCCAATTGCGTTCGAAATGGAAATTGGCAAGCGTGGATGTACCATCTTCATTATTCGGGGTTGAGAGACCGGAGGCAGATAAGACAACTGGTTCCGGATCTTCACCAGCTGGGAGCTCCACGGCAGGGCCTTCGTAGATATTGCCGATCAACGTGTATCCCCAGCTTGGAGCAACTGACAAAACCATCGCCAGTGCGAGTAGTGAATAAAATCGTCCAATCGGAAGAAAAGACATCGTTAACACTCCTTTCAAAGACAAAGGTAGAGAAGCGGAGTCATGGTTTTCACGCGATAGTGTGAAAACGCCACTTGTGGGTAACCTCTCGCAAATGACAATCCGTCAAAAGAAGAACTCAGTTTGAAGTAAAGAAGACAAACCTTCCTGTTCCTCCTTTCCTGGGAGGGTCCACCGGCGCGCGGGTGCCAGAATTGCAGGGCTGGCAATGCGGAAAAGTCGCGGAAGGCTTCTCAGTGACAGGCGCATACCAGGGAGATCCCGGATATTGTGTGGCCTCAAGAGAGGCGCGCATATTGTCGGCAGCAGCAAGCGTGTCTAGTATGGCTAGCGCTTGGTCTGCTTATAATAAGCAAACTTACCAGCAATAGTTTTAATTGTCAAGGCATCCTATCAATCCCGGTTTCCGGCTGCGCTGGCTTTCAGGTGAAGACCTGCGTCGACGCGCGGTACGAGCTGACCGTTTATTTCAACCAACTCTACGGTGAGCTCTTCGATCTGCTGGAGGATCCGGACGAGGTGCACAACCGCTGGGACGATCCATCGGCGGCGGCGTTGAAGGCGGAATTACTGATGAAGTTGCTGTTCGCCGAGATGGGCAAAGAGCCGGTGCCGATGCCGCGGGTGTGCGGGGCGTAGCAACGAGAAACCGCAGATTTCGCAGATCATACAGATTATTGGTATCATTATTTGGTATGATATAGTCATACCAGTAATGGTATCACTTGATAGCGAGGCAGGGAGACGAATATGCCCAAGGTGTTATCCATCCGTGTTCCAGAGGCGCTGTATGAGCAGGTCAATGCCATTGCCTCCGAGCGAGAGCAGAGTATCAACAGTCTGGTTACCGATGCGCTGCAGCAAGTTGTGTCCGAAAAAGAGAAACAAGAACTGTATGATGCTTTTACCTACCTGGGGAAGCGATTCGGTTCGCAGAGTGAGCGCATGCTTCCATTGCAAATGCGCCTGATGGCCGAACGACAGTCTCACCGAGAAGGAGAAAGATAAGTATGGAGAGCGAAGATCAATGTATTTTCCGAGGGGATGTTTGGCTGATCGATAATGACTCAGTTATGAAAAATGCCGAAGGAATGCTAGAATTCCGAAGGTCTCCAGTTCTTCTGATCAGTACCGATTTGCAAGCCAACAATCCGCGTTTTCCAGAAATAGTCGTTGTCACATGCAACATGGTTGACCAGACTTTACCGAACCAGTTATATGTCACTATCATGCCAACTACTGAAAACCGACTGCCGTATCCCGTCCAAGTGGAAACTTATACAATCGACACCATATTGAAGTCGATGCTTCATCTGCGGATCGGCCATCTGACGAAGGACGAAATGGCACTTGTCAGTAGTAAAATTATGATGGTGCTCGATCTGGATTGATGATGAGATCGGCGGGATACGAGGTCATGCTCTCACCCAGTCCGGCATGGTATAATCGATATCAACGATATTCTCGGTAGGGGATGGTAAAAACGATGCGTTCACGACGTGTAAAAAAGCAAATCCACGAGCAAATCGGCACGATTCAGGTTGCTGTCCGTTTGCCACGGCAAATACATGATGCATTGCAACAGCGGTTGGGGAATGATTCGGAGATGAGAATGCAGCAGGAAATTCTTCAAATCGTTACCGGCAAACACCCTCCAGTCAACATTCCGCAGGATTTCTTTGCGCCTCTTATCACACTCGACCAACTCTCAGAAGAGCAAGGGGTAAAGCCTGTTACCGATGTCACCGAACTGTTGGGTAACTTTTGGCCGGAAGAAGAATCGGCTGATGACGTGGTAAAGGCCGTGCGAGCATGGCGCGATGATGAACCCGGATGTGCGGCATGAGTGTTGAGAAAGCTGTCGTTGATACCGATGTAGTCTCGTATCTACTCAAGCATGATACGCGAGCCGCATGGTATCTTCCTCATCTAGCCGGACGAACGTTACTCCTCTCGTTTATGACAGTTGCCGAATTGGATCGTTGGGTGATTGCACGCGGATGGGGCGAAGATCGGCGTGACGCACTCGAAGCGCATCTTCGGCAATATCTCATTTATCCCTTTAATCGTGAACTCTGCCGGGCATGGGCTGCGGTGAGCGAATCAGCACGTAAGCATGGTCGCCCAATAACCTGTGGCGATGCCTGGATTGCCGCCACAGCGGTTCTCCATCAAGTGCCACTTATCACACATAATGCTGCTCATTATAGTGGAGTAGATGGACTTCAACTGATCAGCATGCCTCCTGCCGCGGGCGAATAATCTTCCTAACGGGTCACGATATTACTTCCTTCCCATCACATCCTTCGCCGCCGCCACCACATGGTCGGGGGTGAAGCCGAATTTTTCCATGTTGACTTTGCCGGGGGCGCTGGCGCCGAAGTGGTTGATGCCGATGGCGATGCCATTGAAGCCCAGGTAGTGCTCCCAGCCGAGGGTGACGCCGGCTTCGATGGAGACGCGGGCGGTGACTTCCGGGGGCAGCACGCTGTTACGGTACTCGGGAAGCTGCGCGTCGAAGAATTTCCAGCAGGGCATGGACACCACACGGACGTTGACGCCGTCGCCGGCCAGGCGTTCGGCGCCTGCCAATGCCACGCTCACCTCGGAACCGGTGGCGATGATGATCACGTCGGGCGCGCCGTCGCCGGATTGCCACAGCACGTAGCCGCCTTTCTGCAGGCCGTCGGCGGGGGCGTATTTGGTGCGGTCGATCACCGGCAGGTTCTGGCGGGTAAGGGCAAGACCGGTGGGCCCGCCGGTGTTGCGGATGGCCGCCTTCCACGCTTCCGCCGTCTCGGTGGCGTCGGCAGGGCGGATGAAGGTGTAGTTAGGGATGGCGCGCAGATTCATGTACTGCTCGATGGACTGGTGGGTGGGGCCGTCCTCGCCCAGGCCGATGCTGTCATGGGTGAAGACGTAGATCACGCGCAGCTCGGTCAGCGCCGCCAGCCGCATGGGCGGGCGCATGTAATCGGAAAAGATGAGGAAGGTGGCGGTGTAGGGGATGACGCCGCCGTGCAGGGCCATGCCGTTGGCGATGGCGCCCATGCTGTGCTCGCGCACGCCGAAGTGCATGTTGCGGCCGCAGCGGTCGGCGGGGCCGAAGTCGCCTTGCTCCTCCATCAGCGTTTTCGTGCTGGGCGCCAGGTCGGCGGAGCCGCCCATCAGCGCGGGAATGCGCGGGGCGATGGTGTTGATCACCTTGCTGGAGGCGTTGCGGGTGGCCATCGGCTTGGTATCCGGTGGGAACAGCTTGTCCAAGCCGGCATCCCAGCCGTCCGGCAGCTCGCCGCGCATGCGGGCACGGAACTCCGCCGCCAGCTCGGGGAATTTGACGGTATATTCATCTAAGCGCCGCTCCCAGTCCGCCTGGGCATCCGCGCCGCGCTGCAATGCCTGCCGGGTATGTTCCAATACCTCGGGGGGCACGAAGAAGGTGGGCTGCTGCGGCCAGTCCAGCGCCTCCTTCGCCTTCTTCACGTTTTCCCCGCCCAGCGGCTCGCCGTGCACCTTGCCGGTGCTCTGCTCCGGGCTGCCGTAGCCGATGATGGTCTGGCTGACGATGAGGGTGGGGCGGGTCAAGTCTTCCTGCGCGCGGCGGAGGGCGCCGTCCACCGCAATGGGGTCCAGGCCGTTGATGGGGCCGA
>Ga0172370_10010233_pt1 | contig 10800 bp, 8 predicted proteins | sample LakKiv5m_FD_114538 | JGI IMG/M metagenome (GOLD analysis project Ga0172370, IMG submission 114538) | Freshwater microbial communities from Kabuno Bay, South-Kivu, Congo - kab_022012_11.5m | ecosystem: Environmental > Aquatic > Freshwater > Lake | place: Democratic Republic of the Congo...
ACGGCGCCAGCCATCGTGGCTGGACTGGTCATGCCGGCATTCGAACCCGGAATATATAGAACCGGCAATCCTTTTTCGGCTAAGTAAAATAACTTTTTTAATCCATCCTGATTATGCACCGTACCCGAGATGACGTTGATATAGCAGGTTAGGATCGGTTTTTCAGCCAATGCCTTCGGTCCGCCGACAACCGCCTCAGCCATTTCGACCGCATCAACCAATCCACGCGTCTCATAGGAGACAACAATGATCGGCTTGATGGTGTTTTCCAGGATGACTTCCATCTGATAGGTATCAGCGATGGCTTGGTTGACATCAGTGGGCAGTACCATCGACATCACAAAGTCAATATTCGGCAGCGCATCGCATAGGCGGACGCCCTCTGCCACGTCTTGCAGAACGGGTTTGCGTCGCTCTCCAGTACGGTGATCGATGATATTGAGACAATCCGAACCCGGACCGAAATAACACCGATCGCCGGATAATAACATAGCTGGCTCACCCAAGCGATTATATAACGTGAATTCTTTGGGTACCGTAGCAAGCGCTTGTTCTACCATTTGGCGAGGGATGCGTACCAGTCCATTCTCTAATACAACGGCGCCCGCTTTCTTCAATAAATTGATTGCCCCTTCGTATTCTAATTCAACGCCAATGCTCTCCAGTATTTCGAGACTGGCGTTGTGTAGGTCCTTCGCTTGTTTTTCGCTCAAGCGCGAATAGCTGCCACGATGGAATTTTAGATTTGATTTTTGGGTTTCAATACTGGACACTGGGGATTCTCCTCTTAATCTAAAATGATGCGCGCATCTTCTGTCTTCCAATATACCCGCACATGATCCCCTTTCTGATAGCGACGTAAATCATCTATGCATGTATTCTGCAAACGCATGACGGAAGTCGATTTGTCAGACATTCGGAGAATATAACGTGTATCCGTTCCGATATAGACAATTTCCTCAACATCCGCTTCCAAACCTGGTATCGCGTCTAACTCCGCTGGATTAGTCGTCATCATCATCTTTTCAGGGCGGACGGTAAAGGTGACTTGGTCACCGATATTGGCTTTGATGATGCCACAAGAGACGCTGACGATCTCTGAACCCACCTCCAATTGGGCGATATCTTTCTCAATCGCCTTCATCATACCCGTGAAGAAGTTACTCTCACCGATAAAATCGGCTACAAAACGCGTGGCGGGTCTCTCATATAGACTGACCGGGTCTCCCACCTGCAGAATATCGCCTTGGCTCATCACGGCGATCCTGTCTGACATGGTCAGCGCTTCTTCTTGGTCATGGGTGACATAAATGAAGGTAATGCCGACCTGTTTTTGGATTTGTTTTAGCTCAAGCTGCATGGCTTTGCGCAGCTTAAGATCCAGCGCGCCTAAGGGTTCATCCAGCAAAAGCACAGCCGGTTGATTGACCAAGGCACGCGCCAACGCAACCCGCTGCTGCTGACCGCCAGATAATTGAGAAGGTTTTCGGTATCCCATCTCTGCTAATTGAACGAGACCCAAGGCTTCCTTTGTGCGCTGCAAACGCTCAGCTTTTGGCACGCGCTTAACGGCTAACCCAAACGCCACATTCTTCTCTACATTTAAATGCGGAAAGAGAGCGTAATTCTGGAAGACGGTGTTAACGGGCCTAAGATTGGGAGGTATCTTGCTCATCGCTTTGTTTTGGATGAATACCTCTCCACTGCTGGGTACTTCAAAGCCAGCTACCAGACGCAAGGTCGTGGTCTTTCCGCAACCACTCGGTCCTAATAAGGTGAAGAACTCACCTGCGGATATGATAAGGTTGATGTCTTTCACGGCGTGTACTTTCTCCTCGCCCCCGCTTCCAGAGTGAAAGACTTTACTGACATCTTTTAATTCAACTGCGTATTCAGGCAAGAGATCACCTCCGTGATGTATTTGCTGCTCCCGCTCGACGCATCCATTCCGCCAAGAACATCACCACCATGGATACGACCATCAGGATAGCGGCTAGGGTAACGACTAACGGCAAACGATTCGGGAATCTTAATTGTGAGTATAGGTATACCGGCAAAGTCGGTTGCGTTCCTACCAGAAAGGAAGCGATCGCAAATTCATCGAAAGATAAGGTAAAACAGATCAAGAATGCGGCGACCAGAGCTGGCGAACAAATCGGCAGGGTTACCCGCAAGAGCGCTCCCCAATACGATGTGCCCAGATCCATGGCTGCTTCTTCAAGATTGTTCGGGAAACCTACTAATCGTGATGATACGATCAACAATGCATATGGCAAACTGATCACGACATGCGCCGCGCCAGCCGCCATGGCTGATAATTTTATATCAATTGTGTTATACAAGATCAGCAGGGAAACGCCTAGGATGATATAGGGGATCACCAATGGCATCGCTGCGATTCCAGTAAAGATACCCTTTGCTTTGAAATCATAACGCGTGATGGCGATCGCGCCCAGTGTTCCCAGGAAGGTTGCTACGATGGATGACCCGGTCGCCAAGAGCACGCTCGTCCGAACCGCCTCTAATAATTCACGATTTTGAATGAGCTGTCGGTACCATTCAAGCGTAAATCCCTTGAGCGGAAAGACAAGTTGGGTTGAGTTGTTGAAAGAGAATATGACTAGCAAGAAAATTGGCGCGTAAAGCAGCAGCGCCAAGATGAGAAAATATAGATGACCTGTTGAGATTTTTACTTTTGTTCGCATTTACATCTCCAACAAGCTTGAAAGTGAGACAAAGCGGGTGATGATAAAGATCATCACGATCATGAGCGCCAACATGGCAAGGCTCATCACCGAGCCCATGGGCCAATTTAATGCGCGCATGAATTGATCTTGGATCAAGTTTCCGTACATCGATCCTTGCGCGCCGCCGACTAATAGAGGCGTAACAAACTCGCCCAGGGTGGGGATAAAGCAAAAGAAGAAGCCTGCTACGACACCCGGAGCGCTCAAGGGTAATGTGACTCGAAAAAATACCTCCGCTCTTTTACAACCTAGATCGGCAGCCGCCTCTAAGAGGCTTTTGTCGATGCGTTCCAGCGCCGCGAAGATCGGCAGCGCTACAAATGGGAACCAGACATAGATCAACGTCACGATGACAGCATTGCGGCTGTATATCAGAATGGGGGAGGCTTTCTCGAAAAAACCTAAGGATATGAGCAAGGTGTTCAATAGACCTGATGAACCCAAGATTAGCTTCCATGCAAAGATGCGTAACAGGTAGCTTGTCCAAGTCGGAAGGATCAGCAAAGTGAGCATGAGCATGCGCTGCGGTCCAGCTTGAAAAACAAGGAAATATGCCAGGGGATAAGCTAGTAAGACGGATACTGCCGCGATAGTAAGCGCGATCAGCATTGAACGCCATAACAAGCGATGATAAACACCGTTTGCCATGAAATCAGCGTAATGCCGGAGGGTAAATATTTGGCGCGCCTCCCCGATGGTCCCTTCTCGAAAGCTGAAAAGAACCATCACTACGAGCGGTAGTAAAAAGAACACAAAAAGGTACGTGGAAGGCAAGCCAAGCAAGAACGTTATTCGGCGTCGATTTTCCATAATCTAATGATAGATTTCTTATATGAACTCAGGGCTTCAACTTGATCATCCATGTTGAAGCGCCTGAGTTGTTTTATATTGGAGGGATATTATTGTGAAGTCTTTACTTCAGACCAAACGTTTGTCCATGCCTCACGTTGTTCTGGAGTAATGTACTGGTAGAAAACGGTACGATCAATGATATTTTGATCATCCAATTGAAGCATCTTGATCACATCTGGGTCAACTAATTCCAGGGCGCTTTGGTTGGAGATTCCGTACCAATATTCATTCGCTAAATACGCCATCGATTCAGGCGCAAGGTAAGCGTCAATCATCGCATGCGCCAGATCGACATTCTTCGAGCTGCTGGGTATGGCAAACCCGCATAAAAAGCCAGTTCGCCCTTCCGTGGGATCAATATATTCAACTTCATAACCCTGATCGAGCAGGCTGGAATAGGAAGCGTTCCATGCGCCTGCGCCTAACCAGGCATCTCCGGCTGCCAAGAGGTTGTCGAGGTCAGTCTGACTGCCCCAATAAGTGACGATATTGGGCGCCAGTTCGAGCAGTTTCTGGCGGATTTCTTCATCTTGTTCGGGTGTTGTACCCCATGGATCATAGCCCAATGTGAGCGCGGTTACGATATGGGCGGTTTCGCCTGAATCAAAGAAGGATACTTTTCCGGCGTACTGTTCATCCCAAAGATCTGCCCAGGAATCAGGCACTTCTTCAACCAGGTCAGTGCGCACGATGATCGATTCGTAACCCCAATCCCACGGTATCCAATACTGTTTGCCATCGAACTTCCCTCGCTCGGCGAGCGATGGGGTTACCCCTTCCCAATTGCTCAATTTGCTGACATCGATTTCCTGAACCAAACCCTCGTCAACCAAGATTTTCCAGTAATTTGAACATGGATGCACTAAATCAGCTTCAAAGCCGCTTTGCAGCTTGGCGTAAGATTCTGCGCTTTCGGTAAGAAAACTGAAATCTACTTTAACATCGGGATATTGCTCAGCGAAAGCCCCCCAAAATTCGGGTAATTCATAGCCAGCCCAGTCCAACATCACTAAATTTCCGGATGCCTCTGCTTCTGGTTCGGCTGGCTCCTCTGGTTCGGCTGGTTCTTCTGGTTCTGCGGGCGCTTCCGTAACTGCTGGTTCCGCAGGCGCTTCTTCGACCGTTTGTCCCCCACAAGCGGTTACTAGTAGAGATAAGATCGTTAGCGTAATCAGAAAGGCAAATAAACGTTTGCTTGTGGACATTACTTTTTCTCCTTTGTTCCAAAAGTATTAACCAATATTATTGACCGAACAATAAGGTTTTTGTACCACCTCCTTCCTAATTTTTCAAACGAAAGAACACGAACCTCAACGAACTATGAAATTATAGTAGATAAAATGTATTTATACAAGCCAAATTGACAACAATTTTTATTTTTAAGATCATGGATCATATATTATAGTGAATCATCCCGTCAACTTATGCAATAAAAACCCGATTGGGCTTATAATAAGCAGTGCATGATGAAGAAGCAACCTTGATCCACGCATAAAAAATCGATCGAAAAAAGGGATGATGATGAACATGAATAAAGACATTATGCAAGGGATATTATTCACAGATATGTATCAGCTCACGATGGCACAACTCTATTACCGTTATGATCAACACGAGCGCCATGTGCAGTTCGACCATTTCTACCGCAGCAATCCCGATTACGGCACGCATAAGGCTGGCTATTGCATCACAGCTGGGTTGCATTGCTTGCTGGATTGGATACAAGAAACGCGTGTAACCCCAGATGAGATCGACTATCTGCGATCTCAAAAAAGCCGCAATGGCTCGCAGCTCTTCGGGGATGATTTCCTGGATTGGTTGGCTGAAAATGGTAATTTCGAGGCTATCGATCTATGGGCGATCCCGGAAGGGAGGGTAGTGCATCCCAATATCCCGCTCACGGTTGTGCAAGGTCCGCTGGCAATGGCGCAGATCTTGGAGACTTCGGCGCTCAATCATCTCAATTATCAGACCTTGATCGCCACCAAAGCAGCCCGTATTCACGATATTGGACGCGGACAGGTCATGATGGAATTTGGTTTGCGACGCGCGCAGGGGCGCGGCGGCAACGAAGGGGCGCGCGCGGCTTTGATCGGCGGGGCAGACTATTCATCGAATGTGGGCGCTTCCGCTTATATGGGCATTCAACCCAAAGGGACGCACGCTCACAGCATGGTGCAGTTGTTCATGTCGCTGGGCATGTCCGAACTGGATGCTTTTCGCGCTTATGCGGATGTCTACCCGGATGACTGCTTGCTGCTGGTCGATACGATTCATACCTTGGAAAGCGGCATCCCGAACGCGATCACGGTCTTTGAAGAATTGCGTAAGAAGGGACACGAACCGATGGGCATCCGCTTGGATTCAGGCGACCTGGCTTATTTAAGTATTCAATCCGCTAGTATGTTAAATGAAGCTGGCTTTGAAGATGTCTCAATTGTGCTGTCCAACAATTTAGATGAGATGGTCATCTGGCAGATCATCACGCAGATCACCCAGGAAGCGCCGCGCTATAACGTTGACGCCGATCAACTGATCAAACGACTTGTGTTTGGCGTCGGCACGCGTCTGATCACCTCTTGGGGTGAACCGGCGTTGGGCGGCGTCTATAAATTGGTCGCAGTGCGTGAGGATGGAAATTGGATTCCAGCCATCAAGATCTCCGACTCTCGCACGAAAACGCCTAATCCTGGTTATAAACGAGTTTGGCGTGTCTATGACCCACGCGGAAAAGCCACGGCTGATCTGATCGCCTTGGCGGATGAAGATATATCTGCGATGGAGTTTATCACCTTACGGCATCCTACCGATCATACTAAATACCGGCGCTTGGAAAAGCAAGATGTCTCTGAAGTGGAAGATTTGCTGATACAGGTTCTGCGGCAGGGACAACGCCTCAGAGAGATGCCCGATCTGGAAACCATTCGCGCCCAGCGGATCTCGGATGTTGATCGCCTTGACCCAGGCGTGCGACGTGTCATGTATCCGCATATCTACCATGTCTCGCTATCCGACAAGCTCTGGAATCTGAAACAGGACCTGATCGAGTCAGCAAGAAGTAAATAGAGAAATCTTTTTTGCTCGTCTTCCTAGAAAAGGAAACCTTCTCGAACAGTATGTTCATTATTATTCAACCTTTTTAAAACCGAATGAAATACCCAGTCTAATCCATAAATAAATAAGAAAATATTATTTCTGTGAAATCATCAATCAATAGCTGACCTTTATTTGCCTGAATATTGAAACTCCATTCCAGGTTTGACCAATCTTCTCCAAGATCTCGGGTATAAATCATGGGATTATCAATTTCATTTTGATCCCAAATGGCAATTCCGAACTTTCCGTCTTTATCAACTGTAAGCAATAAATAATATAGATTATCTGATTCAAAACGACCTGGATTAAGGTTATAGCCTCCAATATAACTGGCTCCTTGATAGATATCTGATCGGATATCATTCCCCCTAATTGAAACTCCAAATCTCTTATATGCTTCATTTTTCCATTCTTGCAGATTGTCAAAAACTATATTAATTTCTGCATCAGGACTGTATTGAAATTCTAAAAGAACGGACTCTCCAGCCTGGAACAATTTATTTAATCTAGCTCCACTATCCCAATATTCTCTCCCAGATATTATATATTTTCCATCATCAACTTTTCCATCTGACCAAGATACCCAGCGGATTGAATCACAAGAATCAGAGAAATCATGGAAATTATTAAGTTTAGCATATTCAAATATTCCTTCTGGAATTTGAGGATTTTTATCAATATCTATAGATTTTGTACCTGTTATTTGCTCATCTGGTTGATCAATATTATAAATTCCTAAGTCAATGCTAACAGGCAAATGATCAGAAATCTGTGGTACAGACTTATCTCTCTGGTACCAATCAGAGAGAATTTTCCAATCCACTTGTGGAGAAATCCATATCTGATCGATATTACTACACATACCTTCTGTTGAATGTTTAACATGAATCCATCCTGCATCACTTAACTGCAATAATTCTGGTGAATCCTTAGCTGCGTTAAAATCACCCATTATAATTGTCCTTTCGTCTAAAAAAGGAGCCATTTTGGGAATTAGATATTTTACTTGGCACTTTCTAATTGAATATTCAAATGCGTCTAAATGCAAAACAAAAAAATTAAAGAATCCTACATCAGGCACATAAACTGTAGCTCGAAAGGCACTTCGACCAATTTCTTGTGAATAATTCTCAGTATCAATGATCTCAAACTTTGATAAAAACATTAGATGCAAATTGTCAGGTGATGGAGCAAGATAGTAATTCATCATCAATTTTTTTGCAAATTCCTCAGCAATCGTTGGATCTCTCTCATCCCATCTCAATGCTTCTTGAATACCTAGTATATCTGGATCTGCATCTAATATTCGTTTTACCAGGTATTCATATCTTGAGTCAGAAAAACCATAATCATCAGCATTTGGGATAGCTCCACCTCCAAAGAGAATATTATAGGTCATAACTTTCAAATTTAGAATTGGTGTAGGAGATGGTGTTATTGTATAGGTTGGTGTTATCGTTGCAGGTTCTGTAGCAGTGCTTGTAATTAATTCGATTGTGTAATCGGTTGGAGAAATAGATGTTGAATTGTTAGAAAGAATAGTTGAAACTGGATCTTTTTCTGTAGAATTATTATTTGGAACGCAAGCTGTAATAAATAAGATGACTATTATCGGAAAAAAAATTTTTACTTTCATCAATAAACTCCTTGATAATAAAAAATTTCATATTTTATTATAAATTCAAAGTATCTCTAATTCTATAGATTTCATCCAACACATCAGCGATCAACCGCGCTTTTACAATCTGGATGATATGTTTTGATACCGCCCAATTATGATTCCTATAAAATCGCGATCCTTTTTTTCAATCTTTCAGCCATTTGGTAGATAGATGCCCATTCGATATAATCCATATCATCTCCCATTTTTCCTGATTGAAAATCGGTGTAAAAGGTTTGCGATGATAGAGAATACTTATTTTCAAAATCTGCCAGATACCCTTCTAGTTTCGTAAGCTGTTTTCTGCTTTCGACCAACTCATATTTGAATAGCTTTTCGAGGGTTAGATCAACAAGTTCACTTGTCTGGCCTTGCGCATAAATTTTTTCTAAAGCACGGATACGATCACTGCTCATTTTTCAATCTCCATTAATCAAAAAAGGATTTGTGAATAAATTGCATTCCTTAATGGTACAAATCATTATACTATCGAAAAACTTTCATTGAACCAAGTTTTCGATTGATTTGACAGATTAAGACTGTTGTGGAATAATTTTGATTGAAAAATATTTTGAATAATTTGGAAATAGCAAATAAAAATTGAACGGATTTTCAATCACGTAATATTTAAAATAGGAGCTAATCGGATGAATATCATCAATAATCGCAAGACTTGGGGATTAATCTTAATCTTACTCCTGGTGGGATTATCGTTATCAATCTTGGTCACGACAACTTCTCTACCTGGTTCCCCTTCTGACACACTTTTTTCATCCAATCGCCTGAGGCAAGAGCAAGTCACGACGATGGCAAACCCAGCCGCGCTCTACTGCCGCGAACTAGGCTATGACTATCAGATCGTGGAGGGGAAAGCGGGACAATCGGGTCAATGCGTGCTGCCAGACACAGTCTGCGATGGGTGGGATTTCTTGAATGGCAAATGCGGACAGACGCATAATGTCTGTGCGCAGCAAGGTCTAAAGACTGTTGTGAGGACTGATGGCAAGAACGCCTATTCGCAGGAATATGCGCTCTGCATTTCCGAGGATGGGAAGACATCCACCTCCGCCACAACCTTGTTTGGGATGTCTGATAAGATCGCGAACAGTCGTTGTGCACAAGATAACCAGGAGAAATTTACCCAACCGCCCAAGGCAGAAGAAACCGAACTGATTGAGCCGATTCTTTCTCAACCGGAGAAATTATTCACACTGGCAGACTTTACCGTTTACTTACCGTTTATCGGCAAAAGCAGCCCATTCTTTGATTGGCGCAATTATAAAGGCGCAAATTGGTTGACTCCCGTACGCGATCAAGGGAAATGCGGCGGTTGTTGGGCGTTTTCTGCGATTGGTGTGGTGGAAGCTGCTTTGAATATTGCCAGCGATAACCCCAATTTAGACAAGAATCTCTCTGAACAATACTTGATCTCGGATTGTTCGGATACGATTGGGTCTTGTTGTGGAGGCACGATGGCTGGCGCGCTGGGATACATCCAACAAGAAGGTGTACCTGATGAAAATTGTTTGCCTTATATCGATGGAAGTAGCTGCAACTGCGATGAGACCTGTGAGTGTACCTATGATAGTGGGGATGAATATATTTGCAGCAATACAACATGTTCAGATCGCTGCAGTGACTGGAGCAGCCGTTTGAACTTGATCAATGAATATGGTTATGTCCCCGATAATCGTGAAACGATCAAAGACAAGCTTCGTGAGTACGGTCCTCTCGCAGCCGCGATGAATTTCGAAGAAGATAATCAATTCGATGAAAACGGGATCTACCGATGTACGACGAATGATGACTTGAATCATGGCGTTATCATAGTAGGGTATAATGACAGCGATGGATATTGGATCATACGCAACAGTTGGGGCTCAACCTGGAATGGGGATGGCTATTTCAAGCTCGGTTATGGCGAGTGTGGGATTGAACAGGATATTTCCTACGGTGTTATTCATTGATTGGCTCAATTCATTGACGCGCAAACATTTTTGTGGAATTATTTATAAAGAAAAAAATATTCGGCGAAACATAACAAATCGAAGGTTAATGTGGATTTGATGTACTGATAGATTTTGTGATAAAACACGGAGATAACTAAATGAATTTTATCCGTAAAAAGAAGATCTGGTTTTTGATTTCGACCTTATTATTGGTAGGGTTAACGTTATCAATTCTGATCCCCTCGGGATTTGCACTTCGTGGATCAAATCAAAGCTTTCTCTCATCCACGGAAGTCAGATCTGAGCATATCACGACGATGGCAAACCCAGCCGCGCTCTACTGCCGCGAATTAGGCTATGACTATCAGCTCGTGGATGGGGAAGAGGGACAATTCGGTCAATGTGTGCTGCCGGACACAGTCTGCGAAGGCTGGGATTTCTTGAATGGCAAATGCGGACAGGCGCATAATGCCTGCGCGCAGCAAGGTTTGGATAC
>Ga0172370_10010235_pt1 | contig 10798 bp, 11 predicted proteins | sample LakKiv5m_FD_114538 | JGI IMG/M metagenome (GOLD analysis project Ga0172370, IMG submission 114538) | Freshwater microbial communities from Kabuno Bay, South-Kivu, Congo - kab_022012_11.5m | ecosystem: Environmental > Aquatic > Freshwater > Lake | place: Democratic Republic of the Congo...
ACCTATCGCAAACTAGTTATCCGTTATGAACGGCTTAAGGCCACTTTCCTAGGATTCAGATATCTGGCTTATTCCCTCATTAACTTTCGTTGGATATTTAGGGCTACTTAATACGAGCTCATAACTATATAAGTATACTCTTAAAGTAAATTTATGTCAACTGTTATGCCAACTGTTTTTTAATTTCAGTCAAAACCTCATGTTCCGCCTGAGCTAAATTACTGGCCGGCACGATGAACTTAGCTAACTCCTTGCTGCCCTGAGGATTGAATTTTCTCGCCATAAACATGGCATCTAAATTCTTGGCCGAATATGCCACTGCTTGAATTCTGATATTTTCACCAATAGCTTCTTCATAGAGCAAAATCACCACCTCTGTTTTTGGCATCGATACTATCAGTTCATCAATAACATCGATCAATTCATCGGGCGAAGTGGCTGTTTCCAAAAAATCTTCGCGCGACAAGGACGACCAAACCATCTTATCATCCAAATCATTGTTCAAGCGCGACAACAATCTTCCCCACAATTTCAGAGTCGACAAAAAACGGCTCTGATACAAGCTTTGTACGATCTGTTCACGCCGCGCGCCCTGATTAATCAAAATTCCGGCTAAATTCAAAGTATGTGGGGTGACCTCCGGAGTCTTGAAATTCTTGGTAGCGGCAATTAGGCCAGTTAAAATATAAGTGGCTAAATCTTCATCAATCAGGCTACTATCCCAATTAGCGATTAAATCATAAACAATCTCTGAAGTTGAAGCGGCCGCTAAGTTCACTAAATTAATATTACCATAGTGCTCGTTTTGATGATGATGATCGATATTTATTTTCGGAGTCAGATAAAAAAAATCGGGTTGCTGGTGATAAATCTCGCCCAAGGATTCCAAATCCGACGTATTAATTAAAAAAATCAAATCATATTTGAAGTCCGCCAAAGAAGTGGCCAAGTCTTCTTTTGCCAATTGCCCGGTCGTCGGCGTAATAAAGATATTCAATTTGCTGTCGCTATGATCATACTCGAATTCCGCCAAGCCGGTTTTGGCCGTACCGATGGAAATGACAAACTTCTGCAAATTTTGAATTTGAGTTTTGACTTCAAAAGTTGGTAAAAAAGAAAAGTTGGCCGGCTGTTTGAAACCATCGCAAACTATGTCAGCTTTTTTGCCCAAGCGACGGAAAAAACCAGCCAAAGCCAAAGAGCCGGCCAGCGCATCGCCGCTCCAATCTTTTTTAAAAACCACAAGTATTTGCCGGCTTTTTCTGACAAGCTCTAAAATCTGTTGATTAGGCGTAAAAGCCATCTTAGCTGAAATAATGTTAATGAAGTATCTTATAAAAAAAACGACTCACTGTCAAGAAAAACAAAAAAATCCTGCTTTAGGATGTTTTTTGTTACTTTCAACTTTATAAACTTTCAACTTTTTACTAATCTATCATCATGCCATCGCCAAAACTGAAAAACCGGTACTTTTTCTTGATTGCTTCTTGATAAGCAAGGTCGATTCGCCCTTTGCCAGCCAATGCGGAAACTAACATTAATAGCGTTGATTTGGGTAAATGGAAATTAGTGATTAAGGCATCCACAAACTTGAATTTATAACCCGGATAAATAAAAATATCAGTCCAAGCGCTTTGCGGCTTGACGTGGCCGCGAGTATCACTGAAACTTTCCAAAACTCTGGCCGCCGTAGTGCCGACGGCAATTATTCTTCGTCCTTCCTGTTTGAATTTATTTAAACGCTTGGCAGTCGATGTTGAAATACTGGCCAATTCGCTATGCATTTTATGCTCTAAGATACTTTCTGTTTCGACGTTGGCAAAAGTTCCCAGTCCGACATGGAGAGTGACAAATTCTAGAACTATACCTTGTTTTTTAAGTTGCGCTAAAAGTTTTTTTGTAAAATGAAGTCCAGCAGTCGGCGCCGCTACCGACCCCTCCTGATTAGCATAAACAGTTTGATAGTCCTTGAAGTCAGCTTTTTTATGAATGTAAGGAGGCAATGGCACTTCGCCCAAAGTAAAAAGTTTCTTATCACCGACATTAAACTTAATTAGCCACTCTCGTCCGTCTGCCAATTGCTCTACTGCCTCAGCCGTAATTTTATTGTTTAAAATAATCTGCTGGCCGGATCTAATTTTCCCGCCAATCAAGCACTCCCATGTTTTATCTTTAGTCTTTTTTAATAAAAATATTTCTAGCTTGCCACCAGTATCTTTTTTATGGCCGAAAAGTCGCGCCGGAATAACCTTGGAATCATTAAAAACCAAAACATCCCCAGGTCTAAGCAATTTCGGCAGATCAAAAAAATGAAAATGCCTCATCTGACTGGTCTTTTTAGACAAAACTAAAAGCCGCGCTTGGTCACGCGGATTGATCGGCTCTTGAGCGATTAAACTCTTGGGCAAAACATAATCAAAATCAGACAGACGGATTGTTGTGGCAGCGCTTGGCTTCCTCATCTAATTGTTGGATTAATCGAGCCGACTCCAAAGGATTAGGCACGTCTTCAAAAGTAAAACGATTGACTTCGCCGGCAGTTTGGATATATAAATGGCCATAATTGAATATCGTGGCAAAAACGCCTTTTTGCTCCACTGTCACGTCCTGTACTTGGTACAACTCCAATTCCGATACTATACGATTAAAAAATCCCAATTGATTGCGGCTGACAATGCGCTCCGTACTTAAAGTCCAAACATCCAAATAATTGAATGTCCAAATCGTAAAGACAAAAACTAACAATAATAAATAATAAATCAAGCCTAAAACAGTCAAAATAGTCATCAATGACTGGTTAGCCAATAAATCAGTCCAGGTCAATTGGATTAAAAACCAAACAGCAATCGGAATTAAAAATAATAAAAAATAAAGTAAAAAAATCTTAAAAAAAACAAAAGGATGTTTCCAGAAATGCATTATGACTTTTTCGCCATCTTTATGGTTAGGTAATCTTTTTTTGCTAAGCATATTTTTTAAAAAATAAATAAGCCGTTCATAATACCAGAATCAAATAAGGGACGATTCCAATCAAGCGCCACTAAAACAGCCAAAGAAAAATAAATCAGGCAACTGGCAATCGCCACGAAAGCGGCAATCACTAAAATATTGACCCAGCTAAAGAAACCGAATTTCAATAAATGATAAATATTAATGATTCCGACGATGATAAAAAATAAGACGGCTAATAAATAAGCCCAATAGAAAACGATCAGCGTCGGCGCAAATGCCGGCAATGCAAATCCCATATTTTAAAAAATTTTAGCTTGTAAATCTGGCGGCGGCTCTGCTTTAAAGTGGCGGTAAGCGGACTCTGACAAAGCGCGGCCGCGCGCGGTACGGTTCAAGAACCCCAATTGCAATAAGAACGGCTCGATCACATCTTCGATCGTATCCATATCCTCCGATAGTGCCGAAGCAATAGTATTAAGTCCGACTGGCCCGCCATTGAATTTATCGATAAGCAAGCGGCAGTATTGACGATCAAGCGCGTCCAAACCCAGTTCATCGACCTCTAACATAGCCAAACCTTCGTGCGCCGCCTCTTTATTTATTATACCGTCTTTTTTGACTTGAGCAAAATCCCTGACACGCTTGAGCAATCTATTAGCGATACGCGGGGTCTGGCGGCTGCGGCGAGCAATTTCCTCGCCGGCATCAGCAAACATTTCCACATTCAAAATTTTGGCCGCGCGCGAAAGTATTTGTCCGATCTCGCCATGATTATAAAAATTCAGACGATAAACATTGCCGAAGCGATCGCGAAGCGGCGCTGACAGTCCGCTCATTTTTGTCGTCGCGCCGACCAAAGTGAATTTCGGCAGATTCAAACGCAAAGTCCGCGCTGATGGCCCCTTGCCGATGATAATATCGAGTGCATAATCCTCCATCGCCGGATACAACACTTCTTCGATGGACTTATTCAACCGATGAATTTCATCAATAAACAAAATATCGCCTTCATTCAAATTGGTCAGAATCGCCGCCAAGTCACCGGTACGCTCGATCGCCGGACCGGAAGTGACGCGGATATTGCCGCTCATCTCATTGGCAATAATGTGCGCCAAGGTCGTTTTGCCCAGTCCAGGAGGACCAAAAATCAAAACATGCTCCAACGGCTCGTTGCGAGATTTGGCCGCCGCCATAAAAATCTTCAGATTCTCCTTGACCGCTTCTTGGCCGATGTATTCGTCTAATGCCTTGGGACGCAAAGCATAATCCAAAACACCGTCATTATTATCGGCTTCCGCAGTAATTATCCTATCTACCATCTCCTGTTGTTCTATATTTTCATTTGTCATATGGCCTCATCTTAACATAATGGCTAAAAATTCTCAATTAAGGCAGTCCCTCTTTTACATTGACAAAACCCTAATTATTCTATAACCTTAACTAGAAACTAAAAACTACCAATCACAAATTAAAAACTATAACTATGAAATCAGAAATAAAGAAATTGCCAAAATCCACCGTGGAAATTTCCGTTGAAGTTTCCGTACCGGAATTGAAACCGTATTTGAACAAGGCCGCTGTCAAAATTTCCCAAAACGCCAAAATCGAAGGCTTCCGTCCGGGTAAAGCGCCCTACAACATCGTCGTGCAGAAATTCGGCGAGATGGCAATCTTGCAAGAAGCGATTGATGCGATTATTTTTGACACTTATTATCAAGCAGTCAAAGAAAACAATCTGATCACTATCGGCCAGCCGCAAATTGATTTGGAAAAAGTTGCGCCGGACAATCCTTTCATTTATAAAGCGACCGCCGCTGTCTTGCCGAAAGTGACTGTCGGTGATCTGTCTAAAATCAAATTGAAACGCGAACCGATTGCCGTCGATGACAAACAAGTTGAAAAAGTAATCGACGAAATCCGAAGAATGCGCGCTGAAAGTAAGCCCGTTGAACATGCAGCCAAAACCGGCGACTTAGTCAAAGTGGATTTTGATATTTATCGCGATGGCGTGGCAATTGAAAACGGCAAAAGCAAAGATTATCCGATCACTATCGGCGAGAATAAATTCATCCCTGGCTTTGAAGATAATTTAATCGGTCTGAAAGCCGACGAAGAGAAAGAATTCGAACTGAAATTCCCTGACGAATACTTTGAAAAAAACTTGGCTGGCAAACCGGCGCAATTCAAAATCAAAGTCAGTGAAGTTGCTGAAATAAAATTGCCGGAATTAACCGACGACTTCGCCAAAATGATTTCAGCCGGCAAATACAATACCGTTGCCGAGCTTAAACAAGGCATTAAAGAAAATCTGACTGAAGAAGAAACTCATAAACAAGAACAACGACTGGAAATCGGCGTTTTAGAAGAGGCGGTCAAGATTAGCGAGTTCGAAGAGTTACCACAAATCCTGATTGACGAAGAATCACATCGTATGATCCATGAATTAGAAGACAGCATTAGCCGCCAAGGGCTTAATCTTGATGATTATTTAAAATCTATCGGCAAAAATCTGGAGGAAATCAAAACTGGCATGTTGTCTCAGGCCGAGCTGCGCGCTAAAACTTCAATCTTGGCCAGAGAAATTTATCAAGAGCAAAAAATCGAAGTGACGCCGGACGAAGTCGCCAAAGAAGTCGCCGAAATGTCACAGCGCTATCCTAATAATCCTGACGTTCTGAAACAAATAGATAATGAAACTTACAGAGATTATTTAAAAAATGTTATTGGCAATCGCAAAGTCGTCGACTACTTGAAAAAAACCATTCTTAAAGACTAAACTTAATCGCTTTAAGGGCTCGCCGACAAATGCTTAATTGATTACTCGGTTTATGCCGATGTCTTGTTTGATGATGAACGTTTAAAAAGCTTGCTAGCGGAAATGATCAAAAAAAATACTAATTATGACTTTGTTTTTTATCTGCCGATAGAATTCCCGATTGAAGACGATGGCATCAGAAGCACTGATCCGGAATTCCAAAGAAAAATTGACGAGAGATACAAGAACGTTTTAAATGAATGGGATATAAAGCATGAGGTGATTTCTGGCAGCATTGAAGATCGTTTGCAAAAAATATTAGAAAAAATCAAATAGCTTATGTCAGAAAAATACCCTAAAATCGGCGCGCATATTTCTGCTGCTGGCGACCTGTCGCAAGCGCCGCTTAGGGCTATGGAAGCTGACTGCGAATGCTTCCAGTTTTTTTCACGTCCGCCTCAAGGCGGTCCAGCTAAACCAATCACCAAAGAAATAGCCGAGGCTTTTAAAGCCAGCTGCCAAAAGCACAAATTAGACAGCTATATCCATACCCCCTACTATATTAATCTGGCTTCCGCCGAAGACCGCATTTATTACGGCTCCATCAAAGTTATTCGCGAAGAGTTAGAACGCGGCAGCGCTTTGGACGTTAAGTATGTCATGACCCACTTGGGCAGCGCCAAAGATTTAGGCGAAGCTGAAGGCATTAAAAAAACTGCTGCCGGCTTAGCTGAAATTTTAAAAGGCTATACTGGATCTTGCAAATTATTAATCGAGATCTCTGCCGGAGCCGGTGCGATTATCGGCGACGCCTTTGAAGAACTGGCAAAAATCATCGATTCGCCAAGTTTAAAAAAATACGGCATTGGCATTTGTTTTGATACGGCTCACGCTTTTGCTTCCGGCTATGATTTGCGTGATGAGAAAACCGTTAAAGCTACTTTTAAAACTTTTGATAAAATTTTAGGATTAAAAAAATTGAAACTAATCCACGCCAATGACAGCTTAGCCGAATTCAATTCTAAAAAAGATCGCCACGCGCATATCGGCGAAGGCAAAATCGGACTGGCTGGGTTCAAAACAATCGTCGCCTTAGCCAAAAAACTGAAAATCAATCTGGTTTTAGAAACTCCACACGATGAAATCTTTCCGCAAGATATCAGGTTGCTTAAAAAAATAAGATAAAAAATGAAAATCGCCATTATCTCCGACACTCACGACAACATTCCTAATATTGAGAAATTTTTAACGTGGGCCAAGGAAAATAAAATTGAAACCATCATTCATTGCGGGGATATTGCCGCGCCATCAATGATTATTGAGCTGTTCGCGCCAGCCGGCCTGGATTTTCACTGCGTTTTCGGCAACGTCGCCGATCGTGAAATGCTGATTAAATTCTGCGGCCAATTCGCTAACACTAAATGCCATGAAGATATCGGCGAATTAATTATTGATGATTTAAAAATCGCTTTCTGCCACTTTCCCGAACAGGCGAAAGAGCTGGCGCAAACCGGAAAATATAATCTGGTTTTTTATGGCCACACCCATAAGCCCTGGCTGGAAACTTTGCCCAACAATTCTCAAATAATTAACCCGGGAACTCTCGGCGGTGTTTTCCAAAAAGCCTGCTTCGCAGTTTACGATACTGCTACCAAAAAACTGGAATTAAAAATCTTAGAAACACTCTAATGATCGTTGCCGTCAAAACCAAAACTAACGCCAAAGAAGACTCCGTCACTAAACTATCCGACGGCTCTTTTCTCATTAAAACTAAAAATTCGCCGATTGAAGGCAAAGCTAATGCCGCCATAATCAAACTGCTAGCCAAGTATTTTAAAACCGCTCAGAGCAACATCAAACTAAAAACCGGCTCAACCAATAAAAATAAGCTATTTATCATCAGTGGATAAATTGTGCATTAATTATTAATATCCAGACTTGATAAGATTTCCTAATTCAGGTATAATTACAGTATCGCATTAAAATTAGGTGGTAAATTTAAATAAATTAGCTAAATTTAGCTATTTTTATTTTACGAAAAACATCACTATTGACTTTACGATAAAAATTTGATAGAATTATCTATTCTGATCAAAGCTTAGCGTTTATTGCTCTGCAGGCACGACAAGCATAGGAACTATATGGAGGATATTCTCGGCATTCGCTTGGAACTTACCTTGGTATACTTTCTTTGTCTGCAGGGTTATGGGCGTTAAGCGCAAATTCGCGGACCACTTTCCCGCTTGCGGGATTGAAACACCTTCACAAAAAATTTGTCACCTTCCATTAAATTTTTTGAGAAAATTCTTATTTCTTTTTCAAAGAAAAACTTTACGTGACGAACTGTTACGGCTAGGCACGACAAGCATGGGAATTGATTAGAAGTCTTGTTTGGGCTTTTAGCTCGAACGAATGCTTTTGAAAAATTTTCTTGCCTGGCCGTATCAGTCCGTCACGTCAAAAAAATGGTCCGCGAATTTGTGCTTAAACTCAAAATTAAAAACGCCTTTGGTTTTCCAAAGGTGTTTTTTGTTGTTAAACTTTTAAACTTTTTTTCTAGTCAGAAAATACAACCAGCCTAGGCCGCCCACGCAAACAATTAAGCTGAAAATCTGCGGCCAACGAAAATCGCCGATCATTGCTGTTTCATCAATACGGATAAACTCCATAACAAACCTAATCAATCCGTAACCGGTCAAATAAACCGCGACCAAAAATCCGGCTGGGCGAGTTTTTTTCCTGATCAAAAAAAACAACAGTAAAAACAAGCTTAAATTTAAAATAGACTCATATAAAAATGCCGGCTGGAAATAACTATAATCAATAAACTTTTCCGGCCGATTATTGATAGCGATATGAATCCCCCATGGCCAATCAGTCGGCCAGCCGAATAATTCCTGATTGAAAAAATTGCCGAAACGTCCGATGGCCTGGCCGATCGGCAATCCGTACGCTGCCAAATCCAGCCAATCTAAAAACTTCTCCTTTTTATTTTTGCACCAGACAATCAGAGTAATAGCGCCGCCAATAATGGCGCCGTGGATTGCCAATCCGCCTTGCCAGATCTTAATGATGTCTTGAGGATGGTAAAAAAAATAATTCAAATCGATAATAAACACGTCATACAAACGTGCGCCGATCACGCCAAAAATCGCCAGCCACAAAGCCAGCGAATAAACATCATCGGGATTCTTGCCGCGCTTTTTCGCTAACTTGGCAACTATTAAGATTGCCAAAAATAATCCGCTAGCTACCATTAAGCCATACCAACGAATCGTGATAAAACCGAATTGCCACAAAATCGGCTGTGGCAAATAATTATGAAACCACTCCATATAAATTAAAGTATAGCAACAAAAAACCAAATAAAAAAGCCGGACACCTCCCTGTGCCGGCCAATGATTCCGATTGCCCCTGTCGCCTAAGCGACTGCGGCTAAAGCTCTCCCAAACCTCTGCTTGGCATGCCTGATGCGAACCTTCTGGACATGTCTATTACCCGCGGCTCGCAACTGATCGATTTTCTCACCAGCCTCCTCTTCCGAGAAAGAACCGGGGAGAACCTGCCTTTTGCCACTCTTGCTGTCGGCATACCAGACTTCGTAAGGCGTAGACTTCGACATAGCTCATTTCTCCTATATTCCACCGCTTGTGTTCGCAAAAAACCGTGAAACCGCCACTATTGAGCCATAGGCAATTCCTTTCTACATGAATGTGCAACAAATATTATTATGCTCTTTTATCTAAAATAAGTCAACCATAAAAAAATAGCCTAATTTTATGTAAACTAAGCCATTCTTTATCTTATTTATTTTTTGTGTTTCTTCGTTTTTAATTTCTTGTTGAATTTTTTGCCGCCACCACGCCTTAGTTTCTTTTCTTGCGACAGAATCGCCAAAGTCGTTTTTACGATCGTATCCGGCACTAACGAAATACTATCGATTTTTTCTCTAACTAGAAATTGGGCAAAGTCAGGAAAATCGCTTGGCGCCTGACCGCAAATACCAATCTTACGTTCTTTAGCTTTTACTTCCCTAATCGCTTTAGCAATCAAAGTTTTTACCGCTTCATTATTTTCATCATAAACTTCAGCTACTAACTGCGAATCGCGATCAACTCCCAAGGCCAATTGAGTCAGATCATTGGAGCCAATAGAAAAACCGTCAAAAATTTCTGCGAACTTTTCTGCTAAAATCACATTTGATGGAATTTCACACATGACATAAATTTCCAAACCATTTTTGCCCTGTACTAAGCCATTCTCTTTCATGATCTTGATGACTTTTTTTGCTTCCTCAATCGTTCGACAAAACGGAATCATGATTTTGACATTATTCAAACCAAATTCATCACGAGCTTTCTTAAGCGCTTGGCATTCTAACACGAATGCCTCTTTATATTTCTCACTATAATAACGCGAAGCGCCGCGCCAACCGATCATCGGGTTAGGCTCATTCGGTTCGAATTGCGGTCCGCCGATTAAATTAGCGTATTCATTGGATTTAAAGTCAGACAAGCGGATAATGACCGGCTTCGGATAAAACGCGGCCGCAATCATACCAACTCCCTCGGCTAACTTATCAACAAAAAACTGCGACTTTTTCGGATAATTAACAGTCAAGTCGGCGATTTCAGCTTTAACTTTCGGATCTTTTAATCGATTGAAGTTCAACAGTGCCAAAGGATGGACTTTGATGTAATTAGTGATGATAAACTCTTCGCGAGCCAAGCCGACGCCGTCGTTAGGAATAAAAGAAAATGATAAAGCCGCATATGGATTGCCAATATTCATCATGACTTTAGTTTTCGGCCGTGGCAGTTTTCGTAAATCAGTTTTTCTGATTTTATATTTCAAAACGCCGTCATAAATTTTACCAATTTCGCCTTCCGCGCAAGAGGCCGTCACTTTTTGTCCGGTCTTGATTTTTTTAGTAGCACGATCAGCGCCGACGACGCATGGCACACCCAACTCACGAGACACGATTGCGGCGTGACAATTATTTACAATTACTGGAGTAAGCTGGCTGGTAAACACCAAATAATTATGATTGTCCTTGACTGAAATATTGTAAACTTTTTGTTTGGATGATTC
>Ga0172370_10010242_pt1 | contig 10793 bp, 15 predicted proteins | sample LakKiv5m_FD_114538 | JGI IMG/M metagenome (GOLD analysis project Ga0172370, IMG submission 114538) | Freshwater microbial communities from Kabuno Bay, South-Kivu, Congo - kab_022012_11.5m | ecosystem: Environmental > Aquatic > Freshwater > Lake | place: Democratic Republic of the Congo...
GTTACATGTATTTTTCGTACCCAATAAAGTTAAATAAATCTACGGCGAAGCCGCCGTCCTCAAGACGGCGCATAAATTCTCTGCTTTTTGCTTGAGAAAGTATATTCAGACTTCCTTCCCAGAGGATATTGCGGTCGATAATGGCTAGCTTGCGGTGGTGATTGCCTGTGCAAAGCAATACTTGGATGCCTATTGCCTCAAATTCTTGGATTTCCACCTCAGATTGCTCATCATAGCCATCTATGTGCTCTCGTGGGTCGCGAGTCACTATGTAGATTTTGACGCGGCGATCAACCAAGCGTCGAAAAACAGGCCAAAACGTCTTCATTCTAGCTATGGTGATGAATGGACTTTCGATAATTACCTCATTCTGACTATTCTCTAAATCTCTCAGAAATTTGGAGAAGAAGGTTTTTTCGTCGTGCAAAGAGGTTTTAATCATGTAAATCTTCCTCCGACTTCGATTGATACAGTTCCATTAACCTGGTAAAATGCACTAGGTAATTGTCGGAGAGCGGTTCAAAATAAGAATCGTCCTCTGCACAAACGATAATAGAAAGTTAAGTTCTCCACAAATAGCATTTTTTTAGTAGAGTCGAAACGTTGAGATTTTTGTTTATTCAACGACTTACGCGTGTCAAGATATTGTCGAGGGAATATTTTTTCAGTTCCCATAAAGTTGTCACCTGGACCGCGTGTCTAAATTGTTGAAAAGAGCGGACGTGAATTAGTATATAGAAAGGTAAATATATTCCCTGAATTAGCTCCTTACCTATTACGTAAAAAAATGTTATTAGTCGTTTTGACACAGAATATTCAGTTACGAAAAAAATCTTCAGCGCCCCGATGCATTCGACGGCAAGTGCAACAATGAATAGTGTCATAAAAGCATGATTAATTAGTGAAAGCAGCATGGTTATTATAACCAGCAACGGATAGCTCAAAAAATAGTGTAAATACGGGACACTTATAGTGTTATCGGTCCGTAAAATAATATTCCCTGAGGCCCGTATCTCATAAAGCATTTTTTGTAGAATTCTAAACCTCGATATATTTGCGTCGTGTAGTCCAACGATGCGAGGAGTGTACAAAAATGTGTGATTATCTTTATGCATCTGCAGCTGAAGGAATGTATCTTCACCATAACTATTTATAAATCCATCCGGAAATTCATATTTGATAAGCGCTGATCTACGAAACGCGCAAATGGCGAGAGATAACGTTGTAAAATTGTTCAATGTAATAAACCGATCTTCTTCGTTTTTATTAAATATGACAATGCGGCGCAAATCCCGAACAAAATTCCAATCCTGTCTGTGCACGGATTTGTATTCACCACATATCGCAGCAACATGAGAATATTTGTTGAAATATTGATCCAGAATTTTTAAGGTGTTTCTATTTTTTAGTACTAAATGTGCATCTAAGAACAAGATGTATTTTCCCGTACTTTTTTTAAATCCAATGTTCCTCGCTTTTGATATGCCGCATCGATCAAGACGAACATACTGAGCCGGAAAAGATTTCGCTATTATTGCTGAATTATCGGTGCTTGCATCGTCAACACATATTATTTCCATGTCTTTTTTTGGATATGTTAAACGAAAAACACTTTTTAACATGTCTCCCAGCCTTGCCTCCTCATTGTGAAATATAATAATGAAGCTATATTTTTTCATATTCACCATCGATAGAAACCCTTTAACAATAATTCACGATGCTTATGTTTTACAAATTCGAGAAATTGCTTATCTGGGTAACGCTCCTTGTGTAAGAATGCATTACCGAAATAGGCGGATAGAAAAACCATGCTTGCGAAAAAATATGGTTTAGATGCGATAAGTTTGTTACCGCCGCGTGCAAGTACCAACAACGGATCGCTTCCTAGATAATACGCATCACGTCCCGCTTTATATTGATCTTTGACAAAACCATCTTGAGATCCGACCGGACGATTATGCCGTATCAGAAGTGCCGTATCGCGTTTTACATCCCATCCCAACATAGCAGCTTTAAGATTATCAATGCTATCCCATCCACGCCGTGGTACAATCCCGCCGATTTGGTCATAGCAAGCCAAACGGTAAACTTTACATGCACCGCGAACAAAATCATCAGGTAGTACAACTGGAGGTACCCATTTGCCTTTTCTATATTCAACGATTTCTCCCCCATAGATGCCTAAATTATCATTATTCAAAAATGAATCATACACGGAAGCCATGGTAAGTTTATCAAACGTAATATCCGCATCCATATTTGAGAGTCCCGAAACGTGAAACGTTTCTAGTGCGTGTGAAAAGCCTAACTGAAGTGCTTTAGTGTTGCCGTATCCTCTCGCATTGTAGCCGCGGTCTCCGACAGTAATTGATGAAATCCAATCGCATTGCTTCTCTAAGTCCTTAATAATTGCCGGGGTATTGTCAGTCGAGCCATCGTCAACAATAGTCCATGAAGCAGGTCGTTCGGTTTGCGACCGAATCGAATCTGCGAGTCCGGGTAGAAACGCCTGCTCATTCCGGACTGAAGAAACAATATGTATGGGAAACCGCTCAAATTGTTGCATATCTACTTCACCTTCCTCTTTTCTTTATACGGGTTATTATCATAGGTTCCAAAGTGTATTGTTAATTCCTGAATATCCCTATTTGTGCTGTGTGGCCAAATATACTCGCGTCGTATTTGAGAAAACTCAGACGTTTGCCATCCAATAGGAGCTTTATCATCAGAAAAACTGTATCGATACACTTGGCTGGCTATTTTACCTAACTGTTCGTTTGAAGAACCGTACGGATAGGCAAAACAGGAAACATCCACAGAAAACATATCCTCTAACATCTGTCGGGATTCCACTAATTCCATCCGCACACAATCTATATCCTCGAATTTTGTCAAACGGTGATGTGTCATACCATGACTTCCAATCGTATGGCCGCTTGCGATAACATCAGCTATTTCCTTTTTTCCCATATGAGGCAAAAGAACCTCAGAACGCGTATTCCATAAATTGTCCTTTCCAATATATTTGGGAAGAATGAAAAAAATACCTTTAAGACCATAGCGATCCAGTATCGGTAATACAAACTCATAATTATCCATATACCCGTCATCAAATGTGATAAGGGCCTTATGGTCAGCATATTCGGTAGAATCCAGAGTTCGCATATCAACAGTACCAAATGAATCGCTAATGAATGCCATCATGTCTGAAAAACGAGTGGGGTCTACGGTAAATAAATCCTGATGAGCATCCGGCCTGACAGAATGAAATATGAACGTTGGAATATTTTGTTCTTTATTTGTCACGTGCTATCCTTTCGTCCGAGAACAACAATTCTGTACGTCCCTCAGAACAGACTTTACATGGTGGTATAGCCATTCGATCCTCTTGGATATCTCGTCGTAATTTCTGCATAGGTGTGCCGTCCCAAATTTCTCTGATTGATTGATCTGAGACACTACCTAAAATTAAATCTTCGGAATAGTCGTAACAACAAGGAATAACGTTACCATCGGCGTTCACCATAAGCGAATACCATAGTTGTTTACAATCATTTAATCTTTGCCTCTTTAAGGTAGGCGTACCGTTCTCACTCACATCGTATCGGCGATACTGAGCATAATCTGGAAGAAAGGCCGTTGTATTCATCTTGTTTTTAATCATATCCAGATTGACTGTTTTTAGGGTAAATACCATCCCCATTGATGCAGCAAGCAATCTTGCTGCATCAATTTCTTCTTGATTATGCTGCATCGTGATAAATTGCCATACGACTGTAGGAGATGCGTTATGTCGTGATTGTTTCAAATCCAAGAGTTTATGAAGGCCGTCTATGACACGATCAAAATCGACACCCACACGATAGCGTTCAATGGCATTGCGAGACGCGCCATCTAGACTGACGACGAGATCCGAAAGGCCAGATGTAAGAATAGCTTCAACAGCATCAGTTTTATAAAAAACTGTTCCATTGGTGCTCACACGTGTTTGAAGGTCCTTATCTGCGGCATAGTGAATCATATCGAATATCTGTGGATGAAAAAACGGCTCACCAAGATCCCAAAGATTTACGGATTGCGCAAATGGAGCGATTTCATCCACGACTTTCTTATAGGTTTCCATTGGAAGCATCATTTTTGGACGTTTCGATTCACCTGATCCTGTCGGACACAATGGACATCTCGCATTGCAGGCATTAGTTGGTTTAATCCATACTTTAAGTGGCATCGCATGCGTAGCAACTGAATGATTGTGATACGCCACATCCAGCATGTGCTGGTTGAGCATTCTGTTTTCGGTTTTGCGTATCCCTTCATCCTCTATCCGTGTCATATTATCCCTATTCTTTTGAATAATCTTTTGATGGCTGTCACAGATTTTGCTTCGTTCTCATTTTCTACTACGCATCCTGGTACTCCGTACCGTTTTACTAATTCTTGATAAATAATTTTTTCACCATAGATGTTCATCGTAATACTTGCCAAATCTAAACGTGAGGTGGACGTTCTCTGATGTCGTCTCGTATAGAGGGTGCTCGGGGAAGCGGTAAGAAGCACATATTGCGTAATATACTTTTGAAGTAAAGGTGGAATAATACATGGGTATCCTTCGTCTTCGAATTCACCGAAATGCATATCTAGAATAACTGAATACTGCATTTTCACCACGCTGCGAGCAAATTGATTTCTTACGGCACGTCGATTATGCAACGGCAAAGAAAGAAAAGATTTATGAAATTCCGCTCGGGCTACACGTTTTAATTCTGATCCAACGGGTATAATTTGGAGGTGCGGATAATGCGAATGTAACGACTTGAGAAGAGTAGATTTACCTACTCCTTTCGGACCGCCAATAGCTATAATATATCTATTAGAAAGCAACATATGTTACAATCTATATCAAACTCATATATTATACATCAATTCACCATTTTATGGTACTAAATAGGCCGCCACAACTGGATTTTTCAAATTCAGGGCATATAAAGCTCGCCCTTCTTTCGCAAGGAATTCATATTTCCTCAAAACGTATTTTTAACACTCAAAGTTTTGCAGTAAATCAATTTCCGTACGGATATTCGAGTATCATCGCAAAAAAAATAGCTCGTATACCAGGGGAACTTATTCTTCCAGATAACGTTTACTGCGGCCTTCAATTCCGATCGGGCTCCCCATGGACGCTTACAATGAAAGATAATCACCCCTCTCTTCTATATGGAAAGACGAAGATATGTGACGTATCGTTTATTTCCGAACCAAAATTTTATGATATGCCTCTCTCAAACGGCATGCCATGCAAAAACAGTGCAATTCTCTACGGAAATAAACATATACTTTCGTTTTTTACCCGCGGCTGGTGTTATTTTTTTTCTATCGGGAAACAGTGTGCTTTTTGTTCACTAAATCCTACGCGTCAAACTCTTGGGAAGGGCAATGTTCTTATCACTACACCCAAACTTGCGTCGGAGTCTGCAACGCTTGCATTAGTAAGCAATCCGGACATTAAATACATCAATTACTGTGCTGGGACACACGCAAATAATGATGTCGGCTTACAACTTCAAATTGACATTATGAAAGCGGTAAAACACGTTACACCATCTCATGTGAGACACCATATTCTCACGATGCCGCCAAATACCTTATCGCTTCTTACAGATCTTAAACACGCCGGCTGTGACACGATAAATTTTGCCCTAGAGGTGTTTGATGCGAAATTATTTAAAACAGTTTGTCCAGGAAAGGAACACTATTACGGTCAAGACAAATTTTTTGAAGCTTTTAAATACGCCGTTAACGTTTTCGGTCGCGGTAACGTATACTGTAATTTTGTTGGCGGTTTAGAACCGATCACAAGCATGAAAAAGGCATTTGTATTCCTTTCAAGTATCGGCATCGTTCCTTCCATCAACGTTTTTCATCCTGATCCTGAATCAGGATTATCACACCGTAAACCTCCAATCGTTTCATATTTACTTTCGATGTGCCGTGAACAAGCAAATACCTACAAAACAAATTCGTTCCGTCCGATATTCCCAGACGGTGGAACACGAAATTCTTTAGACGCAGAGGTGTATAGGGGATTTTTTGATGTATGATCAATCAACGAACTATAGATTCTTTACAACAACTTTTACATGTTCCTGAAACAACGATACGTCCGTGGCTTTCTGTGAGGATTGGAAGTAGTTGGATTATTGACAAACACCTTCCTCTTTCTGAAGTTGAATTAAGTATGAGTCTTAAGTCTATCAGAAAGTTGATAACGAACAAAAAAAGGGATTTGTTTGCTTCAATGATGAGCAACGATAATAAACAAGCTGCTTGTTCGTCCGTTTTTTCTTCTTACGCAGATTTTAATACTTTACATCAATCGTATTATGAAACACGTAAAGGATTACAAAATATTTATTCCTTTTTATCGCACGATACGATATTTGATATGGGAATTTCAAATGAAAGATTCCACATTCTTCTTCCTATCATCCTATCAACTATCAGTCCGTATGAATTAGAAACGATGTATGCGGTAAATAGTATGTACCGTCTTTGTATTGCTGAAAATATAGGACGACAGGCACGAAGAAAATTATATATTCGCGGTTCTTTGCTTTTATTTCACGCACGACCGTTTGGGATTGGATATAATGCAAATTTTCTCGGAATGGAAACGTCTAAAAAAATTGATCAATCGATATATAATCAGGCAACAGGAAGTGATATCGATATTCGTGTTAAAGAAGAAAGAGCTATGCAATATATGACACGACAAATACAACAGTCTCAGATGGAGTATCCCGATATTATAATTGAAATCGCGAAACAACAAAGGCAATCTTGTGATTTTATCATGAACGTTTCGGAAGCACAGAAACTTATACATTCGTATTTAAGCTCGCCTATCCGCTTTTTTATTAAGCCAATTCCAATGCAACTAAAATCTTTTACTGAAATTCGTCATGCGAAGCAACTATACGGCACAACACAAACCCTCATGAATTTTACCGACGAAGTGAGATACAAACTTTACAATTCATTTCATCGCATCCTTCTCACGCAAGGCGCAAATGATGAAACAATCAGAATTCTTAGTACAAAATTTTTAGAATTATTGTCAAAAGCGAAAATGGAAACAGATTTTTATTGTAGAATTAAAAATAATGTTCTTTGGGAAACCTTTAAGTCTGTTTTTCAGTTTAGCGGTTATCGTTTCGATACTTCCGAATTGCGTAATCTATTTATCAGTCTCATAAAACAAGCAACTTCATAAGATCACTATTTTGTTGGATAGCTTCTATAATGTATGTAATTTCTTTCTGATATGTTGGTTGGATGGCAAGAATCGTTTTTTTAAGAATGTCTTCTATTTTATCAGCAGAAGACTCAGTATCAAATCTATTAAATGCAATCGGTATGAGGCTTTTGTTCACCGATTCTGAAATTGAAGTGTAGTCCAAACGGCCGTAAAAACGAAGTAATGTTTCAAATGCGCTTTGGACAGATGATGTTGGGATATTCCCGAAAGAAGCAATAATGGGTATGTATTTTGTGTATTGTCTATTGTTAACGACAGCATTAAAGTGTTGTACAAAATCTGGTTTGTTATCAGCAAGTAGAATGTCTAACGCCGCCTCAACAAAATTATGAGAAAAATCCAATGCTCGTTCACTATCTATTCCAAATAATATTTCAATGTCGTGAGATAGAACTTTACCGTTTATAAAAGCGTACCCCTTTTTTGGGTCATCAGAATATAGGTCTACGCCACCCGTCGTGTCAGAATGAAGTACTACTCCTTTTGCAAATAGAAGTTCATCAGGATAGGTATTTTTAACATACAGGAAAAATTCTTTTGCATTAGCGTGAATGTTTGCTCTCTTTTTAATCAACGTGTCATTCCAGACGAAATCGGGAGCGATACTTCCGAGTAGAACCTTATCATCGATGTTGTCTAGCACGCGAGTTGAAATATATGCATGGGTTAAGCCGAACATATTCTAAGTATAGAATACTTTAGTACAAAACACTAAAATATGTACAGGTTGCGGACATATTCGACATGCCTTCGTTTGCAATTAGGTAGCCCATCGGTGTTTGGAGTCCAAGAGATTGATGGACTCGGTAACAATTGTAATAGATGAGCCAGTCCACTAGTTTAGCACAAAATATCAATGGGTCGTGAAGAAGGTGCATGTTTGGTTCCACCAGTTCTTCTGATAGTGTCCGGTTGAATCGTTCCACGACCCCATTGATCCTCAGACATCGTGGATACGTAAACACATGAGTAACCATGTGTTTTTCCAGATATGCATCAAAGTCTCCCAAGAACTCCAATCCATTGTCTGTTTGTACCTGTACTACAGGAACAGGACACACCAATTGAAGTTTTTTGAAAAAGTCTACGGTGTTTTGACTGTTGAGCTTCATGTATGGGTAGGTAAAGGAAAACTTTATCCGAATATCAATGGCAGTGTAGAGGTAGATTTTGATACCATCCACCATCTTGACCACAGTGTCCATCTCCAGATGACCAAATCCAACTGGTTTTGGTGCGTGTTTCACCCGGAATTGTTTCCTTTTTCGTTGTTCCTGCCATTTTGAGGCTGGATTGTGGTAGATCTTCCGTCCATGGAAGAAAAAGAGATTGTTTCGTTTGATGACTTTTCCAATAGTAAAGGTGGCAATGGGAGGAAAACCAAGTCTCCTACATTCTGCATCCACAAATGGCTTCAGTTTCTCTTTACTCCGAAGCGGAAATTGTTCTCTCTGGAATCTCACAAACACCACAATACGAGGATCAACCAGCATAGATCGTGGAGTATTGGGACGAGTGGAGCAGGGAGCAAGAACACAGAGATGATTGTTTCCACCATGTAATCGTTTTCTCCAGACATAGATGGTCTTCCGGGATACTCCAAAGGCTTCCTTTGTAGCATGCTCTTCATAGGCTCGTAGAAAGAAAGAATTCGCATCCGTTCACGAGCTACATCTGACACATCAAACTTCCGTAGACTAGAAATCACAGGCATCACCCCCTTGAGACCTCTGATTCTACCGAGGATTGGGTATGCATGTGAGGGAACACTAGTTTTACCGAATTTTACTCCTGACATTGTTTCTCAATGTCGAATATGTATCGTAACTTATTCACTTATATTTATATAAGTATTGGTGTACTGGTAATAGCCTTACTCAACTCCATATATTTTGTTGCAAATTTTCCCAATGAGCAAAGATTGGCGACAACAATTGTTTATGTTTTAACGTATTTTTTGGGAGCGTTAATTTTTGTTTACTTTCTTGGTCAAAAAAAGTACTTCAATAACCCGTAATACTTCTTGAATTCTCTTAAGCACGTCATATCGCAAACCGTTGTCTAAATGTCTCCATTTTCTGTATAATGTGTGCAAGTTGCACATCATTGAGTGCACTAATGCTTTATGACGGAATCTAAACTAGAATTTTTTGAATCAGGCGGTCAAACACGAAAAACTCTATTTATTGAAACTCTGCAAGTAAAAACAGGAGTTGAGTGTGATGTGTATTCATTTGATGGCGATAGTACAAAGGATTTAGGGATTATCAGAATACAACCAGGTAATAAAACACCACTACAAAAGGTATTATTTGGTGATAAAACGATTGAGGGACACATTTCTGGTAAAGGCAAACTTGTTATCAAAAGAAGTAACGGATTGATTGAAACATACGAGGCAGATGAAGCTACAAATACACACCCAGTAGCTACAGTTATGATTGGTGACACGATGCAATGGATAGCTGATTCAGATTTAAAGGTTTACGAAGTATGTTATCCGCCCTACAAAGACGGACGGTATGAAAATATAGAACAATAGTTCGGATACACACGCATAAGTGCATGAAGATGTGTATAGATGTGTTCAAACTGACGATACTCTTCCGCACATATAATCAGAAATTGTATAATGTACTTACGGAGGTATCATAATGAATGATAAAAATAAAGCAATATTGGGTTTGGTTATTTTTCTAGGGGCTTCTTTGTATTTAATACTTTCTGGTTTAGGAGAAAAATATTTTGTTGTGATGTGGGTAAGTGGTGCGTTTTCAGGATTAGCATTTAGTAAACTACGAAAATAAATATTTTATATAAATAAAACTTTGTAGTTGGGATAAGCACGCATCATATCGTTAATTTGTGAGTACAGGTGTTCAAACTGACGATAGTCCTCTGCACAAATTTAATATACATTGGGACGATGATAGACGTGTGATGCGATAATAATATATGAACATCTCAAAATTAGTTATTGGAATTATATTAATTATTCCAGGTGCTTTTATGATTGTCGATGGAGTCATGTCATTTTTGGGTAATCCTGTTATTTTTTTTGATGGCGTGAACACGCGATTTGAATTTATCGTTGGCTATGGTCTTATAATATTAGGTGCCTCACAAATAGATTCTAAAAAATAACACAATTTATTATGTCTACCTTATGAACAAACAATATTTTAAAGACACAATAGGATGGGGTTTTATTCTTTGGTTCATTGGATATCTATTGGGTATAATATTTTTTATGTTTGTGCCCACCACCCTGATCGGTTGGGTAATTATGCCAATAGGAACTGTTATTACTGTTTGGGTGTTACTTAAAAAGATTAAAGACACAACATTGGGTTATTATGTGTCATTGGCAATTGCATGGACAGTAATTGCTGTTGTTTTTGATTATTTTTTCCTCGTGAAGCTATTCAAGCCACTAGATGGGTATTATAAATTTGATGTGTATTTGTACTATTTTTTA
>Ga0172370_10010243_pt1 | contig 10793 bp, 7 predicted proteins | sample LakKiv5m_FD_114538 | JGI IMG/M metagenome (GOLD analysis project Ga0172370, IMG submission 114538) | Freshwater microbial communities from Kabuno Bay, South-Kivu, Congo - kab_022012_11.5m | ecosystem: Environmental > Aquatic > Freshwater > Lake | place: Democratic Republic of the Congo...
AATAAAAGATACGACCTTTAAAAACAGGATCATCCGGTCGGCAACCTACGAAGGGTTGTGCGACAAAAATGGCTTCCCGACTGAAAATTATATCAGGTTTTATGAAGCGATTGCCGCGAAAGAGGTGGGCGCCATCATCACCGGATTTGCTTACACATCCCGCGAAGGGCGTGCTATGCAGCCCAACCAGGCAGGTATAGATGAAGTGGCAAAAACAGAACATTTCAGGAAAATGACCGATGCGGTCCATTTGCACAACTGCCCGGTATTTCTCCAAATTTCTCACGCCGGAAGACAAACCCTGAGGCGGATTACACAACATGAAGTCAGGGGTGTTTCAGCCAGGAAATCGTATTATTTCAACGAAAACCCGGTTCCCTTTTCAACCAAGGAGGTTTACGAAAAAATTGAAGAATACGTCAGGGCGGCTGAATTAGCGAGGCAGTCAGGCTTCGATGGCGTACAGATTCATGCCGCGCACGGCTATCTTGTGCATCAGTTTTTATTGCCCTCCGTTAACAAACGGACAGATGAATTTGGTATCGACAAAGAATACAACTCCGGAATCCGGTTTCTGAAGGAAATCATCGAAGGAATCCGCAAAAAATGTGGTGATGATTTCCTGATCCTTGTAAAAGTGAGCGGAAATGTTGATCTAAGGAGGAAATTCGGCCTTCAGCAATTTGAAAACCTGATCCGGTTTTTGGACAACATGAAGGTTGATGCCATCGAAATCAGTTATGGTACGATGGATCATCCCATGAATATTTTCAGGGGTGATATGCCCGTTGACTTGATCCTAACTAAAAATCCTATCCTGAAATCGGGTTCACCGCTCAGAAGATTCATGAACCGGGTGATGGTTGAATCGTGGTACCGCATTAAGCAAAAACCTTTTACACCAGTTTATAACCTGAATTTCGCGAAAGCGGCAAAACAATTGACCAACATTCCTGTCATTTCCGTTGGAGGTTTCCGGAGTGGCGAAGAAATCGAATCGGCCATTTCACAAGGTTTTGCCGATTTTGCAGGATTGTCGAGACCTTTGATTTGTGAACCCGCTTTTATCCTGAAAATCAAACAAAATATTCATTACAAATCGGCCTGCGAAAATTGCAACCATTGCGCTGTGATGTGCGATTCAGGCCGGCCTACCCAATGTTATAAAACCAAAATGAAACAGGAGGAATTATGGAACTTTTCGAAAAAGTAGCTGCCATTATCAGCCGGAATAAGGGCTTGAACGAAGCCATTAAACCCACCGACAGGCTTAGGGAAGATCTCGAAATCGATTCTCTGGATGGTTTGATGATTGTGAACGACTTTGAAGAGGAATTCGGAATCTCGATCGAACCAGAGGAATTGAAAACCCTGAAGGTTGTCCAGGATATTGTGGATAAAATGGAATTGAAGATTTTGTCGGTCAAATCTGCTTAACCTGGAAAAGCCACCCTTCGACAGGCTCAGGGTACACAAAACACATCACCGCACATGCGGGACGAAAATTCAAAAGCATATCCATACAAATTCCCTTCGTTCTATTTGATTATTAATTTTTTGAGATTGTGATTTATTTGATGCTTGCATTTTGTTTTTTGTAATTTCTGAAAATACAAAAATTTCGAAAACAAGACACTAAAACCACTACCATGAATTTTAAAAAGTTTTATGAAGCACATATTTTGGATGATAAGGTTGCGCAGGTTGCCCGGTTCAATCCGTATTATCCAAATATTCAGTCGGGGCTGGATGATCCGCTGATTGTTGATGGCCGGGAATTCATCAACCTGGCCTCGAACAATTATCTTGGTCTGGCCTTCGACCAACGTGTGGTTGATGCAGCCCTGGAAGGGATCAGGAAATACGGTGTTTCGATGTGTGCTACTCCCGTTGCATCCGGGTACAGCGATCTTTTCAGGGAAGCCGAGGAAAAGCTGGCCGGCTTTGTCGGGTTGGAAGATGCTTTGATTTTTCCATCGTGCTACCAGGCCAATAACGGTCTTTTTCAGGCTATCACCGGGCAGGAGGATCTTATTCTGATCGATCGTTTTGCCCATTCTTCGCTCATCGAAGGGGCGCGGGGGGCGGGGTGCAAATTCCTTCCGTTCCGGCACAACGATCTGGAACACCTCGAAAATATTTTATCAAAATCAGGCCGGTTCAAACAGGTTTTCGTGGTCACTGAATCGGTGTTTTCGACCGAAGGCAGCATTGCTCCTTTCGGGGAAATCAATGAATTGTGCCTGAAATATGGCGCCATCCCGGTGGTTGACGATTCGCACGGCATCGGGGTTATCGGGCAAACTGGAAAAGGAATCCTCGAACGTTCCGGAATCGAAAATTACGAAGGAATTTACACCGCATCGCTCGGAAAAGCCCTGGCTACTTCCGGTGGAATGATTGGGGCAAAAAAAAGCCTGATTGACTATTTAAGATATTCAGTTTCGCACCTGATTTATTCCACGGCTGTTTTGCCCGGCTCGCTGAGCGCTTTGCTGAAAGTGTTGCAGATTATCCGGACAGGATTTTTCGAAATTTCCGGAAGGATGTGGGATTACAGCCACAGGATTTCAGAGGCTTTGACGCAAGGAGGTTTTCAACTCACCAGCAGCCAGACACCCATCCGGAGCATCTGTTCCGGCAATTCCATCGAAACCCTTACCCTGGCCAGGAAGTTTTACGAATCAGGGATATTAACCACCCCGTTCATTTACCCTTCCGTTCCCGAAAAGGGAGGACGAATCCGGCTGATTGCCGGAGCCAACCTGAAACAATCTTCGATAGACCGGGTGGCAGAATATTTCTCAACAGTGAAAGGCTTTTAATATCCGGAAATTAAGACAAAAGTATGATTTGAAACCAGCCTAAAAGACAAAAAATAAGAATGCCACTAAATCACCAAAGCACTAGTTTGCTAAGCTCAGTACGCAAGGAACTGATTATTAAAGAAAATACTTTTGTGCGTTTTGGTGTTTTTGTGCCTGCCTGTTGCAGACAGGTTTTTGTGGCGAAAACAGAGTTTTTGAACTATCCTCAACAAAAAACCATGAAATACTTCCTCATTCTTAACCCCCGTTCACGAAGCGGCAAAGCAGCCAGGTTGCACCAGTTTATTATTTCGGAATTTGCTAAAAAAGGTCTGGCGTTCGATTATTCCTTCGTTCACAGTTTTGAGGCTATGCGCCGGCAGTCGGAGTTTGCCAACCAGAATGGCTATGACCGCGTGATCGCTGTTGGCGGCGACGGAACCATAAATGCCGTTATCAGCGGGTGTTTCGACCCTTCCGGGAAAAGGATTTCAGCCGCCGGAATGGGAGTAATTTATACTGGTACCAGTCCCGATTTTTGCAAAAGTTACGGCATCTCTTTAAACCTTGAAAAAGCCATCCAAACCTGCATTCATGGCAAATCCAGAAAGATCAGAATTGGAAAAATCGTTCTGACCAATCAAAAACAGCAGGAAGAAACCCGGTTTTTCGCCTGCTGCGCCGACATCGGACTTGGTGCGCAAATTGCCCGGAAAGCCAACGCAAACCGGAAATATCTTGGCGACACCGCCGGAACCTTAACCGCGGTACTTTCGTCGTTGATGAATCACAAAGCCGCTGTCATTACCCTGCAGTCCGACAACGAAACCCGGAATTTTGATGACCTGCTGAATATTTTCATCGGCAGAACCCGCTTCATTGCCTCGGGAATCAAGACCGACCGCGGCATGGATGACGACGATGACCGCTTTTACACAATCACAGTACGAAAACCCGGTCTTTTGCAAATCCCTTCCCTGCTTCATCAGGTATATTCCGGGAAAATAAAACCCAATCATTACCTCCAAAAAAGCTTTGGACGGGACTTCATCCTTACGTCCAGTCAGCCCACCGAAGTCGAATTCGACGGCGACCCGGCAGGATTTCTCCCCTGCTCCATCGCTCTGGCTCCCGATCCGCTGGAACTGATGGTTACAGGCGATTAGGAATCAAAGGAAATATTCTGTCGCACTCCTGAGAAATGCCATTTCGGGTTTTGGTGTAAAAACATCCTTTTGTCCTGCCCAGGTTTGCAGTAGAAAAATGATTTTCCAAGAACCTTTTAATTAGCAAAAGAAAAATATCTTTGGGGGAAATAAAAACAATGATATGACCAGTTTAAAATTATTTCTAATTGCACTTATGGTATTGATTGCTTGTTCTTGTGGTAATAAAACCAAGAATCAAGAAAAAAGTAATGTTCTTCAGATATCAAATTCTGACACAACCAATTCCATTGATGGTGTATTTGACATTCCGGAACTTAATGTCATATCTTCACCTGATAACATAAGTAAACTTACCTTCCCGATAGGTGAAAAGGTTATTGATTTTGATGTCTCACCTGCTGGGAAAATCGTGGCAATTATTACTGAAAAAGAAAATAAAAGTCTTGTTCAATTTTGGGAATTAGGGCAAACAAATATTTCTGAATTCTATCAATTACCAGATAGTTTTGTTTGTCAAGCCGTTTCATGGCATCCTAATGCAAAGGTTCTGTTTGTGATGGGAAATGTGAATTCAGAGTATCGAATACTACGTATTGAAAAAAATAGAGACCAATGGACAAATAAATGCATTTTCAAATCATCACAACAGCTTAGAAGACTTGTTTCATGCCCAAGACCATTTATTACAGGATATGATGTTAAGACTCGCAAAAATCATTTTGCCTACCGGCTATTTTTTGGAATGGATAACGGTGATAAGTCATTTCGGGTTGTTTCAATAACAGAATCTGGAAACAGGTTTTATCAGGTAATTGGGCCTGCTAAAACATTTACTCCATACGAAGAATTAGAAGCAGAAATGCCGCCAAGCGCTATAGTAGCTGCTTGGGCATTACCATTAGCCTTTCATCCAGCCGGGCACAAATTGATTTGGGAGGATAGAAACAATAGTTTTAAGGTGGCTACTTATGACTCAAGAGCATGGGGAGAATCAAAACCAATAAATATTGAAATAAAAAAAGGTGGAACTATTACTCCAACCCCTAATGGAATTGGTTTGATCCATTGGCAGAAAGATGTTCCGGGCATTGAAATTTATGTGATTCCAAATAAAACTGAAGATAAGCAATTAACAGATTTTAATTTTATTTCCACACCATCATCCGTTCCTGATGGTAAGGGTATTATTGGATTAACAAAAAAAAATGAATCATACACACTAAATTACTTGCCGGTAATTATTCCATTAGGTAATGTTTTGAATGCATGGATGTTTATCGAATCACAAGAAGAATTAAAACTATTTCAGAGCAATTATGGATTATTCAGGCCGAATCATAGCGACCAGATGTACAAACTTTACGAAACTGAAAATTATTATTGTAACTATTATGATAAAAGTTCCCCTACTCGCCCTTATTTAGTAACCACAGATATTTTCTGGGAATTATTTGGTTCAGCCTATCAGGGGCTTTTTATTGTAAAAGAACGAGATGAAGCAATACCCAATTTTTGGCAGTTTATTGATAATGCAAGTGATTATTATAAAACCAGGGACTCAAAATGGGATGAAGTTTTTAATGTACTACAAGAGTTTAAATCAAATGACAATTCAGCCAATCAAGAAGTACAAAAAATTGAAAAAGCATCTGATGGTGTTTCAGAAATTACAAATAAGAATTACTCCTTTTCCGATTTAAAACCAAGAGGCCACTATACTTCCACACCTGAGATGGTTAAGTATTTTAAAGCATTCAGGTATTTTACAACTATTCTCGCAAATGATGACGAAGCTCTAAAAGAACTTGAACTTTTACCAAATGAAATAACCAAATTTGCTGAACTCTGGATTAAGAGTTATTCCGGATTTATTGCCCCTCCACGTTCTCAATTGGTTTGGAAAGATTTACAACAAACGTTACCAACCTATTGTAAGCATGTAAAGGATACCGTAACGATATTTCCTTTGTCCTGGGGTTTTGATAACGAAGTCCTGTTTTCATCGGTTTATCATCTAAATTCCCCGGAAGAATTGCAGGTAAAAGGGCCAGGAGGATTTCGCTTGTTGCCTTCTGGTTTGGATTTAGCAACAGTTTTAGGAAATCAATTCGCTGAAAGTCTTTTATCATCGGATTTTGAGAAATATCCACCTTTGAGAAAAGTGATAAATAACCTTAAGGAGAACTATAAAGCGAACTCAGATAAAGATGATTTTAAAGAAACCATTTATAATAGATGGCTAAATGCGCTGGCTATTCAATGGGCTGATACTATCAGTTCCACAAACGGAGACAAGGATAAAACTTTATGGCAAACCAAAAGACTTCAAACAGGTTTGGCTACTTGGGCAACATTGCGCCACGCAACTGTTTTGGTGAATGAAAGAGGTGTTGCTGAATGTGGTGAAGGTGGTTTTGAAGAAATTTTAATGAGAGCTCCACGAGGATATGTAGAGCCCGATCCTTTCACATTTGCTGCAATTGCTGACTTATTTGATGACGCTGTTAAATATGTTTCAAAAAGTACTGAATTAAAATCAGATATTGCTGAATCATACAGCGAGGAAAAACGTTCACTGTATGATGGGATTGTAACACGATTAAAAGAAGCCGCACAGGAAGCACGAGAATTTCAAGCCATTGCTGAAAAAGAACGGAAAGGAATTGAATTGACAAATGAAGAGAACGAGAAAATACTTTATGTAGCCCGGGTTGCAGAGCATTTATTTCTGATTTTTAACAGTCTTTCAAACAAAGATTATGCATTATCAAATCCGGACCCGATGCCAAAAATTGCTGATGTATTTGGTGATGGGAATATTTCACATTACTTAATGGCAGCAGTTGGAAATTCAGTTGAATGGAATTATATTGTGCCTTTCTATGGCAGACATCAGATTGTTAAGGGAGCGGTTTATTCATATTACGAATTCGAATCAAGTCAATTACTAAACGATGAGGAATGGAGAGAAATAGTCGACAAACAAGAGTTTTTCCACTGGTTAAAACCGTTTTTAACAAAACATACGGCAAACGAAATGGCAATAACTGGTTATTGATAATCTTAAGCATTCTGTTTCTCAATTCCTGCACAAAACAAAGTGAAACGATACGGATTCTTTTTGTCGGCGATATACTTTTATCAAGGAATGTGCAAGGGGAATACAATTCGAGGAAAACATTTCCATGGGAAAGCCTGGAATCTCTTTTTCATTCTTCCGACTTGGTTATTGGAAATTTGGAAGGTGCAGTAGGCAATTTGGAAGAGCAAATTAATCCTTTGGTGCAATCGCCGGTTTTTGCTATTGACAGTTGTGACCTTTCATTTCTTGAAATAGCAGGTTTTAAAGTAATTACAGTTGAAAATAATCATAGTTTAGATCTGGGAGTGAAAGGAAAGCATAGGACTATTTTAACATTAATTGAAAACAATATTAAACCCGTTAGCCTTGATAATTCTCCCTATTTTTTCAATATTAAAGGCCACATCCTATCAATCATTGCGGTTAATCTTGTACTTAACAGGGATAGCTCAAAATACGAAATTCCTTCAATTGAAATAATACAGAAATTGAGATTGGCAAGAGCTTTATCAAATATTGTAATTGTTTCAGTGCATTGGGGGAGTGAATTACTCGAATGGCCTAACAATGAACAAAGAAATGTTGCTAAATGGTTCATTTCAAATGGTGCAGATTTAATTATTGGCCATCATCCTCATGTTGTTCAGAATCCTGAACTAATCAATGGTAAACCCGTTTACTTTTCTCTTGGCAACCATTTATTTGACCAAAAGTACACCAGCACAAAAGAAGGGTTAATTGCTGAGATTGAAATTTTGGATGGCAAATTTTATTGCAAAGGTTTAAAAACACGTAATCAAAAAAACTCCTTTTATCCGGAAATTTACGATTCTTCTGTGAGTTACTTTAAGCCAATTAAATACAATAAACAAACTTTCACAATAAGAAACATGAAAATTATTCCCGAAAACATTGACATAGCAAATAAAACAATTTTAAAGGCTTATAAGAAGAATCAATTACTTTGGAAATCTCATCCAATGTCGCTTGTGTCATTGCAAAAGACGAAAATTGATGGGCATGAGGAGCATTTGTTTTCACTCGAATCCTATTATTCAACATTAGATAATGAAACTAACATTAGACCTTATGTATATGAAGTGGATAATAAAGGAATTGTAGCACAATGGCGGGGTTCTGCATTAGCATGGCCAATTTTGGATGCACAAATTTCATCAGATAACGACCAAATTCTTTGCGCACTTCATCGAGGTGATGCTTTCATTTCATTAGGAAAAATAAACGCAAAACAAACAATTACAGCGTATAGATGGAATGGCTTTGGGTTTAATGTAGTAAATGATTCAACTATGTGTAAAGATTGTGAATGGGTTTTCAAATAGCCTCATAATAGTAAGCCCATTACCAAAGCCTAATAGTTCAATGCTACATCCAAAGATTTAACATTAAGCATGAAAAGTCGGTGCAAGAGAAAAAGTAATTTTACCACCTCTTCATAGCACTACAAAAGGATAAATGTTAATGCTAAAAACACAACAGACAAAAAATGGAAGGTAATGAAAATCTCGCAAGAACATATTAATTTACCCCTTCCCTGCTTTTTCATTTGCGCTTCATGACTTTAAATCCGATTCCGTTAACCCGAAACATCCTTATTTTGCAACTTTTTAAAAGGCATGGAAACAATCACACGAAAATCGTTGCTTTACAAAAGTGGGCTTGGCTTTTACTGCATCAATCATGCGCAGGGTTGTGCACACGGGTGCGGCTATCCCTGTTATGCCTTTTTGATGGCTCATTCGCACCAAAGGGTTCAATCTTTTGAAGAATGGTGCCGGCCTAAACTGGTGGCCAATGCCGTCGAACTTCTTACAAAGGAACTTGCAAGGATGAGGACAAAACCGGATTCCATTCATTTATGCCTGTCCACCGATCCCTTCATGACCGGTTATCCCGAAGTCACAGAAATGAGCCTGAAACTGATCCGGCTGATGAATGCACACAACATCCCATGCTCCGTCCTCACCAAAGGAATTTTACCGGCTGAACTGGCGGATCGGGAACTTTATCCGGCAAACAACATTTACGGCATCAGCCTGATTTCTTTAAATGAAACTTTCCGCAGCCAGTGGGAACATTTGGCGGCACCCTATCTTGAGAGGATCAGCGCACTGAAATACTTGAATGATCACGGTCGCCATACATTGGTACACATCGAACCTTACCCAACCCCCAATATTTTACAACAAAACCTGGAAGAAATTCTGGAAATTGTTGGATTTGCCGGTGAAATCTATTTCAGCGGGTGGAATTACAATTACCGGGTGAAAGAATACCCGGATTATCAACAGTTTTATCGCGAACAGGCCGCTGTTGTCCGCCGTTTTTGCAGCGAACGGGGCATAAAGTGCAGCGCCGGGGCGTAAAATTAGATGAGGAGAATGGCGCTGAAAGTAAATATTGCGAATAGTTTCCAACAACTCGTTTTCAGTGAAACCAACACATTTTTCCCTGGAATCATCCGGATTCATCTCGCATGTATGTGCTCCCAATGACAAATATGAAATTGAAACTGAAAAATAATTCCTAAAAAACGTTCATCAACTTTTTATTCGAAAAAGATAAATAACTTTGGAGACAATTAAACCACGGCTTTAGGTAATGTATGAACGTTATTGGAGGTATTCATTATCTTTTTTAAGGTTGTAGCGGAGTTGTTAAGCAGTAAAAACAAAAAGACCATGAGAAAAACAACAATTCTTTCGATTCTATTTGCATTTACTTTGCAAATGAATGCCCAGGATTTTGCACCGATAGGTTCAATCTGGCATTACACACAAGGGACTTTAAATCCAAATGTGACTTCATTTAAAACCCTGGAATCAATTTCCGACACTGTTATCAGTGGCATTATTTGTAAAAAGATAATTGAAGTTGAACGATATTTCGACACTATTAATGTCTCATATCATTACATGTATTCTGAAAATGACAGCGTTTTCTTTTACGCCGACGATAATTTTCATCTGTTGTATGACTTCGGCGCAATGGAAGGAGATACAGTGGTTCTTGATTATTTTAAAACCTACGACGGAACACCCCTGAAAATGATTATTGATTCAACAAGTTCAACATTGGTAAATGACCAGGAAAGGAAAATTCAATACATAACCTGTGGAGACGGTATTTTGATTGAATTCGGTAATCATGCAATTGAAGGAATTGGAAATACCTCATTTATGTTTCCTACACTTGACGGTTCACTTGATGGACCATTAAGATGTTATCAAGACAACAATACAGCCTTGTTTTTAAATCCATTTCATCCAAACTATGGTTGGAATCACGAAGACTGTGAAGAAATAAAAACGGGAATTTCAGAAAACGGAAGTGATGAAGGAATTTCAATTTTCCCAAATCCAACAAGTTGTTGTATTTCAATTAAAAACATCGACAAACCATTTGCTTACAAATTATATAATCTTAATGGGAAAATTGTTCTTTCAGGAATAGCAACCGAATCGACTGAAATCAGAATAACCGGACTTTCACAAGGAATTTATTTCATTGAACTGGAGAGCGAAAATTTGATTACCCCATTGAAATTCATCAAACAATAATATGAAAGCGTTAATAAAATATGGGTTCATTGTTGGGCTGATGATTTTTTCAGGAAGGCTTTCTGCGCAGGAAATTACTGCTGAAATGGTTGATTTTATTAAGCAAAAGGCAAAAAGTCCTGAAAACTATGTGGTTGAGACTTTTAAAAACCAT
>Ga0172370_10010244_pt1 | contig 10792 bp, 7 predicted proteins | sample LakKiv5m_FD_114538 | JGI IMG/M metagenome (GOLD analysis project Ga0172370, IMG submission 114538) | Freshwater microbial communities from Kabuno Bay, South-Kivu, Congo - kab_022012_11.5m | ecosystem: Environmental > Aquatic > Freshwater > Lake | place: Democratic Republic of the Congo...
AACTTCGAGAACCGCGGCGAGCTGTTGCTGTGGCACAAGCCGTCGGTGGACATCGATCCGACGCACGGCAAGGACGTCGAGGTGATGACCGATCTGCGCAAGGACTACGCGCGCGACACGCTGCACAACGTGCAGAAGATCTGGCGCAGGCCCGTGCACATCCACACGATCGTGGACGGCAAGCCGCGGCTGTGGACGCACAACGGGACGGACTTCAAGGAGACTGTCTGGGCGGGGTAGCGCGTGATCTAGTGCGTTGCGTATTGCTCGAGATGGTGCGGCACGACCTTGTAGCTGACCGCGCCGTCGACCGGGCAGACGTGCTTGCACATCAGGCAGCCGAAGCACTCGGCCTCGTCCACCACGGGGCGGCGCTCGGCGCTCATGGTGATGGCCTGCGCTGCGCCATCGCGGCACACGAGGTAGCACTGGCCGCAGCCGACGCAGATCGCGTCGTCGATGACGGAGACGGCCTGCGTCCTGTGCGTGAGGCCGTTCGGATCGGTGACGTTCGGGAGCGCCTTGCCGATGAGCTGCTCGACCGACGCGAAGCCGTGATCGTCGAGGTAGTCCTCGAGTCCCTCCGTGAGGTCATCGATGATGCGGTAACCGTAGCGCAGGATCGCCGTGGTGACCTGCAGCGTGCTCGCGCCCAGCAGGAGGAACTCCGCCGCGTCCATCCAGGTGGTGATGCCGCCCATCGCCGAGATCGGGATGCCGAGCCGCTTGTCGCTCGCCATCTCGGCGATGAAGCGCAGCGCGATGGGCTTGACCGCCGCGCCCGAGAAGCCGCTCACGGAGCCCTTGCCGCCCACGTTGGGCAGCGGCACGAACGCGTCGAGATCGACCGCCGAGATCGCGCGCACGGTGTTGATGGCGCTCACCGCGTCCGCACCGCCGGCCTTCGCGCCTCGCGCCATCGGCATCATGTCCGCGACGTTTGGCGTGAGCTTGGCGATGACTGGGATCGTGCACCCGCTCTTCGTGATCTCGGTCAGCGTGCGGATGAGGTCCGCGTCCTGTCCCACCTTGTGCCCCGTGCCTTCGACCGTCATCTGGGGGCACGAGAAGTTGCACTCGATGAGGTCGGCGCCCGCCTCCTGCGCGCGCTTGGACAGCACCTTCCAGTCGCTCGAGTGCGTCAACCCCATGATCGACGCGATGACGACGTGCTTCGGGTAGTTCTTCTTGAGCCGCTCGATGTCGTTGAAGTTCTGGTGCGTGGAGCGGTCGCTGATCTGCTCCACGTTCTGGATGCCCACGACCTTCGTGTTGGCGTAGCTGTACGCGTTCAGCCGCGGCGACGGGTGCGTGATGTGCACCTCGTAGTCCAGGCCGATCGTCTTGAACGCGGCGCCGCCCCAGCCCATGTCGAACGCGCGCGCGACCATGTCGTACGTGTTTCCGACCGGCGAGGACGAGAGGCAGTAGGGGTTCGGGAACGTCACACCACAGAAATCGACCGCCAGACTCGGACGTCTCTTCACAGCGCCACCTCCGCGTTTTCAGACAGGAATTGATGAATGGCCGAGGCGGCACGCTTGCCGTCGGCGACGGCGCGCACGACGGTGCCGGGGCCACGCACGACATCGCCGCCCGCGTACAGTCCCTTGACGTTCGACTCGAGCGTCATGGGATCCACGTCCGCGAGCTTGCCGCGCCTGTCGACGCGCGACAGGATCCGTCCAACCACCTCGGTCGGGCCCTGTCCGATGGCTTGCACGACCACGCCGACGCGCAACTCGAAGTGCGTGCCCTCGACGTCGCGCGCGTTCGACGGTACGGGCCTGCCAGACTCGATCCACTCGGTCTCGCACCCCACGACGCCGGCGACCTTGCCCGCCGCGCCGGTGATCGCCGTCACGCGACACTGCGGCTTGAAGATGACACCGTCGGCGTGCGCCTGTTCGAGCTCCGAACGCGTGGCGGGCAGCTCGTGCAGGGCCTCGAGCGCGATGGCGTAGACCTTCTTGGCACCCATCGCGTGCGCCGTGTGCGCCACGTCCATCGCGACCGCGCCGCCCCCGATCACCGCGACGTTCTGCCCGCGCACGCGCGCCGCGAGGCCATCGTGCGGGCCGCGCGCGCGCTCCAGGAACTCGACGGCCGTGTCGACCCCGTCGAGCGTGACGCCCGGCACGTCGAGGGTGTAGGCCTTCCACAGACCGGGCGCGACGAACACGGCCGCATAGCCCTCGTCGAGCAGCGCCGCAGCGTCGGCCCGATCGACGAGCGTCCCGGTGCGGATCTCGACACCGAGCGCGGTGATCTCCTTGACGTCGGCCTCCAGCGCCGAGAGCGGCAGCCGGCTCTCCGGCACGCCGTAGCGCAGCATGCCGCCCGCCTCCGCGCGCCCCTCGAAGACCGTGACGCCGTGCCCCATGCGCCCTAGCTGCGCCGCGGCCGCGAGACCCGCCGGCCCCGCGCCGATGACCGCCACCTTCGGGCGCTGCGTCTCGTCCTCGCGCTCGAGCACGACCAGCCCACGGCTCCTCCCGTACGACACCGCGAAGCGCTGCAGCCCGTCGATGTCGATGGCTTCGTCGATCCCGGTGCGCAGACAGGCGGCGCGACAGGTCTCGTCCGTCGGACACACGTGGGCGCACACGCCACCCAGGGGGTTGTTCCCGAGCACGGTGCGCGCGGCGCCCTTGAGGTTTCGGAAGCGGATCTGTCGAATGAATTTCGCCGGATCCGTGCCGCCGGGGCAGGCCTGACTACAGGGCGCGTCGTGACAGAGCAGGCAGCGATGCGCCTCGTCGATGGCCTGCTGAAGCGTCAGGTCCACGGTCGCGCGTCGGGTCTCGGGGTTTGTGGACATCTGTGCGCTCCTTGCGGTTGGTACAGGACGGCGGGTCTATGGTCCTGCTCGGTGCTAGATGCCCTGAATCTCATGGGGCTATGCTGACGGCGATCAGGTCACCTCGGCGGTGCCCGACGATCGGGCGTTTGGAGTTGACACGGCGACGTCCGATGAACAGGATGCCCGCCCTCATGGACCCTTCCCGCATCCGCAATTTCAGCATCATCGCCCACATCGACCACGGCAAGTCGACGCTGGCCGATCGCATCCTCGAGCTCACCGGTGCGGTCACGGCGCGCGAGATGCAGGCTCAGTTCCTCGACTCGATGGAGCTCGAGCGCGAGCGCGGGATCACGATCAAAAGCCAGGCCGTACGGCTCGAATACACCACGCTCACCGGGGAGGACTACGTCTTCCACCTGATCGACACGCCCGGTCACGTGGACTTCAACTACGAGGTGAGCCGCTCGCTCGCCGCGTGCGAAGGCGCGCTGCTGGTCGTCGACGCCGTGCAGGGCGTGGAGGCGCAGACGCTCGCGAACGTCTACCTGGCCATCGACAACGACCTGGAGGTGATCCCGGTCATCAACAAGATCGACCTGCCCTCCGCGCGCATCGACGACGTCCGCCACGAGATCGAAGACGCCGTGGGCCTCGACGGTGCGGGCGCGCTGCTCTGCTCGGCCAAGGAGGGCTTCGGCATCCAGGAGATCCTGGAGTCGGTCGTCGACCGCATCCCCGCGCCCACGGGCGATCCCGACGGCAAGCTGCGCGCGCTCATCTTCGACAGCTACTACGACCCCTATCGCGGCGTCGTCGTGCAGGTCCGCATCAAGGAGGGCACGCTCCGCAAGGGCGAGATGGTCCGCTTCTTGGCCTCGGGGTGTGACTACGAGATCCTCGACCTGCGCATCCGCAACCCGAAGGACGTGGGCGTCGATTCGCTCTCCGTCGGCGAGGTGGGCCACGTCATCGCCGGCATCAAGAACGCGAAGGAGGTGCTCATCGGTGACACGGTGACCCACGCCAAACGCCTCGCCGACACGCCTCTGCCCGGCTTCAAGCAGCACCAGGCGATGGTCTTCGCGGGCCTCTTCCCGGTCGAGAGCCAGGAGTACGAGAACCTGCGCGACGCGCTCGAGAAGCTCTCGCTCAACGACTCGTCGTTCACGTGGGAGCCGGAGACCTCGACCGCGCTCGGCTTCGGTTTTCGCTGTGGATTCCTAGGATTGCTCCACATGGAGGTGGTGCAGGAGCGCCTCGAACGCGAGTACGATCTCGACCTCGTGACCACCGCGCCGAGCGTCGTCTACCACGTCTACAAGACCGACGGATCGCTGCTACCCGTGTCCAATCCCCGTGATCTGCCGTCGCCACAGGACATGGATCGCGTGGAGGAGCCCTACGTCCGCGCGACGATCCACACGCCGACGGAGTTCATCGGCGCGCTCTACAAGCTCTGCACCGACCGGCGCGGCATCCACAAGGAGGCCCGCTACATCAGCTCCGGCCGCGTGATGCTGACCTACGAGCTGCCGCTCGCGGAGATCATCTACGACTTCTTCGACCGCCTGAAGTCGATATCGCGCGGCTACGCGAGCCTCGACTACGAGGTCATCGGCTTCCGCGCGGATGAACTCGTGCGCCTCGACATCTTGCTCAACGGCGAGATCGTCGACGCCCTCTCGACGATCATCCACCGCGACCGTGCGTATGCGAAAGGTCGTGATCTCACGCGCAAACTCAAGCAGGAGATCCCGCGCCACCAGTTCGAGATCCCGGTGCAGGCGGCCATCGGCTCGAAGGTCATCGCGCGGGAGACGATCAAGGCCTACCGCAAGGACGTCACGTCGAAGTGCTACGGCGGCGACATCACGCGCAAGCGCAAGCTGCTGGAGCGGCAAAAAGAGGGCAAGAAGCACATGAAGAACGTCGGCTCGGTGGAGATCCCGCAGCGCGCGTTCCTCGCCGTCCTCTCGACCGACGAAGAGGCGTCCTGAGCGCTACGCACATGGCGCGTGGCGATTGACTCCGGTGCCAGCGACAAGGGAATATGGTGCCTTCTCACCGGAGGCAACATGCGCCAGGCGTTGATATCGTTCCACCTTTTGCTCGCGTTGCTGGTGGCCAACGTGGCCTCGGCGGCGGTCCCAGGGCTCTTCGCGGTGCAGGGGCGCGTCACGACCGCCGGGGGCACCTCGGCAGCGGACGGCAAGTACGGCATCCTGCTCTCGCTCTACGACAGCGCCACGGCCACGGAGAAGCTCTGGCAGGAGGCCCACCTGGGCGTGCCGGTCGCGGGCGGACTGTTCGCGATGAGCGCCGGCGCGGAGGATCCCAAGAACCCGGTCCCGGTCACGGCAATGCTCGCGGCGAAGGAGGTCTGGGTCGGCCTGAGCATCGACGGCGAACCCGAGCTTCCGCGCCATCGCGTGGTCAGCGTCCCCTTCGCGCTCGCGGCCGGGGACGCCGCGCATGCTGCCGCAGCCGACACGCTCACGGGTCCGCTCGCGAGCGATCTGCTCGCGCCCGGCATCATCACGGCGGACAAGGTGGGCTTCACCTACGCCGGCTCGCTCGAGAAGGGCGGCGCGGCGCTGGACGTGAAGTGCACGGCGTGCATCGAGCCCGGTGAGCTCGCGCTCGGCGCGGTGGGCCCGGAGCAGCTCGCCGACGGCGCGGTCGGGACGGCCAAGCTCGCAGACGGCGCGGTCGCCACGGGCAAGCTGTCGGACGGTGCCGTGAGCGCGGACAAGCTCGCCGACGGCGCTGTCACGGACGCCAAGACGAGCTTCAACTACGCGGCTTCCGACAAGAAAGGCGGCGACGCGCTCGGGGCCAAGGTCGCCGCGGACCTCCAGTGCACCGGGTGTGTCGGCACGGAGGACGTCGCCGACAAGGCCATCACGCAAGGCAAGCTCGCAGACGGCGCGGTCGGCTCAGCGCAGCTCGGCGACAAGGCCGTCACACAGGGCAAGCTCGCGGACGGCGCGGTCGGCACGGCGCAGGTCGCCGACGGTGCCATCACGCAGCAGAAGCTCGCGGCCGACGCCGGCCTTGTACCGTCGAACGCGATGGTCGTGTCGATGTCGCCTCACGATACCAAACTGCTCGACGCCGGCTACAAGCTTTCAAAGATGACGCTGGATCTCAAGGCGGAGCGCGGCTGGAAGTCGCACAAGGCGCTGCCGACGGGCCGGCTGCACCCCACCGTCGCGGTCGTCAAGAACAACGCCTACGTCATCGGCGGCGGCGGGCCGAGCCACTTCGACGGCGGCTCCGTGGTCAACGAGATGTACGATCCGGACGCGGACACCTGGACGAAGAAGGCCGACATGCCCACCGCGCGCGGCTGGAACCCCTGGGTCGTCATCAACGACATCATCTACGTGGCCGGCGGCATCAAGAACCAGGCGTCGACCGCCGTGCTGGAGGCCTACGATCCGGCGACCGACAAGTGGACGACGGGCCTGCCGCCGATGCCTGCGGCCTCGTGCGCGCACTGGGGCATCGCGTATGCCGGCAAGGGCTACTTCTTCGGCGGCACGGCCGGCGCCACGCAGATCTACGATCCGGTCGCCAACAAGTGGACCACTGGCGCGGCGACGCCCTGCGGCTCGGGTGAGGACCACTCGGTCTCCGAGGTCGACGGCAAGATCTACGTCATTGGCGGTGCCTATAGCCCCGACCGCGTCTGCACGCGTCGCTACGACCCCACGACGAACACGTGGGAGAATCTCGCGCCGATGCCCTCGGGCGGCATGACGGACGGCTGGAACTACGTGTCGGGCAACGCCATCTACGTCTGGGCCGGCTGGGACAACTTCGAGCGCCGCCTCCGCATCTTCGACACGGACACGCAGACCTGGATAGTGCGCGACAACTTCATCCCGCCCATCCCCGGCAGCGCCGGCTACAACCGCTTCAAGATCGCCATGTTGAATGGTCGCGCCTACTTCCTGGCCGGCACCACCGCGACCGCGGAGGGCGCGCCCTACAACCTCGCGAATACGTCGTTCGGCCCGGTCGAGGCCTACCTCTACACGCGCTAGCAGTCTGGTGCGCATGGGCAACGCTGGTCGACGCTGGGCGAGCCGCCGGCGGCGCTGCTCTGTCTTCACACGGCGCGGACGGCATGGAGAGCAGACACCCTCCTCGACGGCGTGGCCTTGACGGCACCGAAAAACAGCCTTGCTTGCCCCAGCAGTGCCGCGCCGCAGCACGCGGACCCGCCGGCCGCCACAACATCGTTTCCTTGGAGCCTACATGATTCGCAAGCTTCCCGTCGCGCTCTCGCTCGCCTGCGCGCTCGCGTTTTCGGTCCACGCCTCGGAGACCCTCGCCTGCGAGGGCCACGGCAAGGAGCACAAGAAGGAAGGCCACGCGTGCCAGTGCCCAGCTGGCGTCGAGGGGTCCTCGTTCAAGGTCGAGAATACGGCCAGCGGCGCCCGCATCACGATCACGCACACCGACGCCGCCAAGGCCAAGGAGATCCAGGCCCGCGCGGACAAGGTCGGCAAGGGTGAGCACCACAAGGATGGCCACCACAAGGGCGAAAAGCACCACGGCCCCGGCACGGTCGAGGGGGCGAAGGTCACGTTCGAGAAGACCGAGGGTGGTGTCGTCCTGGTCGCCGCCCACACGGATGCAGCGAAAATTAAGGAAATTCAAGATCGCGCCGCAAAGATGGCCGAACACCACGGCAAGGGCGCCAAGGATGGCGGCGGCTGCGGGCACTGATCGAGGAGTCAGGTGGCGGGCTCGGTGTCGGTCGCGGGCGTTCCCGTCGTGATCGGTGGGGCCGATTCCGCGGGCTCGGGGGCGGCCTCGACGCGGTCGCGACCGGCCTCCTTGGCGACGTACAGCGCCTTGTCCGCGCGCGCGACGAGAGCGTCATAGGAATCGACCCGTCCTGACGCGAGGGTCGCGACGCCGACGCTGAGCGTGACGGGGTTGATCTCGGCGAGTACGTCGAAGCGGGTCGCGCGGACGGCTTCGCGCAGCCGCTCGGCCGCACGGAGGGCCCCCTCGTGGTTCGTGGCGGGGAGCAGGGCGCAGAACTCGTCGCCGCCCACGCGCCCGCACACGTCGGACCGCCGCAACGTGTCGAGCAGGATCCGACAGACCGCCACGAGCAGCGCATCGCCCGCCGCGTGGCCGGCGGTGTCGTTGACGCGCTTGAAGTGGTCGAGATCGACGAGCAGGAGCGAGAGCGGGTAACCCGATCGGCGTGCCTGGGCCTCCTCGCGCAGGGCAGCGTCTTCGAAGGCGCGCCGGTTGTAGAGGTTCGTGAGCGGGTCGCGGGTCGCCAGCTCGTGCAGGGTCGCCTCGGTCGCGTCGCGATGCAGCAGGACGACGCCGATCGTGGCGACGACCATCGAGAGGGGCGCAACGAACATGAACACCGCATGAGGCAGGGGCACGTGGAAGAGGTCCGTCATGAGATCGGGCCGAATCCACGCCACGAGGCCACGGGGCCACTGTGTCAGGGGCACGACGACAAAGCCCAGGGCCACGATGATCGGCGCCCGCGAGACGAAGGCCCGGCGCGCGGAGATCACTGTCGCGACGATCGCGGTGGCCTGGATCCCGACGGCCGGAGCGACCCCCAGTGCGCGGATCGCGACCGTCTCGTCGATGAAGTTCCACACCCAGTGCGCGACGAACAGCACCGGGGCCATGACCAGGTAGACGTTCTGCGGTCGGCCGAACATGCGCCCGATGGCCAGGTGCGCGGTCGCGAGCGCAGCCGACATGAGCACGTTGGCGAGCACGACTGTCACCAAGGGCGAGACCATTCCGCGCAGCGTGAGCAGCAGGCACCCGAGACCGAGCAGGACCGTCGACGCGATCCACGCCCGGTCCCCCGACAGGCGCCGCGTGCCCACCGCGACGGGGAGCACGACGCTCAGCGCCAGGCAGACCACGGCGCCCAAGAGGAAGATAGCGCGCGTGTCGACGAAGGGCATCTCCGAGCTCAAGAGGTACAAAGACCTTCCGTTCCGACAGGATGGTGGGCGCTGGAACAACGAGTCCACGCCCCGTCTCCGCCACCTCCGGCTGCATGCTACGCCGTCCTGGAAGCGAAGGCTACCCGTGGCCGCGAGCCCGCGACTCGCTGACATCGGGATCGGACAGCGCCCGGCGCGCCCTCCCTCCCCTCAGGCACTCAGGGTGTTGGAGTGGCGGCTTGTTGCAGGAGGCCTGGGGCGCGTAAGAGAATAACATATGTGATCATTCCCGTGCTGGGCGGGGCCAGGCCCGTTGCGCTCGCCGCCGGGCCCTGTACAATCGCGCGCCACCTCAGTCATCGGCGCCGCGGGGCCTCGGCCGACGGACCTGCAACTCCCCCGCGACCAAAGGAAACCGCTAGAAGAAGCTCATCGCCGCTGTCGTCCTTGGTCTGTTCACGCTCGGTGGGGTCAGCGGGTATGCCGCGACGCCCCAGCAGGAGAAGATGAAGGCGTGCAACAAGGAAGCGGGCGACAAGAAGCTCAAGGGCGACGATCGGAAGAAGTTCATGAGCGACTGCCTCAAGAAGGACGCGCCGGCGAAGGCGGAGAAGAAGCTCACGCCGCAGCAGCAGAAGATGAAAGACTGTAACAAGGAGGCGGGCGACAAGAAGCTCAAGGGCGACGATCGAAAGAAGTTTATGAGCGAGTGCCTCAAGGGCGCGCCGGCCGGAAAGTAGCCACGGGCCTCCTCCCGCCCCACCTTGAACTGAAGCCCCATCCAGCGCAGCCTTGCCTCTCGTGAACGCGGTCCCTGCGCGTTCGCTGTCGGAGGCCCCATGCGCCGTCGAACGCTCCTCCTCCTTTGTGTCGGCGCGCTCGGAGCGCTGCCCTCGCGTGACGCGAACGCCGAGCGGCTGCGGGTGCAGGACGTTCCCGCGCCGCTCGCGCCCTGGGTGCCGTGGGTGCTGCGCGACGATCGTGCGTTGCAGTGCCCGTTGTTCCAGGGCGACGTCTCGCTCGTGCAGTGCGCGTGGCCGGGCGCGCTGAAGCTCACGCTCGACAAGGCGGGTGGCCGCTTCGAGGCGAGCTGGCAGCTAATGCACTCGGAGTGGGTTCCGCTGCCGGGGGATGGCACGCACTGGCCGCAGGAGGTCGTGGTCGTCTCGGGTGGTGCGCGCGCTCGGCTCGCGGTAGTGGCGCGCGAGGGCGTTCCTTCTGTGTTCCTGGACGCGGGCCGACACGCGATCGAAGGGCGCTTCGTGTGGGACACCGCGCCCGAGTCGCTCGCGCTGCCGGAGGAGGTGGGCCTGGTCGAGCTCGTGCGCGAGGGCGAGGCCGTGGCGTTTCCGAGGCGCGACGCGAAGGGGCGGCTCCTGCTGCAAGGCAAGGCGACCGAGGCCGCCGTCGAGAACCGGCTCGAGCTCACCGTGCACCGGCACATCGCGGACGACGTGCCCTCCGTCGTGACGACGCGCATTCAGGTGGAGGTCGGCGGGAAGGCGCGCGAGGAGCTGCTCGGGCGCGCGCTGTTGCCGGGACTCGTGCCCCTCGCGCTGGAGGGGCCGCTGCCTGCGCGTATCGAGCCGGACGGTCGGCTGCGCGTGCAACTGCGGCCAGGATCGTGGCTGCTCACGGTGCAGGCGCGTTCGACGGGTGCGCTCGCGGCGCTCGAGCTGCCGCAGGACAACGTGCTCAGCGCGGAGGAGACGTGGGTCTTCGAGGCGAGGCCTGCGCTGCGGATCGTGACGCCGACCGGAGCACCGCCCGTGGATCCGGAGCAGACGACGTTGCCCAAGGAGTGGAAGTCGCTGCCAGGGTTTCACCTCGCCCCCGGAGGCAGGCTCGTGCTGGAGGAGAAACGGCGCGGCAATTCGGAGCCCGCGCCCGACCAGATCAACGTGACGCGCGAGCTGTGGCTCGACTTCGACGGCGGCGGCTTCACGGTCAAGGATCAGGTGAGCGGCACGCTCGCGCGGGGATCGCGGATCGAGGTGCACGAGGGGCTCGTGCTCGGGCGCGTGGCCATCGGAGGGCG
>Ga0172370_10010246_pt1 | contig 10789 bp, 5 predicted proteins | sample LakKiv5m_FD_114538 | JGI IMG/M metagenome (GOLD analysis project Ga0172370, IMG submission 114538) | Freshwater microbial communities from Kabuno Bay, South-Kivu, Congo - kab_022012_11.5m | ecosystem: Environmental > Aquatic > Freshwater > Lake | place: Democratic Republic of the Congo...
CACTGATTACTTATTGATTATCATTTGCTTTATTATATCAATCTCGTTCTTCAGTACCTCATTTTCGGACCGAAGATTATCAATCATTTGTTGCTGTTCCTGAACGGCTTTTACCAGCGGAACCACGAACTCGGCATAGCGAAGCCCCCACAAACCGTCGGCATCTTTCGGTTTATCTACCCCGCTGAATGAATACCCGGCTTCCAGGGCGGCTTGTTCCACATCCTGGGCAAAAAAACCACTGAATTGTATTTTCTCGATATCGTATTTGCTATCCCATGACGTTGTATCCTGTCTGCCCCTCATCATTTCGTATTCCTTTTCAACCTCATAAGTGTAAGTTAACGGCTCGAGTCTCATTATAAAATTTAAACCCTCAACATTGGTTTTTAAGGTTGTTTTTATTCGCTTATCTGAAATTGTAGTCCATCCCACCTGCCCACCGATGGATGTCATACTTGCGTTGCCGATTCTAACGCTGTTATCGCTTCCGAAGTCAAGATTAGAATTACCCCCAAGGGCAATACAGTTTTGCCGGTTATTATTATCACTAAAAACATTATTTCCAAGGAAGGTATTATTACTCCCGGAAGTAAGGTTCATACCTGCCATAAAACCTATAGCTGTGTTATAATTTCCTGTAAAATTGTTTGCTAAGGAACTCGTTCCGACAGCGGTGTTATGATGTCCAGTGGTATTGGAATATAATGAATTCCCTCCAAAGGCGGTGTTAGCATCTCCCGTAGTATTTGACCATAACGAAAATACTCCATTGGCAGTATTGGAACTACCTGTAGTATCTTGATATAATGACCAATAACCATAGGCGGAGTTATTACTTCCGGTGGTATTTGATTTTAACGCCATATAGCCGTTGGCAGTGTTCCTGTGTCCTGTGGTATTCGCAATTCCCGCCTGATAGCCAATAAATACATTTTGGTTGTAAGATAAATCGTCGCTGGCCCCTGCACCTTCGCCGATAAAAACCGATTCGCCTGTATTATAAATTTCTATTTGCCCTTTCTGACTGATCCTTGCACGAAGTATATTGTTCGTACAGAAATTCAGATCCTGCGCATCGGTGGTTCCGATAAAATGGGTTCCTGGTACTGTACCGGCATTCCCTGTTGTATGCCACTGATTCTGGACAATCGAAGATGGCTCTGACCAGTAAGCGGTCCCAAAGGCATCCGAGGTAAGAATCCTTCCGTTTGCCTGCGAACCGTCAGCCAGCCTGAAAGTACCCTGAATATGTAGATTTTTTTCAGGATTGTTAGTGCCAATTCCGATATTTCCGTTTTGGGTCACAATCATTCTCTGGGCGCCATCTGTGATAACAGCCACTGAATTGCCAACCGGGCTGGATAACCCACTGTTTTCATATCCCGTTCCAAACCTGTACGAAGCGCTCGAAGAGGTTCCGAAGCCTGCAAATACCTGGTCGGTTGACCTGATATTACCGCTCACTGTAAGTTCCTGGTCAGGTATTGCATTGTTGATCCCGACATTGCCGTCCGTATCAATGTGTATCCCCTCGATATTCCCATCATTCGATATCCAGTTATTGCCAATGGCAAGGTTTTGAGTGGCTGTGTGGTTTCCAAGGTTATCACCAGGATGAGCATCAACATATCCCTTGTTTGCAGCATCTGAATCCTGTTGAGGATCATCGAGATTGGTGATCGTATTTCCATTCATATTCAAATCGCCGGTGGCTGTATGATCGCCAAGATCATCTCCGGGAATTCCCGTCAATCCTGACCCATCTCCCTGGAAACCAGTTGCAATCACCTGCCCGCTCACTTGCACATAGCCGTTATTGCTGATTCTCATCCTTTCCATCCCGAAAGTGGTGAAGATTATGCTATCGTTATCGCCGGTGCGTTCCACATCAATCCAGGTATCGCCGTCGTCGTCCGCAATTCGGTTGTTAATACCGGAACCGGGCAGGCTGACGGTGTTTCCGGCGCTGATGCTGAGATTATTGCCGTCAATCGTCAGTGTTTGCAATTCATTGGCAGGGTCGGCATCGGCATCGTTGTTATTTGCCGTGTTTTGTGAAAACAATGCAAAAGGGACGCTGAGCAATTGCGAGGTTCCCATCGAAACATAACTGCTCCCGCCCGACGGATCGAGTTCAACCTCTAAGAATTTGGACCCGTTTCCCCAATCTATAGCTGTAAAGTTTCCTGAAACAGGTACGCCCGACCCAATATTCAGGCTCGCCAGCCCGAATTCGTTAGTTGTTGCGGAATGGATTTCGCTGTAAACGATGATCCCTGCCGGATTGGTTTCGTGAATGGCGAAGCGAAAACTTACATTCTGCTCACCTAGGATTTCGCCTGTGGCATTGCGAACAACCGTCTGGTATTTAAAAGCCTGCGGCGTTTGAGCCAGGGCTGCCTGCCCGATTATCAGCAGGTAAAAAATAAAATAAATTGATTTTTTACTTTTCATAGTATTTGAAATTAAATTAATGATAAATTTTATTCAATCGAACACAAGGATGATGATAATTGTGGCAAGGGTGAAAAACAAAATGAAAGAGATCAGCTTCTTTTCGGTCCTTCGGGTAATTTCACCTATGAAGGTTCTTACAGACAAAATAACAAGTATCGGCATAAAACCAAGGAGCCAGTAAAACCGGGGCAGAACCCACAACGCCAGGATCAGTATCAAAAACATACCACTGATTCCTGTAATAAATGTTTTAATCATTCGCATCGAAGCTTAAACTCCGGCAATGATATAAACCACGAGGCTGGAGGAATGAAAGAAAATGGACAAAGAATAGTAAAATCAGGTAGCCGGTGGGATTCTGTCGCTATTGTTCGAGAATGTGTCGCTGTTTTTATACTCAACCGGAGTTACTCCGAAATGGCTTTTGAAAATTTTTGTGAAATATGATGGTGAAGAGAATCCGAACTGATAGGCGACCTCGGAAATATTTGCACGGTTGCTTTTGATAAAATCAGCCGCTTTGTTCAGTTTCACAAGGTAAATAAAATTCGTTGGTGTACAATTCAGCTCTTCTTTTGTGATCCGTTGAAATTTGCGCAATGAAACACCGATGTGAACGGCAACGTCCTCCGAATTCATGTTATCGCTGTATTTTTCCGATATCAATTCGGATGCTTTCTGAAGGTATCTCTGGTTCAGGGTCTGATCCGGAAGAGGATCCTGCGGCTGCCTTATGAAAACAAGTTTTGCCGGAGTTACTTCCGTTAGATTCGGAATCCGTTTCAATTTCCTGATCCTGTAAGCTGAAAACAGAAGCACAGCCAAAAACAACAAGCTGATCAGCATGAAAGTAAAAATCCAGGTTCGTTTCTGCTCGGATGACATTTTATCGAACCATCCGGGCTTACCGGTAAGCTGACACACTTTCCAGTATTCAGGATAACCAAAATTATTCAGTCCCGACCAGTTGAATGGTCGCGTTATCACACTGAGCGTATCGCTGAGATCATACTCGTTCAGGAAATAATCGTTGTCATTGTTGCACAAGTCGATCCTGAATTTTTTCCCGGTTTCCGGGACAATCCCGATGGCTTCGAATGGAATCCTGACTTCCACAATATAGCCGGTGTCGGGTGACAGAGGCAAGCTGATACTACCCGATGTTGTCGCTTTTACCTCAATCATTATGTTGAGTCCGTAATCTTTGGGAACACTGTATTTAATGCTGTCCTGCAGCCTTCGTGCACCTTTGAAAATCGTAGTGTTCGAAAGAATATCAATCATGAATTGATAATCATTGATATCCATTTTGGTTTTGCTGTCGAACTTTGAATCAATGTATATTTCTATTCCGTCATTGAGGTAAATCTCAGGATGATCGTGCCCTTTATTGATTTCAGCCATCAAATGCCTGTCCTGAACCTCGAAGGCAAAATATAAGCCGGTCAGGTTCCAGCATAATAAAGCCCTGACGGAATTTCTGGATTTTGGAGGTAATATTTCCTGAATGTCAAGGCCTTCATAAGTGGCCTGGAATGAATATTCTTTAGGTGAGTGTAAAAACGCTGAAGTATCGCTGAAAAGAATAATTTCCTTTGTATCCCAATCACCCGTAACTCCATCAATAACAATATCTCCTGAGAAATAGGGAATTTTTATCGTGCCGGAATCAGTAGGTGCTTGCGGAAATGTTGGTTTCAGGAACAAAATCCATAGCAAAAGCAGCAACAGTATATATTTCCCTGATGCAGAAATGCTACGGATTTGCTTATTTTGCTGTGAATCAATTACCACGTAATTCCAAAGTTGTAAAATTAATTTCCAAATTTAGGCAAAAACCTCATTTCAGAAATGAATTGGAAAAATTTTGAAAAGTTATATACACGGCAAGAATACCTTGTCTATGTTTGATTGAAATAAAAAATGGATTACCTGGTCTTAAGATTCAGTTCTTATTCAGGCAAATGAAACCAATTACATGAAAAACTCCAGCAAGAACACCTTACCGAAAAGATTAAGATGCTACCTTGCGTGGGATTGACAAAAAGGTGAAATCCCTGAACTTCAGACAATTTTATTCGGGTACTTGACTTCCTTCATCCACATTCGGTATCCAGAAATCATTTTTGTCAATATTGTTCACCTGAGCATCCAGGTTAAAATCCTCAGCGGTATATCCATTCATAGCTGCCTGGTTTGTCCAGCCGGTTTTATCTGTGGTACTGATGGTTCCATCTGCATTGCCATCGGCTGAATACATCCCGAAGTATCCTCCACCCAACTCTTTCTGTCCTGAATTATAAGCCTGACCGGCTGATGTTGTGAAATCGTAGCTATAAACCCCGCCTGATTCTGCCATCGGATTTGCCGACATGACAGCCAAATGGTTTCTGTGATAAATAACTGCGAAGAGAGAATGCTGTATGGTTAAATTGTCAAATTGCTGGTTGCTGGTTCCATCTAAAGACCGGATGCTGCCATTGCTCATCAGGAAAGCTGCCTGCCGGGCAATGGCTGTAGCGGCAGTGGCAGCAGCAGCCGAAGTCGCATCCCGGAGTTCAACCAATACCCAATCCACCGTGCCTGAAGGAACGGAGGTGACGCTTTCGGTTCCGTTGTAATTCCAGGGAGGTGTACTGTAAGGTTGGGAGGTCGGGAAATCTGTCAAACCGGTTAAATCTGTGTTCATGTAGGTTCCGTTAAACGGACCCTGAAGATAAGTCTTTAGGCTGACCGTGATAAACGAGGCTATGGTTGCGTTCACCGTCATGTTGTCGGGCAGGCTCCACAACTCCCCGTCAGACACAATGAGCGAGAGGGAATACTGCCCCTCCATATCCGCAAGGAACGTCGGATCGGCCACACCCGCATCCGACAACTCTGCCTGGCTCCCGCCCGGCTTCGCGTCGAACTGCCAGTGCCACCCTACTATCGGTTGAGACTCGGGATCGAAGCTCCCGCTCCCGTCGAGCTGCACCACCTCCCCAACCAGCGCCTCCTGGTCGTCCCCAGCGTCCGCGATCGGAGGGACGTTCCCCTCCTCCGCCAAGGCCAATACCGTATCCGGCGCGCTCCAATACTCCCCGTCGGACACCTCGAGCCACGCCCGATAGTCGCCCATCTGGTCCGCCAGGAACACCGGTGTTGCGCTTGAAGTGTCCGATATCTCCGCCAGGCTCCCGGGCGGGCGCTCGTACAGCCGCCAGCGATACGCCGCGATCGGATCATTGTCCGGATCGTGCGAGCCGGTGCCGTCGAGCTGCACCATATCGTCCATCTCCACGATCTGATCCTCGCCTGCGTCCGCCACCGGAGGCTGGTTGGGGAATCCGGCGTACACGGCCACCGCGTCCGGCGCGCTCCAGTCTTCGCCGTCGAAGACGATGAGGGAGAGGAGATACCCACCCGCGAGGTCAGGCACGAAGGTCGGATTCACGAGGCTCGAGTCCGAGAGCGCCGCCGCACTCCCCGGAGGCTTCGCGTCGAATTGCCAGCGCCAGCCCACGATTGGGTCGTTGTCCGGATCGTAGGAGCCCGATCCGTCGAGTTGGACAAGCTCACCCGTTTCCGCATATTGATTGCCGCCCGCCTCCGCCACCGGAGGCTGGTTGGGAGGCTCCGCCGTCACCGTCATCCCATCCGGCTCGCTCCAGTTCACCCCGTCGGAGACGATCAGACTAAGCATGTACTCGTCCGCCAGGTCAGGTACGAAGGTCGGGTTGCGGATCTCAGGGTCGTCAAGTATCGCCATGCTTCCATCAGGACGATGCAAAAAGCTCCAGTGCCAGGCCGCAATCGGCTGTCCCTCCGGGTCGTAGCCCGAGCCGGAGAGATAGACCGTCTCGCCCACCACCGCCTGCTGGTCGGGTCCCGCGTCGGCCACCGGCGGCAGGTTAGGCAGTTCGGCAACGATCGTCACCCAGTCGGGCGCGCTCCAGTCCTCGCCGTCATAGACCACCAGCGAAATCACGTAGCTCCCCACGACGTCGGGCGTCAGGGTCGGCGTGGCGGTCGCAGCCCCGGCCAGCGCGGCAGCGCTCCCCGGGGGCGCCACTTCGAGCGTCCACGACCATCCCGTGATGGGGTCGCTGTCGGGATCGGAAGAACCGACGGCATTCAGTTGCGCCGGATCGCCCACCTCCACCGTCTGGTCCTCGCCTGCGTCCGCCACCGGAGGCTGGTTTGTCGCCGTGACCACCACGACGTCGGGGTCAGACCAGAGCTCCCCGTCATAGACCATGAGGGATAGGATGAAGTCCCCGCCGCGATCGGCCACGAAGGACGGCGTGAGTGAATGCGGATCGTCGAGCATGGCGGCGCTCCCCGGCGGGCGCGACTCGAATGTCCAGACCACGTCCGCCAGCGGGTCGTTGTCCGGGTCGGAGCTGTCCGTGCCGTCGATCTGCACCAGTGCGTGCTTCGCCACGCTCTGATCGTCTCCTGCGTCCGCCACCGGCGGCTGGTTCCAGGTCAGCTCGGCCGCGAAGATGTCGTTCGAGCCGTAACGACTGTCGTAGTAGACGGCCCGGTTCTGGTCGGCGTCGCTCAGGTTCTGGTCGCTCGGATCATTGGTGATCGGGTAGGTGACCCCGGTGAACAGGTCGTGCATGAAGACGTCGAAGTTGCCGTTACGGTTGTCGCTGAAGAAGACGTAGCTGCCCGCGATCCTGACAGCGTTCTGGGTGTAGGCGTCCTCGGTCACGCGGGTGGTGATCCCCGTCGAAACGTCGAACACCGCCACGTCGGTGTCGAGGCGATAGGCGATCAAGCTGCCGGAGACCGAGGGGAAGTTCTCTTCGGCAACCGTGGTGGCCACAGGGAAGGGCGGCTGCTCCAGGTAGCGCGCATAGACGTTGGCATCGCCTGCCTCGTAGGCGACCCAGGCGACCAGCTCGCCGTCGATGGCCGGGAAACGCTCGGTGTTGGAGGTGTTTGCAATGGGAAGTTCAGAACCCGTGCCCGTGTTATACCAATAGATATCTTCATTGAAGTTCTTGTGCGAGGTGAAGACGATGTTCTCCCCGCTGATCGCCGGCTCGTAGTCGGGCATGAAGCTCGTCGTGACCTTGTAATTCTCCTGCGTCATCCAGTCGAAGAGCCAGACGTCCTGAAGCCCGGTCACGTCGTTGGTGTAGACCGCGGTCGAGCCCCACAGGTCGGGCTCGTACTGGTTGCCCGGGCCCTGAACCAGCGGCTCCGGCTCGCCGTTGATCGCGCATCGGAAGATCTCCCCCGTCCCATCGGCCTGCGTGAAGACCACGTCCACGCCCGAGATCGAGGGGTCGTATTGATCGCAGCTCTCGGTCGTTAGCCGGTACTCCGTCACCCGCAGGCTGCCCGTGATAAGCGGCATGTAGCCGGTCATCGTTCCCGCCGCTGGCGCTTCCGGCGCGATGAGCGGCGACCGGGAGCAATAGGCTGTGTCAGCGATCAGGACATAAGGAAGCCCGCAGATACTTTGGGATCGGGTGTAATTCCGGCTAATGGTTTCGCTGATACCGGAGTGAGTTATGGTATTATCGTTTCCCGGGTTTACCGGATACAGCGGTATGGCAACAGTTGACAAACATCCGGCATTAGCCCTCGGGTCATGAAAGTTCCCGTAAATCTCCAAAGCAGAGCCGGCATCACCGGACGGGTTCCCGTTCCCAATACAGGTTTCGTTATCCACCCGGTACCCGCCGGAAACATTACCGTTTCTGATCACAACAGCCTGCGCCTGGCCGAACAGGAGAAAGGCGAAAGCCGGAACCGATAAATTGCGTATTAATGTTTTCATAACCGCCTGTTTTACATTAGTTGGGTACTCTAATCTGAAAAATTCATAAATTTATAAAATCAGGACTAAAGTCCTTTATTGGTCGCAGTATTCCCTGACCGCAGACTTAAGTCAGGGGTTGCGGGAAAACCCAATGTCGGCGGGCTTTAGCCCTGATGTGTGAATTAAACAGACTAAAATAATTTTTCCTATTGATGAAAAAGAACATGCTGAAACCCTTTAAACAATCTTCTTTATTCCCGTATAAAATTATAGCATATTTTTGAAATGAATAACCAAAAACTTTTTTTCTGATTGTCACCCCCGTTAAACCGGGTATTGTTTGAGGACAGAACGATTTTTGTATTCCGGTGCAAGAGATTATTGCGGAGAAGGAGAGTTTTTATAAGTGGCGGTATTCAATAACGCTCTGTATAAGCGAAAAAGCCGGTCTGCCAGACGGAAAAGACTGACTAACCGGTAAATTCGGATACCTGCCAGCCAATGCACCGACTTAACTCAGGGCATGCCGGGTATTTGCGAAGATGCCAGATGGCCAGCTCCGGCATCACAGGACATTTTATGAGTCAGGTCGGATCATATCTACCTCCTTTCTTTTCGGCCGACTATGTAACTGTTCTAGTGAGACACCTTGCAGGTTTTGCTTTCGTCGTGTAACCAGTAATAATATTTATTCATTTTAACCATTTAAGTGAAATTAAAGCCGTTAATCTGCAAATTAATTATAAATTTGCGGGAATAATTTAAAAATTATGTACATACCCCGACATATAGAAAGGCTATTGATTCAATATCACGGACATTTTCCTGTAGTTGGTATATTAGGACCAAGACAGGCAGGCAAAACCACATTGGCCAAAAAAATAATCCCGGAGTTGGATAAAGAAACTGTTTATTTTGATCTCGAAAACCCTACCGACAAAGGAGCCCTGATTAATCCCCTTGAACTTTTCAATTCATTGAAAGATAAAACCATCATCATTGATGAAATTCAGCGGATTCCTGAACTGTTTCCGGTGTTACGCTCTGCCATTGACCAGCACAGAATACCCGGTCGTTTTATTATTCTTGGCTCAGCAAGCAGGGAACTGGTAACCCTCAGTAATGAAACGCTGGCCGGCAGAATTGTTTACACTGAGCTAAGCCCATTTTTCTTAGACGAAATCAGCGATATCTCTGGGTTCCGCGAGCACTGGCTAAGGGGAGGTTTCCCGGATGCTTTTAAGACATCTGATAATATACTTAGAAATGCCTGGTTGAAATCTTTCATTTCAACCTATATTGAACGCGACCTTGGATTGCTGGGTATAGGCAGTTCACCGGGAGTTACCGAACGGTTATTGTACATGCTTGCAGGAAACCATGGCAGCCTCTTGAATTACAGCGGTCTTTCCAATTCGCTTGGATTGCATGTGAACACTGTGAAAAAAATCATTTCATTTTTTGAAAAATCATTCATCGTCCGATTAATGCAGCCCTGGCATACCAATGTCGGTAAACGACTGGTGAAAACCCCGAAAGTTTATATCCGTGATTCAGGGATTGTGAACTATCTCCTTGGATTTTCCAGTTATGAAGATTTGTTACGGAATCCATTATTGGGTAATCTTTGGGAAGGTTATGTCATAGAAAACATAATCAATTCACTTGGTGATGAATACAGATTTTATTTTTACCGGACGGCTGACGGAGCAGAATGTGACCTTCTGGTCTTTAAAGGGATGAAATGCAAGGCAGCTGTAGATCCAAAATTCTCACCGGCGCCCGGAAAAACCCGTTCGATGACCATTGCATTAAATGACGTAAAACCTTCTATCGCATTTTATATTGTTCCTGAAATTGCAACGCCTTATTCTTTGAATGATCATCTGGTCGTGACAACTATTACACTGGCATTGGAACGCATTAAAGGACAAGAATAAAAAAACCGGCCGGAAGTTTTAGATCCAGCCGGTAAATTCGCATACCTGCCAGCCAATGCACTGGCTTTACTCAGGCAGGTTAGATATTTGCGAAGATGTATTCTGGTTGTTCAATCCGGCACCTGGCCTTCTACTCCTAAATTCTGTAGCCAGTAATCGTTTTTATCAGTGTTGTCAACTTCAGTATTCATGTTTAAGTCACCAGACAGATAACCTTTCTTTCCCGCCTGTAGATTCCAGACTGCAATTTTATCGGTCGTGTCTGTTGTTCCGGAAGCGTCAGCATCGCCTGCGATCATTCCCCAAACGCCGGGAGCAATTTCTTTTTGACCATCATTGTATGCCTGACCGGAACCGATTGTGAAATTATAGGGGTAAACTCCACCGGATTCATTCAGCGGGTTTGCCGACATGATGGCCAAATGGTTGCGATGATAAATGACTGCGAAGAGAGAATGTTGAATGGTTAAATTGTCAAATTGTTGGGAACTGATTCCATCTAAAGAGCGGATGCTGCCATTGCTCATCAGGAAAGCTGCCTGCCGGGCGATGGCTGTAGCGGCAGTGGCAGCAGCAGCCGAAGTCGCATCGCGCAGTTCGACCAGAATCCAGTCAACTACATCGCCGG
>Ga0172370_10010248_pt1 | contig 10789 bp, 11 predicted proteins | sample LakKiv5m_FD_114538 | JGI IMG/M metagenome (GOLD analysis project Ga0172370, IMG submission 114538) | Freshwater microbial communities from Kabuno Bay, South-Kivu, Congo - kab_022012_11.5m | ecosystem: Environmental > Aquatic > Freshwater > Lake | place: Democratic Republic of the Congo...
CTCAAAACCTTAGTCTTTTCAGCCATCTCGGCTCCTTTCATCTCGATTTTTTATTTTGAAGGTACTTGAAAAAAAATATTATACCATATCTATTGCAATCTTCCTATCATTACTTTTGGTATAAAATAAATGTTATTCACGACCACTAATCATAAATCTTGGTGCCCGCAGCTCCGCCTTCGCCCAGCATCTTCCGGGCTACGGACGGATAAACTCAAGATAGAACCTCAATAACATGGTGCCGAAGGGGGGAATCGAACCCCCAAGGGCGTAAGCCCACACGATTTTGAGTCGTGCGCGTATACCAGTTCCGCCACTTCGGCCAGTGGAGTTTATCCCGCACTTAATTCTTAAGTGCGTGGACCACGCGGGCACGTTTTTTGTAAATGATTTATGTGTTAAACTTGAATCAGTAGAATTATACCGCAAATTTGGCACAAATTCAACAGAATTCACATGAAAAACATTGACTTTTGTATTTATTTGTGGTAAAATAAAAAAATATGACAGAAAAGAAAGATGTGAACAATAGAAAACCTCAAAAACATAGCGAGCCGAAAATTTCCGAACTCGAAAAATGGCTTGACGATTTTCGCCATACTCACGGACACGAAAAACTTATTGAAGAGATTAAATCGATTACAAAAATTTATACTCATAAGGAAAAATCAACTACCTCGAAGGACAATGAACTGAAAATATCTGAAATTGAGAAAATATTTCATCTGTTCAGTGAGGAGCACGGACACGAAAAACTAAAAAAATCTTTAGAGGAAGCAACCAGGGGTGTCAAAAAAGAAAAACAAGTTAAACAAAATGAACATGTGGTTTATACTGATAAAAACTTAAAAAAATACAATGCAAACAAGGTCGACGCGAAAGGAGTTGTTGGAAATATCAAGCATTATACTCTTTCTTTTTTTACTTTTGTAAAAGAAAAAATGGAACACAAAAAATATCGCTATTCGGCTATAACCCTTGGGGCTTTCCTAGTAATTTACCTTATTTTCAACCTTCCTGTTATCTACAGCCGTATCAGTTGGCAGAAACCCGAAGAAACACAAAAAGTAACGGTCAGAACCGAGGAAGTTGTACAAAGGCAGATGGCTGACTCCGCCGCGCTATCGCCTGGCGAGATTATCCCATCAGAAAGCCGCATAGTGATACCAAAAATTAAAGTCAATGCACCAGTAGTCTTTGCCGATACAAAAGATGAAAAATCGATTGAAAATCTTCTGCGCAGTGGTGTGGTACATTATCAAGATACCGCAAAACCTGGAGAAGTAGGGAACTCATTTATAACTGGTCACAGTTCAAACTACTGGTGGGATACAGGAAAATATAACTATGTTTTTGTAATGTTAGATAAACTCGAACCAGGAGATCAAGCGGTTATTTACTATAATGGTAAAAAGTTTGTCTATACTGTCGGGGATAAGGTTGTGGTTGAAGCAACAGATGTCAGCGTACTGGCACCCACAGATACACCTATGTTGACCCTCATGACTTGCACACCTCCAGGTACAAGTTGGAAAAGATTAATTGTAAGACTCGACAGAACTGATCCGGCGTATTATAAACCGGAGACTGTAACAAAAGAGAAAGTTTTAACGGTACCCAAAGTACAAGAAAAAAAGAAATCGTTTTTTGAAAATATACTTTCTTTCTTTGTACCGAACTAAAAATCACTTAAAATTATGGATATGAAAAAAGAAAATTTCAAAGAGAAAGTTGATATACCAACAGAGTTACTTACAGAAAGGCTCCTTTTACGGCCAACTTCAGTAAAGTATTCCAAAGAAGTATTCGATCACTTTACAGACGAGGTCACTGTTTTAATGCTCCCATCTACACCAAAAGAAGAAAGTGAAACTATAGAATATCTAAAAAGCGCCGAGGAAAAAAATAAAAATGGTGAGAATTATGAGATTTTAATCTTCCTAAAAGACACTGATGAATTTATTGGAGGAGGAGGTATTAACCATATTGATACAGAAACTCCGGAGCTTGGTATTTGGGTTAAGAAGCAAGCACACGGCAAGCATTATGGCAGAGAGGCTATTACTGCTTTAAAGGAGTGGGCTGATCAAAATTTACAATATCAATATCTTAAATATCCTGTTGAAATAAGCAACGTACCAAGCAGAAAAATTCCAGAAAGTTTAGGTGGCAAAGTTGTGAAGGAATACGATGTTCAAAATCAAAACGGTTTAACCCAACATTTAGTTGAATATCAAATTTTCAAGAAGTAGCTAGCAAGCTAATGCTTAAAAGTCTAGAACTCTACTTTATATTTAGATAATACAGCTTTATTTGCGTTAACTTGAGAGAAAAAGAAAATATCTCCATTATCATCACCGAAAAATATTTTTCCAGGAACAGCATTCCCCAAAGAAACCTGATTTGTGCCATCAAAATCCATCACGAGCGTTTGACTGTCTTTATACGCCAGTAAGTGTCTAGGGTCATACCAAACAAGATTGCCCATTACCTGAGAGCCTGTTATTTCATATTCTTTGGATTCTTTTCTATAGTCATCAAACTCGAAAACTATTATATTTGCCTCACGGGATTTATAAAAAATACGCTCACCATCTTTTGACCAGTCAAAGTCAGTAATATTTTTACTGACACTTATCAAAGAGTTTTTGTCTCCGACTTTTGTTATGAAGTACAAAGATAAATCTGTATTTGTTTTTAATGCTACCTTTTGATCTTTGGACGTAACTTTTATAGTATACCCGTCACTGACCGGAACTGCATCAAAAAAGTTTGTTTTATCCCCCAGATCACCTCCTCCTTGCCAGAGAGATCTTTTGCCGGCATCATCTTTTATATAGTAAACTTTTCCATCCGGCGAAAAGGTAAAGTAAACTACATTATTTTCTAGGGCAGTGGAAACACTTTTTGTCCTTACATTAACTCGAAACAACTCTTTGCCGAAAGTACCGTAGAGATCGTCATTGTTTGCAGTGCTAAATATTATACGGTCAAACTTAGTGGGCGTTATCGCGGCAATCTGTTCGATATTTTTCGTTTCTATATTAAGCACGAAATATTGGTTGCCATTTTTTGTACTACCTGAGATCAAAATATTTTTATGATCCTTTGACCAGTCAATCATTTTAATATCTGTGACTCTCGCATCTTCACTCATTTTAGCCGACTCTAACAATGTGTTCTTCTCACCGGATTTGTTGTCTAGTCCATACAAAACTTCGCCAGCATCACTTCTGACCAAAACAGCGCTATATTTGTCATCCTTGCTTGTAAGTGAGTCTACATAGCTGCCCGAAAAATCAACTTTATCAATTTTGGGGTTTTTAGAGAAAAGTAAAACATAGTTAGCCCAAGTTACCATTTCAGGAAAAACTTTGAGTTCTTTTTCCCACTTATAATACCCATCTTTTTCAAGGGTTAGTATATATTTATTTTTACCAAGATTGTTAATCTTGACCGTAAAAAAATTTGTTGTTTTTTTGGAAGTGTCTTTTCCATTTAGATAAATAGGTACTCCGGCAGGCTTAGAGCTGACAATTATCATCCCTGTTTTTTCTATAGATACGCCATTCTTTTCAAAATGTATGCCATATCCGCGAGCTGAAAGAATAAAAAGCGCGCTAACAACCACAAAAGTAACCGCAGCAAGCGGATATAAAAAATACCAATAAATTTTTTTCTGTTGTACCTTTATCACAGCTTGTATTATATAAAATTTTGCTTTCACTAGCAATCTAAATTAAATTATTCAAATCTCTCTCGCTCTATGCTATAATCACTTTTGCGTTCATATAACAAAAGTAAACTTTATTATGTCAAAACTTATCATTAATGGGCCTGCGCGACTGCACGGAAAAGTAAGGATAAGCGGTTCAAAAAATGCCGCGCTTCCCATCATAGCTGCTACACTTCTCACAAAAGGGAAAAACACACTTAGAAATGTCCCGGATATCACAGATATTCACGATCTTTTGGAAATTGTCGAAAAGCTTGGAGCAAAGGTTACGTTTTCGGGCAACACGCTGGAGATAGATAACTCAGATATTAATGGTAAAGATCCCGATTCAAATCTGGTCAGAAACATCAGAGCTTCCATACTTTTGATCGGTCCGCTTCTGGCTAGAAATAAAAAAGTGAATATCTCAGCTCCCGGCGGATGCTTTATCGGGAATCGGCCGCTTGATGACATTTTTGACCTGTTCGAACAGTTCGATACAGAGATTAGAGAAGAAAAAGATATTTATCACTTTACAGTCCCTGAACTTACAGGTAGAGAGATAACTATGCGCCACATGAGCGTTACGGCTACAGAAAATGCTGTGATGACGGCAGTACTTGCCAAAGGAAAAACGGTTATACGACTTGCTGCTTGTGAACCGCATGTCCAAGACTTATGCAAATTTTTAAATAAAATGGGCACCAAAATCTCCGGCATCGGCACAAACGAGCTAGTAATTACAGGCGTTAATGAACTTAAGCCATGTGAATATACAATTGTTTCCGACGAAATAGAGGCCGCTACTTATATAGTTGCAGCCGCGGCAACAAACAGTGAGATCACGCTTGAGAATATAGATACTCAAACAGTAGAGTACTCTGTCTTTTCAAAATTCAAAGAAGCAGGCGTCGACCTTGAAATAAAAAAGGATTCTATCTTGGTAAAGAAAACTTTCGGCATTAAACCAGTGAAAAAAATATGGACAGCCCCATGCCCTCATTTTCCGACAGACTTACAAGCGCCGTTTGCCGTCCTTATGACACAGGCCGATGGTTCCACCCTCATACATGAAACAATGTTTGAAGGACGCCTAAACTATATTAAGGAGTTAAGGAAGATGGGTGCAAATGCCACAATCCTTGATCCGCATCGAGCAGTCATAGTTGGACCGACACCTCTTTTTGGAAAAAGGATTACTACGCTTGATCTCCGCGCCGGTGCAACGCTTATCATCGCTGCTTTAGTTGCAAAGGGTGAAAGTATAGTGTCTCAATCTGAAATTATTGACAGAGGATACGAGGGTATAGTAGAAAAGCTACAGTCCCTTGGTGCAGATATTAGAAGAGTCTAACTAAAATGTCATTCTGAAGCATGACTTTAGAATCTATATTAATAACTAGATTCCATATCAAGTACGGAATGACAAAAAGAAGGAATTTCATAAAGTGTTTATAAATCGTCCACCCCTGCCTGCCCCGCACTTTGGAATAGTGCAGGGATCATTCCCGCGAAGGCGGGAATCCATTAAAATAAGTAAAGATTCTGGACAAGCCAGAATGACGAAGGAGTAGTTTTGTTTGTAAATCGTATCGGAATAGACCTTGGAACGGCAAATGTACTTGTTTACATCCCCAAAAAGGGAATTGTCATAAACGAGCCATCAGTTGTTGCAGTTAGTGATGATAATAAAGTACTGGCTGTAGGCGAGGAAGCTAAGGAAATGGTCGGCAGAACTCCTGAGGAGATTAAAGCTTACCGTCCTCTTCGCGATGGCGTGATCGCCGACTATCGCGTCACCGAGTCTATGATACGCTACTTTATAAATCGTGTTTCCGGCGGAGTAAGGCTGTTTCGCCCGGAAGTTATGATAAGCGTCCCTGCCGGTGCCACATCAACCGAAAAAAGAGCAGTGGTAGACGCCACAAAACAAGCCGGTGCAAAGGCCGCTTATATCATTCCTGAGCCTATAGCCGCTGCTCTCGGTGCCGGTATCCCTATAGATACAGCTGGCGGAAACTTAATCGTCGATATTGGAGGAGGCACAACAGAAGTTTCTATTATTTCTCTCGGCGGGATAGTTGCCTCAAGTTCAGTAAGGATCGGCGGAGATAAGCTCGACCAGGCGATTGCCGACTATATCCGAAAGAAGTATGGACTGGCCATAGGAGATAAAACAGCAGAAGAGATCAAAATTGCCATCGGAAGCGCAACACCAATGGCAAAAGAAAAAACTTATGAAATTCGCGGCAGAGATATTCTACAAGGCCTGCCAAAAACTATCACCGTCAACTCTACGGAAGTGACGGAAGCTCTTCAGGCCCAGCTAGACAAAATAATTCTTTCTATAAGAAGCGTACTAGAGAAAACTCCTCCGGAGCTTTCAAGTGATGTTATTGATAGGGGTATGGTTATGACTGGCGGAAGCTCACAACTCAGAAATCTGGATAAACTAATCTCAAAAGCTACCGGCGTCGCTGTCACTATTGCTGATGAGTCGCATCTGTGTGTGGCAAAAGGCACCGGTATGGCGCTTGAAAACCTCGATGATTACAAAAAAAGTTCCTTGTGGAAGTAGGTTTGATGTCTAAAAAAGAACTCCTTGATTATTACAACAAAAACGCCCAGCTTCTGGCGAAGAAATTTGGCAAAATGGGACCGCGAGAAGATGATATCAAGAATATTTTTTCTTATACTTCAAAACGGAATCCGAAAGTGTTTGAAATCGGCTGCGGAGACGGCCGTGATGCTGAAATTATTTTGAAGTATACAAACGACTACCTTGGTATCGACTTTTCAGAGGCGATGATAGCGCTGGCAAAAAAAAGATTACCAAATGCAAGCTTCGAGGTATCACAAATAAATAAATTTCCATTCCCTGACGGTTGTGACGCAATCATCTCTTTTGCCTCAATAGTTCATAGCAATAAGAACGAGGCCAAAGAAATTTTTGAGAAAAGTTATCACGCCTTGGCAGAAAATGGCATTTTCTACATTTCAACAAAATATGGGAAATATTCGAAAAAAATATTTGAAGACGACCTAGGAACACGGGAATTTTACTATTACTCAAAAGGAGATCTGGAGCCGCTCATAAAGCCTCTAAAAATCATTAAATCCAAGAAGACTTGGAAAAATAATCAATGGTGGCTTGAGATAGTTCTCCAAAAAGTATAAATTTATTCTTTGAATAGTCAAACATTTAAGCTATAATTTTAAGTATGAAAAAGATATTTATAGAAGATTTGAAGGTTGGGGACAGTGTTTTTGGCGAGCTTTTTGCAGTAAAGAATTACAAAAAAACCGCTACCAGAAACAACCGCCCGTATATAGACATTACGCTCTCAGACAAAACAGGCGCTATCAAGGGCAAAATCTGGTCCGATGATATGGCTAACTGCGAACAGGTTGGTGGGTCTGACGTTGTGAGTGTTTCGGCCACCATAGAAGACTTTAACGGTCCGCAAATTAGAATCACGAATCTGAGTAAAGTTGATAAATATGACCTTACCGACTTTCAGCCGACATCAAAAAAAGATATTGAGAAAATGTTTGCGGAGATTACAGATGCGATAGATCAAGTAAAAAATCCTTCACTTAAAAAGCTGCTCAAGGAATTTCTAGCCGACAAAGACGTGGTTGAAAAATTTAAGAAAGGCGCCGGCGGATATACCGTTCATCACGACTACCTCGGGGGGCTTCTCGACCACACAACCGAAATGTTAAACTATGTCCCGGCAATTTGTAAAACTCATCCGAAAATTAACAAAGATATGCTTGTCACCGGCGTTATTTTACACGACATCGGCAAAATTTATGAATATGATGTATCAACCGCTATCACAATTACTCCAAAACTGAAACTTCTTGGACATATTTTCATGGGAGCTGAAATGGTCAAAAGATATGGAGAGAAAGCTGGACTTGATGAAAATCTTTTAGATGAAGTGCTCCATATGATATTATCGCACCAAGGAAGACAAGAGTTTGGCAGTCCGATACTTCCCAAAACGCCGGAAGCTATGGTACTCTATAGACTAGATGATATGTCAGCAAAGCTCAGCACCGCTTTTAAGCTGCTGGAGTCCGACGAGGGTGGTGACGAACTTTTCACAAACTATCAGCGCAATCTGGAAACGGAACTTTATCGTTCGCCGTATGCTGATGATTTAGCTAATGAAGATATACCTTTTTGAGCTTGATAAAGAGAACTAAGTCAAACAGTTAAATAAAAAATTTAATTAAATAGATTCCCGATCGGAGTCGGGAATGACAAACCGGGGGGCAAATGAACTGCAGCCATTGCAAAAAGGAACAAGAAACTATCACTATCGCAGGAAAAACTTACTGCGCTAATTGTTCGACTATTTTAGCCGAGAATGCTGTTTCTGACTCTGAGATTCCAAAGCATAAAATACCAAAAATAGAATTTACCGAAAACGAAATAAGGACGGAAGTACCTCCTGCGAATAAAAATGTTGAGACAAAAGAACTGAGAGAGCTTTCAAAAGAAACCAAGCTGCCAAAAGTAACTAAAGATGACCTAGAAGGAAGCGCTATTTTGCTTGATATCCTGTCAGATGATGCCAAGACCAAAGCAAATGACGCAACAACTGAACAAAACAAAAAATTAGGAAAAGTAGGCCAGGAAGTGATAGATATGCTGACCAAACAAGAACCAAAAAAACATAACGAAACAGCGCCTCAAACCAAAAGCGCCTCAAACGGATCAATGAGAGATATAACAACCGCAAACATTAGGAAACGTAACGATTTTATCCATAAAAATCCCCGTCAAGTAGTAAGGGAGACAAAAAGAAACATCGAAAATGATATAAAAAATGTCGGGCAAGTTATTTCAAGCGAGAAGGGATACACCAAAGAATATGATATTATGATTCTTTCCATCGCACTGACAGCAATCGCTCTGATAATACTTGCCATATTTATGACATTTAAGTAGAAATTATGACTGATGAAAAATGGCAAGATTTAAAAGATAACATCAAAGAGAAATTCGGCATTTTAGAGGAAAACACCGAACCTGATATTATGACTGATGATCTCGGAAATGAAATCAAGGGGACAAAAGAAACAGTTGTATTCAACGGTCCGGCAGGCAAGATGATGGTGGCACACATCAAAAGACCCGTAATTTTAGACAAAAAATCCCACTACCACAAAACTCAAGCCGGCAAAGCGCTAACTGAATATGTGGTTTCCGATACTGAGCTTACAAGTAGGGTTGAGGCATTTACTTGGGATGAAATCGCTCAGGATTGGAAAGAAATAGACACTCGTGGAGAAAGCATCAGTTTTTGAACAATGAAAACCAACATTAAACAACCCGTTCTGATTTTCATAGGGGCGGTTTTTGTTTTATCTATAGCTATAATAGTTCTAAGAGGTATCAAAATCCCGCAAATCCCATATTTGACAGAGAAAAAGACTAAAACCGAAGTCCAACCAAAAATGTCCGAACTCAAAGCTCAAGATGGTAAGATCATGATCAAATATTCTCAGCTAGATCTTTTCATGACCGAGTGTTGCGGTACCGTTGTAAAAGAGGTGAAATCCGAAAAAAACAATGACTTAGTGTCAATAAAAGGAAGGGCAACTTTTCCTTTTTCGGCTGACTTTAGCGGGAAAATAAAGCCATTTATCGAAAATGAGAAACTTAAGTTTGGCCTAACAGATATCGTCTTAGGTAAAGTGGAATCCCCAAAGATTCTAACTGATAAACTTAATAGTTTAATCGGTGTTAGTCTTGACGAGAAAATAAATGGCAAATACAAGGCAAAAGATGTTAAAATTAAAGGCGAGGGTATAGAAATAACAATAAACTGATTACGTCCTGTCATTTCGAGCGACTTCCTGAAAAGACAAGCCGAGAAATCCCTTGAAATTAAAGAAACCAATATAAAGGGGTCCCTCCGTTTGTCACTAGTGTGGTGTCAGCCGGGACGACAACGATTAATGAGAATTAGTAGATTGGTAAAATTAGTAATTAGTAGGAAAGGAGTGAAACGACGATGAAAAATCCAAATCAACCCTCCACCTGTCATTCCCGCGCAGGCGGGAATCCAGAAGTTTTATTATATAGATTCCGGATCAAGTCCGGAATGACCCACGCACTATTGCAAGGTGCGGGGCAAGCAAAGGAGAAAAAATGAAAAATCCAAACCAGAGAATCGGAATATTTGTAGACGTTCAAAACTTATATTATTCTGCGCGCGCTTTATACGATAAGAAAGTGAACTTTGGCGAAATATTAAAAATAGGCACCTCTGGAAGACAGATGATACGGGCGATAGCCTATACTATCAGAGCAGAGTCGCCAGAAGAGCAAACATTTTTTGATGCGCTAGAAAAAATAGGATATGAAGTAAAGTCAAAAGATCTTCAAACTTTTGCCGGTGGACACAAAAAAGGCGACTGGGACGTGGGAATCGCTGTCGACATCCTAAAAATGGCGCCAAAACTGGATGCTATCGTTTTGGTTTCCGGAGACGGCGACTATCAGGAGCTGTTGCATCACGCAAAAGCAGAGGGATGTCGAGCTGAAGTAATATCTTTTGGCAGAAGTACATCTCAAAAACTAACTGAAGAAGCAGATGACTTTACAGATCTAGACCTTATAAAAGCAAAGATTCTGTTGAATAAAAAGTAGGGAACCTGGTTATTCGATTGTTATCCTGTTATCCTTCAGTAGTTATACAATTGAATATCCATTGAATAACCACAAAATCACTATTGTATTACTATGAATACCAAAACTCGCTATGCTCCAAGTCCAACGGGAAAACCACATGTCGGAAATATCCGAACGGCTATTTTTAATTACCTTTACGCAAAATCAAAAAATGGTGAATTTATTTTGCGGATAGAAGACACAGACAGAGAACGTTTTGTCCCCGAAGCGATATCGTACATTGAGGAGTCTCTAGGTTGGTTGGGACTAAAATGGGACAATGAAGAAAAAATTCATCAGTCAGAGCGTCTGGATATTTACAAAAAATATGCTGAACAACTCTTAAACGAGGATAAGGCTTATAAATGTTTCTGCTCAAAAGA
>Ga0172370_10010249_pt1 | contig 10788 bp, 6 predicted proteins | sample LakKiv5m_FD_114538 | JGI IMG/M metagenome (GOLD analysis project Ga0172370, IMG submission 114538) | Freshwater microbial communities from Kabuno Bay, South-Kivu, Congo - kab_022012_11.5m | ecosystem: Environmental > Aquatic > Freshwater > Lake | place: Democratic Republic of the Congo...
GCAGCGCTGTAACATGTCCACCGTCCCCGCCATGGCCCCGAGATGAATGCCTTCACGGGTGGTGCCGCCCTGAACATCGGAGATGTCACTCTCCAGAGCTTTTGCAAAAAGCCCCCTGGAGCGAGTGCGGTCTGACCGGGCCAGAACCCAGGAATGGACGATGTTGCTAAGGGTTGAGCCGTGAGAGCTGCGCTCCAGGTAATAGGCTATATTTCTTGGTATCGTCTCGGGGTTGAAGTCATATCCCATCTGGTCGAAGAGTTCCTTTATTCCCTCAGCCGAGAAAAGATAGAAGAGCATGAGCACGTCGGCTTGTTTCGAGGCCTTGTAGCGGTTGACGCTGTCCCCTTCCGCTTCGAGAACTCGGTCGAGACGCTGAATATTGCCGTATTTTTTGCGATACCCTTCCCAGTCAAATTCCAGCAGCTGATCGTATCCCTCGAACTGGCTGATGATTCCGTCTTCATTGAATACAACGCTCATCTTCTTTGTGATTTCCCGCCAGAGATCAACTTCAGACTGTTCCAGACCGATGGTGTTTTCCAGATCGTGACGTCTCCGAGGTGGAATGACCTTGAGCGTCTTGATCGCTGTCAGGAGCACATAGACGGTCATCACATTCGTGTAGGCGTTATTGTCCAGGCCTGGTTTGTCGGACTCCGGATACCGGTCGTGGTATTCGTCGGGTCCCATTACTCCGAGGATTTCGTAGCGATCACGTTCCCGATTATAGGTGGTAATACCAGCCAGAAACCTGGCGATTTCCAAGAGCATCTCTGCGCCGTAGTCGGACAAGAACTCCATGTCGCCGGTCACTTCAAAATATTGCCATATATTATAAGCAATCGCTGCGTTTACGTGTCGCTGGAGATGCGTGTTGTCGGGTAGCCATCGATCTGATTTGGGGTTCAGATGGAGCTGTTGGGTTTCCTCTCTGCCGTTGCTCCCACTTTGCCACGGGAAAAGAGCGCCTTTCAGCCCTTGGTCCTGCGCGGCTACGCGGGCCATGTTCAAGCGTCGGTACCGATAGAGGAGCAGTGACTTGACAAGCCTGGGGATTCTGAGGTTGAGATACGGGAAGATAAACAGTTCATCCCAAAAAATGTGTCCCCTGTATGCCTCCCCATGCCAGCCTCTTGCAGGAACCCCGATATCGAGGTCGATGGAATTCCTTGAAATCGTCTGGAGTAGATGAAAAACGTGCAACCTCAGGATTATCTGAGCCCGGTCGTTGTCGGAGATTTCGATGTCGCATCTGTCCCAAAGCTGATCCCATCGCATGACGTGAGTCCGAAGCAGCTCATCAAAATTTCCGGCCAAGCTCACGGCTTCAACGGCCTCCAGAACGGGCTCGGAAACGGCAGAGTCTCTCGAGGTATAGATCGAAACGATCTTCTCTATCTTCAGGGGTTCATGCTGCACCCCTCGGGCAGAAAACTCCTGGGCGATATATCCGGATTGTTCGACAGCCGTCCTTTCGACGTCAATCTGTTTGCCACTGGAAAAAACCAGGGTCCTTGCAGCCTCGGCCACGCGAAGTGAGGATTGGTTTGTTTCGACGAGCAAATAAATCGTTTCCGGATTTGCTGTTCCGCTCTTTATCGGCTCAAGATGCGTGCTGTTCAGCTGTCTGTAACGCTCGACTCCCGAGTTGATAACGGTCCCGTCGAGCGCGGAAACAACTTGGATAGGTCCAGACCAATTCTGCGGTGTAATCGTAGTCTCAATGGCGGCAAGGTGCATATTGCCCATGTGTACGAAACGCCTTTGAAACAAGGTTGTCTCCCGATTTTGCTTGTCTCTGAATCGCACCTTTCTGGAAAGAACGCCCTCATTTACGTTGAGTTCCTGTTGGTAGGAGAGAATGTCAACGGCCATGAGATTGAACCAGTGATCCCCCTCCAGTCTGAAGCTTAAGAAGAGCCAGTTCGGCATGTTCACCAAATCTTCATTCTCGATCACCCGTCCAGCAATCTCTGTTTTCAGACGGTTGTAGCCACCTGCCAAATAAGTCCCTGGATAGTGAATCTCGTCAGCTTGGGATTCAGGGGCAGCCCCGCGAGTAGCAAAATACCCGTTTCCCAGGGTGCAGAGCGCCTCCCGCAGGCCTTCTTCAGACGGCTCGAATCCTTCATATACCAATATCCAATTATTCATACCGCCCTCCCGCAAAAAGGAATCAGGCGAAGGAGAAATTCACGGACTTCATCGGGATTCTTGAGGCTGTAAGCAGCAGCGGTCTCATAGGGTTCATCCCAGACCACGATTCCGATGCCTCGCCCAATCAATGCCCGGAATGCGTCTTCATCAGTTACATCGTCTCCAACGTAGAATGGTAGTACATCATTTCCATCGAGTCCCAATGAGCTGAGTAAAGCAAGTAGAGCCTTTCCCTTGTGCCAGTCGATATTGGGCTGGAGCTCGAAGATCTTTTTCCCATACGTTTTCCTGAGTTCCGCATACTTGCTCGCGACTTCATCCACGACCTTTTCGACCGCTTCCACTTGCCAGCGGTCCACAAGACGGTAATGGATGGCAATGGCAAACTTTTTCCTTTCCACGAGCATACCCTTAATCGATGCGAGTTTCCGAGAAAGCTCCCTCTCTGCCTCCTCCAGGACAGGTAGGAATTCCTTCCCGATCTGGTTTTCAATCTGAAGGCCGCTCGGCCCTGAAATGTCAAAGCCGTGGCTTCCAGCATAAACGATGCTGTCAATCCGCACTTTCTCCTTTACATCGTTAAGGTCGCGGCCGCTTATGATTCCGACCGGGCAATGCCTCGAAAGCTCGGTCACCGCCTCTCGCATATCAGCTTGCATAATTGCTTGGTCGGGGGTGTCGACAATAGACGAAAGCGTGCCGTCATAGTCCAGAAAGACCGCTATGCTTTTTCCCCGGGCTCGGAGGAAGATCGGCTCAAAGTCATCTATTGCAGAAGGACGAGACATTTCTGCATCAAGCTCACCGTTGAAACGTATTTCCGAGAGGTCTTCAACAGCCACGTCGGCTCCGTTCGCGAGCAAAGACCCCTTTTCGCCGGTTCGGGCGATTCCAACCACCAGCCCGAACTTCCCGGCCCGGCCTGCCTGGACACCAGAAATGGCGTCTTCGATCACTACCGTACGCTCCGGTTTCACCGCAAGTTGTCGGGCCGCCTCCAGGAAAATATCCGGCGCCGGTTTCCCCGGAATATTCATGATTTCTGAATCAACACCGTCCACCCGCGCGTCAAAAAGATTCGAAAGATTGACTGAATCCAGAATCATGGCGCAACTCTTGCTCGATGAAATCACGGCGGTCTTCAGGCCATGTTTCTTTGCGCTATGAATCAAATCAACGGTAGATGCGTATACTTCCGCACCGCTCTCCTGGATCTGTCTCAGAAAGTCCTCATTCTTGCGTTTACCCAAGCCTTGGATCGTTTCTGCGCCAGGCGGGTCTTCCGGTCGGCCCTCTGATAACTGAATCCCTCTGGATCCGAGGAAACTCCTGATTCCGTCCAGACGGGGTTTCCCATCTACATAGAGCCGGTAATCGGGGTCTATTTCAAAAGGCTCAAATGGCTTTCCCTGGCGTGCAGTATGCCGCAAGAGAAAGTCATCGAACATCCTCTTCCATGCAGCGGCATGCACTGAAGCCGTGTCGGTTACCACACCGTCAAGGTCGAAGATGACCGCTTCAAAATCAGCAGAAGGGATCGAATAGATTGTTTCTCTGCGAGCCATTTTTCACTCCTGTGAGATGAATCGGTCAATGACGGTGGCTGATCATGTCCAGAAGCCATTATCGACGTCTCGTTACGGACCGCTAGGGGATGATAACTCCGTGCGGCGACGCCCTCCCGTCGAGCGAAGCCAGTTCTTCTTTACTCAGCAACTCCTCGCGGGGCAGCTTGAGGATGTCTGCAGCTTCTTTCAGGATGTGCGCCCACGTACAGCGGTTGACGAACAGCATCCCGTCCACGGTGAGGGTTCCACCGCAGCCGACAAACCCGAGTGCAACGGTGTTTCCGTATCCTGTATGAAGCGGCTGGAGAATGCCGATGAGCGGCTCCGGTCGCGTATGAGTCACGAAGATACGGCCTGTGACGCCAGCCGGATAGAGCAGATCCTGTAAATCGCGGCTGGCCATATGGGTTCGCTCTCCCTTTGTGCGCGGTATACGAAACCTCCCAGGCTCCAGCATGTAAACCACCGAATGTGGCACTTTCCTGTCCGCCATTCGCGAGGACGCCAGGAGAACCTGTTCAAGTTGGTAAGCGCCCAGCGCAGTGAGTACCAATCTCTGGTTCGGCACGTCATACCCAGCCCAGCTCAGTCGCATGGCGCCTTCCTCCAGGAGGAGAATTGCCTCATCCATGGTGAAGAGGTCAGGGATCACATCCTGTTTCGGTACTACAAGGGTCCAGATCTGTCCGTGAGTTTGGTATAACCTACTCATAACAGCTAGAGCACAGTTGTAATCCGGGACGAAGAGCACTCGAGACACATCTGAAAGCTCGCCTAACATGGCTTCAGCCATGGCTGGGTCCTGGTGTGACAATTCGTTCTTGGCGTTCTCCCAAGCATGAGAGGTTAGCACAAGAGGCACGGAGAGCCATTCCTGCAGCCGCCCCGTCTCATTGCAGTGGTTGGTGAAAATGATCTCTTGACGTACCACGCCGTGCATCTTCATGCCGAATGCCTCGTACGTATGAATCAAGTTTATGCCTCCCTTGTTGGCAAGGGCTGCAGAGGCTACTGCTTCTTCGTTCAGAGCTGTTATGACCGCGCCGTGAATGTCCTCGGGAACCACCGTCTCCGGGTCAGTAACGCGGAATTTAAGCGTGTCTAGGGTCTTCTGTAACCTGTTGGACCGCATCTCGTCAGGGTTGCCGACCCGAGGACGCAAATGAGGATTGAGACCCACGGTATCTGCAAACATGTCGTCGACAGCTCGCATGGGAGAAGTCCTTGTCCACCTGGCAAATTCCATTCGATTTTCTGGGACAGGCCTCGGTCTCGGCGCAGGCAGGTCTCTTATGCTCACCCGCCGATCGACAAGATCATGATCTCTTTCGTGGTGCCGACCGGAGCGCCGGTGGTTCTGCAACCTTTTTGCAGCCTCTTCAAGCTCTTCCTGAGGCACCCACAAGCACCGGGCGTTTTCGTTGAAGTGATGAGCAGCTTGCGGGTCACTATGCGGGTTGGACATCAAAGGGAGATTGTGAGCCAGGTTGGTTCCCTCTCCGTAAAATCCGGCTCCTTTCGGAGCAACAGCAATGCCGTATGGAAGCCTTATAGGATAATTAGCTCCTCTTGACCGTATCGCTTCCACAGACGCTTGCAGGCGCTGTTCCATTTCGAGGATGGCCCAGGCAAATGCTGCCGGATCTCTCCCGTCAAAGACCAAGGGATCGAATCCGTTGAGCTGTAAGTGCCGGACAAACCACTCAGCGCCGCCCTGTTGGGACATAGTCGTGCGTTGATCAATCCTGCGACCGTTCTTTATCATAATGGGAGTGACCAATCCGGAGTCTTCAGCCCGCCACCAGCGGGGAGCCCAATCGCTGCCGCGCTGCTCTTCGAATGCTCCGTCGCTCAGGAATACCACCAGCCGTTCGCCAGGCAAGGGCATGTGCACGTACTGGAGTTCCACGAACCCAAGATATCCTCCTTCGGCCAAGCCTCCGGCAGTGTGGGCATTCACATGGCTGCCTAGAGGTGAGTCCTGAGTTCCGTCATCCGTGAGACGATAGGAATAGAAATCTCTCACGAACCGAGTAAGCCCCTCGTCCGAGAGAGAGTATCGTTTGGAATGTTCCTCAGTCGTGTTTCCCAAGAGCACGTTCGTTGAATCAATCGCAGCGACTGAGTGCCCTTGGCCCATGATCCAGGATCGCGTCAGGCCTGTCAAAGCGTTAGCTGCCATGTAACCGACGTAGGCAGGGACCATATTGAGAGACCCACCGGTGTGGCCTTCGGGATTCTCTTTGAAGTCGTCGGATGTCAAGTTGCGACCGTCAAGGTACACGTTGCGGGCGTAGGTCGAGTGAACGACGAGCCACATGGCCGCACCTGCAATCCGGTCAGCAGCCTGCAACAACTCGAATAATTCCTTGTGGTCTCGCTGGACGCCGGACGCAAGCAACCAATCGGCCATCGCAAAGATCCGCCATTGGGTCTCCACCGAGTGGACGATCCGGCCGAAACCGTTTGCCCATCGGTCAGCCTCGGGGTTGTTGCCGCGATAGAGCTCAACCACCTTTTCCATTCGAATGGTCTCGACCATCTTTCTCTCAGCCATCGTTTCCTCCGGAATGGAACTATTCAGATACCTATTGCTTTCCGGTTGTCCTGCACTCAGCTTGCTTCAGCCCTGTATCCCACTGTCCTTGCTATTAATTATTCTGGCACCGACCAGTTGGGATTGTTCCCCAAGGTACCGATTCCGCTATTTTTGGCTCTGTCCCGAGGTGTTCACCTTTTGCTGACTGGGTTCCCCTGTGGCAAGGGCTTTGACAGGGCTTCTCTCAATTCCCGCCGGACTCGCCTCCTTCAAATACCGGTAAAAATCACTGTCGGTCGTGAGCATCAGGACCGAATTCTTGTTCGTTCCCTCCTTGTAGAGTTCGAGAGTGCGAAGGAAAGCATAGAACTCGGGATCGAGGTTGAAGGCTGCGCCGTACACAGTGGTCGCTTCTGCGTCGGCTTTACCCTGGATCTCTTGCACCTGCCGGTATGCAGTGGAACGAATTTGACGTAGCTCTTTCTCCATATCTCCGAGTATTTCGGCACTTCGCCCCTCTCCCTCGGATCGAAACTGGGCGGCGATGCGTTTTCGCTCCGATATCATTCGAGCATACACTTTCTCACGAACGCTCTCAACATAATCGAGGCGCTTTATCCGCACATCAACAAGCTCAATCCCGTATTGGGGAATGATCTTACCAGCCTCCGCGAGGATGGTGCGAGTAATCTCTTCGCGGCCACGTGTGATCTCTTTTTTGAGTTCAGCTTCCTGCTCCTGCGTGACCTCCTGCATTGCTTCTTCTTCCGGGGCTTCCCATGTGGAGCTTCGGACAAGTTCGATCAGCTCACTACTCGATACCTGATCACGGACGACGGAGTCGATAATGTCGTTGAGACGAGATTGGGCCCCCGCTTCGGTTGCCACGCTCTCCAGGAATTTTCGCGCATCCACAATTCGCCAGCGTGCGGTTGTATCCACCCAGATGAATTCACGACCTTTAGTGGGGATCTGATTCGGGTCACCGTCCCACACCAACAGGCGTTTTTCGAAACGGCGGACTTCTTGCACAAACGGCAGCTTGAAATGCAGCCCCGCCTCTGTGACGGTATCCCCGACGGGGCGACCGAACTGAACGATGACCGCTTGTTGCCCCTCTTCCAGGGTATAGATCGCTCCACCAATAAGAAATGCGACCGCCACGACAATCACGATGATGATTTGCTTTCCTAGAATTCTCATTGTTGTCTCCCTTCAGCAGCCACTTTGGCGCCAGATTCCATTTGCAGCCAGGGGACCAGTGCCTTTTGAGCGCTGTCCACGATGTAAATACCTTTGACTTCTGGCAGGAAGCCGCTCATTGCTTCCAGGTAGAGTCTTTTTCGCGTCACCTCAGGAGCGCCGTGGTATTGGGCCAGGATTGCTTGAAAACGGTTCGTCTCTCCATTGGCCCGGTTCACCCGCTCCAGCGCATAGCCTTCAGCGTTGCGTATGGACTGAAGCGCCACGCCTCGGGCTTTGGGGATCTCTCGGTTTGCTTGCTCCTGGGCCTGATTGATGGTTCGTTCCCTGTCCTGACGAGCTTCGTTGACCTCGTTGAAAGCCGGCTTCACGGTGTCAGGAGGCGTCACATCTTGCAGTTCAACAGTAACAAGGCGAACGCCGGTCTCATACGTGTCCAGAATTTTCTGGATTTCCTCCTTTGCCTCCTTTGAAAGCGCCACCCTTCCCACCGTAAGTACGTCACTGCCGATTCGGTTCCCGACTACCCGGCGCATCACCGCCTCGGTAATGTCTCGAATGGTTTTTCGTGTGTCTCGAACCTGGAACAGAAAGCGTATCGGATCTTCAATACGGTATTGAATGATCCACTGAACATCGATGACATTGAGGTCCCCGCTTAGCATGAGAGACTCGCCCTTATGTGCCTGGTTAGCCGTGTACTGCGTCCGCTGGCCCGCAGGAGCGGCCGTCGTACGGAAACCGAACTCCTCTTTGAGTACACGGGCGGTGGGCACCAGGACCACTGCTTCAATCCCGTAAGGCCACTTGAAGTGCAGGCCAGGCGTTGCCGTGCGCACCACTTTTCCGAAGCGTTGCACTATGCCTGTCTCTTCAGGCTGGACAGTGAACCAGCATGACCAGAGCAGTGCCAGTGTGACCAGTACCAAGAGAACCCACAAAGAGCCGGGTTTGAAATCTCGCCACTTTCTACCGACCTGTTGAAGGACTTCCTCGAGGTTCGGTTGCTCTCTACGCGGCTGAAAGTAATCGTCTGGCATGAGAAATCTCCTTTGAGAAGGTGATTTTGAGTTGGCCTTCCGGATAGCGGACAGTGGACTCATCAAAGATCGCAAAGAAATGGTAGTTTTTGAGCTCTCATGAACAGCCTGTACGAGCTTCTGCGAGTCATTTGATCTCCTCGCTTCCGGAATTCCTTGAGTCTAGGAGGGGGAGACGTCATTCTCTGAGTCCCCGTCCTGTTGCGTTATTCCGGATTAGCTTCAGGCCGTTCTTGCTCCGGACGCGATTCCCTGAGCGTTACATCTCTTGTAAACTCCGGACACCGGGTCGTGGTTGCTCCGTCCATGGAGAACTTCTTGTTGCATGTTTCTCTCCAGGCACATACGACACAAAGGGTCTTGTTGTCGTCCATTTCGAGTCTCCTTTCCAATTCGGCTTTATTCTTTGAACCGACTCTGGCCGTTGTCGTTTGTTGCTCAATCGTTCATAATTCCACGCTTTGTGCTCCTCAGCCTGGCTTCCGGCTCTGACAACCATCACGGGACAATTGGCTGTCTTCAGAACGTTTTCCGCAACGCTGCCGAGCAGGACGTGAGCCAACCCGGTTCGGCCACGAGTTCCCATGACAATCAGATCAATTGACTGCTCATCTGCTAAATGCACGATTTCTCTTGCAGGAATGCCCATACGCGAATGAGTCGTCACGTTTTCCAGATTCTGCGAAAATTCATCAGCCCAGGCACCGAGCTCTGCGAGTACCGATTGTTCAACACTCTGGATAATCTTCCGCACTTCGTCTTTGAAGTAGTCTTGGTAGGTTGGGAATCCTTCCCAGGACTGGATCACGTGCAACAGGTGTAAGTCAGCCCCGAAAGCCTTTGCATACTCCTGCGCAAACCGGCCTGCGGGCCGAGAGTTTTCAGAGAAATCTGTGCAATAAAGGATTCTTTCTGGAATCATCTCACTCTCACTTTTCTGAGCTTTCATCGGTACCTGAGAATCTGAAAACCCGAGCTACAACAGGCGTCGAGATGGTTTACCGCTCAGGTATTAAGCTTTGACAAGTACCAGAGTCAGCACGGCGCAGATGGCCGCCCATATGAAGAGAAAAACATACAGGCCGCCAAAGGCTGGTTCGTCCTTTGTCTGAGCACATTTCTTCTCTTGCACGAAAAAATGAATCATAGGAGCCATCCGGTCCTTCCTTGGAGTCTGTGTTTGGCAGCATGAAAACAGTGTCGCAACGTTAAACTACGCGCCTCTTTGCCGACGGAGCTCTTTTCCACTCTGAACGACCGCCTCGTACTGACGATTGCGTTTGAGTTTCTGGGCAAGCTCAATCTTGTCTATCAATTCGGCAAGGTCGCAGGGTTTGGTAAGGTAATCGAAAGCGCCTTCCTTCATGCCTTCAACAGCCGTGTCGATTGCCCCGAACCCAGTCAAAATGATAACCTCAACCAGTGGGTGAACCTCTTTGATGCGCCGAAGGGTCTCGAGACCGTCCATTCCAGGCATTTTCAGGTCAAGAACGACAACATCGACAAGAAGTTCTTGTTCGAGCTTTCGCAATGCCTCCTCACCACTGAACGCCGTCAACACATCGAACTTTCGTGCAGAAAGTCGTTTCTCCATTGCCTTGACGAATGCTTCTTCGTCGTCAACGAGTAACACTATCGGGTTCAGCATGGCTATATCTCCTTTTGTTGTGGAGGCGGCGAGCGAAGTCTCGTCACTCTCAGGGCTTGCCGCAACATCCAGCAGAGCCAAATCCCCGTTCGGGATGCGGCGCGGGGACAAAATCGTCATTCCCATAGCAGCGGAGAGGAGTGATCCCAGCATGATTCCGATCTTGGCCTTGTCGTGGACGTCTGCTGATGCGAAAGAGAGGTCGGCAATGAACAGCGACATCGTAAAGCCGATACCGCAGAGAACCGCCCCTCCGTAAATGTGTCTGAACGTAGTGCCAACGGGCAGAACCGCAAGTCCGCTTTTGACGCACATCCACGTAGCCGCTATAATGCCTAATTGCTTTCCAATGAAGAGACCCAAAAGAATCCCGAGAGCCTCAGGACCAGCCAAAACGTCTCCGAGGGAACCTGCTTCGAATCGTACACCTGAATTGGCCAATGCAAACAAGGGCATAACGCCAAAGAATACCCAAGGGTGCAAAGAGTGCTCTATTCTCTGCAAAGGCGGCTCAACTCGGCGACACATTGTACGAAGTGACTGAATCACCGCCTGGTTGTCCTCATGCAAATGGATTGTGTAGTCACGCTCTCCTTGAGCCCTGAACCGGCGCACAAGACGGGCCGCAAC
>Ga0172370_10010250_pt1 | contig 10787 bp, 8 predicted proteins | sample LakKiv5m_FD_114538 | JGI IMG/M metagenome (GOLD analysis project Ga0172370, IMG submission 114538) | Freshwater microbial communities from Kabuno Bay, South-Kivu, Congo - kab_022012_11.5m | ecosystem: Environmental > Aquatic > Freshwater > Lake | place: Democratic Republic of the Congo...
ACCCCAGGGACAGATTTGTGATCAGCCCAAACTCGCCGGTCCGGCAGATTTGGGTCTCGGCGCATGTCCAAAGCTATAAGCTCGACTGGAACGAATCGAGGCAGGCGTTCGTTTTGGCGTCGTCGGGCGAGAGCCTGGAGCAGTTGGTCGCCGGAGCCATCCGCAAACGAATCCCCGATTTCGACCTCTAGTGTCCGGCGTCTACATCAGCTATCCGTTCTGCGCGCAAAAGTGCACATACTGCAACTTTGCGTCCGGCGTCTACCCGGCGCGGCTGGTGGAGGATTATCTCGACGCGCTGGCGGGTGAACTTGATGCGACGGAGTGGCCGTGGAAGCCTGAGACGGTTTATCTCGGCGGCGGCACGCCGTCGCGGATTGACCCGGTTTCGCTGGGGAGATTGCTTTCGCGCGTCCCCGGACCGCCCTGGCGCGAAGCAACGGTCGAGGCGGCGCCTGGGTCCATTTCCGCTGCATTGGCGGATGCCTGGGTGGAGGCCGGGATCAACCGCGTCTCGCTGGGAGTTCAATCCTTCGCTGAAGCAGAATTGCGCGGCACCGGACGCCGCCATACCGCGCCGGTAGTGAGGGACGAGATTTCCAGTCTGCGGTCCCAGGGCTTGCACAACATTTCGATCGACCTGATTGCAGGCCTGCCCCGGCAGACCGCCGCCAGTTGGCGGGCCTCTCTCGACTGGATTGGCCGGCTGGACGTGCCGCACGTCTCGGTTTACATGCTCGAAGTCGATGAGGATTCGAGGCTTGGCCTGGAAATCCTCAGCAGTGGCCAGCGGTACAGCGCAGCCGGCGTGCCGGACGAAGCGGCCATCGCCGATTTCTATGAGGAGGCCGTCGACAGGCTCGATTCATTTGGCTTGAGGCGCTATGAGATCTCGAACTTCGCGCGGTCCGGGTTCGAGTCCATTCACAACTTGAAGTACTGGCGGCTTGAGCCGTATTTAGGCTTCGGCGCCGATGCCCATTCCTGTTGCGGCGGTTTGCGCTGGCAGAACGTCGAGTCGGCGGCCGCCTATGTGGAACGTTTCAAACGGGGGGTTCCGGTTCTGGCCGGGAGCGCGCCCGCTACACCGGCGGAAGAGTACTTTTTTCTGGGACTGCGGCAGATGGCAGGCGTCGAGGCGGAGGCTGAGAAGATCGCTCCGTTTCGTGAAGGCGTGGCACGCCTGGTCGAGGAAGGGCTGCTTGAGTTCGCCGGGGGAAGGATCAGGCTGACGCGGCGCGGTGTTTTGTTGTCCAATGAGGTTTTCGTGGAGTTCATCGAACCATGCCCGAAATCATCGATTTGAGGAGTGACACAGTGACGCGGCCGACCCCGGCCATGCGGAAGGCGATGTTCGAGGCCGAAGTTGGCGACGACGTGTACGGCGAGGACCCCACCGTCAACCGCCTGGAGGCGCGCGCGGCAGAGATCGCCGGGAAGGAGGCCGCCCTTTTCGTGCCGACCGGCACGATGGGCAACACGATTGCCGTTAAGTTACTAACAACGCACGGCCAGGAGGTGATCTGCGATTCCCGCGGGCACCTGCTCAACTACGAGTTGTCCATGGCTGCCTGGTTTTCCGGCTGCCTGATCCGCCCCGTGGACAGCCCCGACGGGATTCTCACCTGGCGTCTGATCCAGCCTCACTTCCGGCCGTTGGGACCGCATTGGGCCGCGACCGGGTGTATTGAACTGGAGGACACCCACAACATGGCCGGGGGGACGATCTATCCGGTTGAAGTGATCGACGAAATCTGCGAAGAAACCCACCGCCGTGGGGCAGGCGTCCACCTGGACGGCGCCCGCGTCTTCAACGCAGCCGTTGCCCAGGGGATCTCTGTGGCGCGAATCTGCAGGAACGTCGATACGGTTATGTTCTGCCTTTCGAAGGGGTTGGCCGCTCCGGCCGGGTCGATGCTGGCCGGCGGGAAGCAACTGATCGACCGCGGCCGGCTCTACAGGAAACGGCTTGGCGGGGGAATGCGGCAGTCGGGCATTCTCGCAGCGGCGGGCCTGACGGCGCTGGAGACGATGGTGGACCGGCTGGCCGAGGACCATGCCAACGCGCGCCGTTTGGCTTCGTTTCTCGGGACCCTGCCGGGAGTCCACGTCGTGAATCCCGAGCCGGCGACGAATATCGTCGTATTCGACGTAACGGGCACAGGCCGGGCGGCCCAGGAGATCAGCGCCGGTCTCAAACGGAGCGGCGTGCTGATCAACGCGATCTCTCCCACGGCCATGCGGCTGGTGACTCACTGTGACTTCGACGCCGCCCGTCTGCCGTCAGTCGAATCGGCCCTGGCGGCGGCGGTGGCCGGCTGACACGCCCGTGGTTGTCCCGCCCCAGGTCTCCTACCGGCTGGAATTTGGCACCCTTTGCTTGCAAAGGACAGCGTTCCGCCGGGCGCTGGAATGGAAACGAGAAGGGCTGTAGACTGAACACATCGATGACGCTGGTTCCGATTCTGTTGGCGCTCCTGGCGCAAGAGGCGCAGCAACCCGGATCAACCCCGGATTTGCCCGCGATCCAGGCGCTCGCATCTGGAGCGCACGAAGCCTTCCGCGAAAGACTGAACGGCCCCCAGCGATGTGACCCGCAGACGCTCGCCGCTGGGTCGACGGCCAATCGTCTGGCCATCGAGGCGGCACACCAGCGCCGCTTGGCGCTCACAGCGCTGGAAGAGGCGGGCAAGGCGGCAGCCGAGCCGGTCTTGCCCAGTCCCGCGGCCGACGAGGCCGAACGGGCCGCGGTTCTCCTGCAAAAGGAGATGGATATGTCGCAAGCGCTGCTGGCCGGAGCTTTTCCAGGCGATGAAATTCCGGCTCCGGCGATGGCGCGGCCACTCGCTCAGGCCGCCAATCTGCCTCAACTCAAGGACTTGGCGGAAGCCGCCGCCCAGAGTCCGAAAGATCTAGCTTTGCCCGCCAAGCTCGCCAGCGACGTGGCCATCGAGGAACGCCTGATAAATGCCTACTTCGCGGCGGCCAAATCAGAGATCGAACGCGTCTGCACCGAGAAGTCCGAGCCGGCTGACGACCCCTTCCGGGTTCCTGCCCGTCCCGCCAAGCCCGCATCGAAAAAGAAGGGCGGCCCGTGATGGCGAGACGCGAAGCGGAAATGGCCGGCGCGGGGCCGCACCCGGCAAGGATAGCGCTCCTGTCTATACTGATGATCGCCTGCTGGGCAATCCCGGCGGACGCCCAACGCGACGTGGACACGCTGTCTGCGGCGCGCGAGAAATACTCCTCGTCGGCCGAAAGCTGGGTTGCCCTGCAAAAGGACTTGCCGGAGATCCTGAGGAGACGGCCTACGGCGGAGGCGGGTGCGAAACTGGAGGCGGCCGAAAGGGCCAGGATCGAGATGACCAGGGCGCGGCTCGACTACCTCGAACTCTTGCGATCGGTCTATGCCGCGGAAGCGGTAAAGTACAAGCCGCCGGACTCTCGCGGGAACCAGATCAAGGAGACCGTCATCGAAGCCGATCAAGGGTTGCTGACCGATGTCAATCGGGCGGCGGCGCGGTTGGATGAGGAACTCAAAGCAGCGGCTGCGGATCGCCGCCGTATGGCGGCGGTGCAAAATCAGAGAACTGAGCTGCAGGAGTTGCGAAGCCTGGTTCTCAGCCGCGGAAGGGATCTCGACCGCATCGGAGCAGAGTTTGCTGAATCCAGCGCCGGCAGGGCGGCGGTGAGCCGCGCCTATGGCGAAGTGGCGGAGTGGATCGGGTTGGCGATCGAAGCGGCGGCGAAGGACGACGAAATCTGGGCTTCGGCGTACGCCAAGCTGCGCCGTCCGGTCGAGCGCCCGGCAGTGGAGCGCCCCGCGCCGGTTCGCAGGCCGGATCCGCCGGCGGCGCCCGTGCATGTTCCGGGAAGCGCGCCCGGCGTACCGCGCGGCGGCAGTTCGGCCCTGGTCCCAAACATCGGCGGGCTGTGGCTGTTAGACCGGCCGCAAGCTGGGAGTGCACTGTCCGGACCCGGCGCGGCCGTGGGAGCGAGGGTTGAAGTCGAACAGACCGGCGATGAGGTGAAAGGCGTGTTTGAGTGTATCTTCGCCGCACCGCCAAACGAACCGAACAGGCCGGCCGTCCGGTTCGGCTTCACCGGAAAGATCACCAATCCCATCCTGCGTTTTGAGATCATCCCGCCCCTGAAGGGGACCATTCTGATCCGGCCGGCCGATGCGGGTACACTGGAGGTTTCCTATCGAATCGAAGGCGCCAAAAAGAGTGGCGTCGCCGTCGGATCGGTACCCGAGCAAAAGCCCATCGTGCTGCGAAAAGCTCGCCGGTAGGCTGGCTCCGCGCCTTTCGAGCCGGTTGAGCTGGCGCCGCAAACCGGCGCGGAAGGAGGATCCCATGTCGGAACGATTCCACCCTGGCTCGCATCCTTCGACAGCCGTGCTGTCGCGAGGGTTCGACCCCCGGCTGAGCGTAGGCAGCGCCCGGCCCGCGGTATTTCGGAGCTCGACCTACGTCTTTTCCAGTCCGGAGTCTGCCCAGCGCGCCTTCGACCTGCTGGCAGGCCGGGCCACGCTTGAACCGGGCGAGACGGCGGACCTGATTTACTCGCGGTTTAACCACCCGAACGCGCAGATCCTTGAAGACCAGATCATCCCCCTCGAAGAAGGATCGGAGTGGGCCATCGCTTTCAACAGCGGAATGGCGGCTATCGTGACCACGTTGTTGGCCTGCGTGGGGCAGGGCGACGCGATTGTTCACACTGTTCCGTTGTACGGCGGTACCCAGAACCTGATGCACCAGTTTTTTGAACCATTTGGAGTGCGGACGGTGCCGGTTGCGGCAGGCCGAGGTTCGGATCTGGATGAGGCGATCTTGCGGACTGAGCGGGTCAAGGCCGTTCTGATCGAGACGCCGGCAAACCCGACAATGGTCATGACCGACATCAAGCGAGCCGCCCTGACGGCCGCCAAACTCGATCCCAAACCGGTTGTGATGGTCGATAATACTTTTCTCGGCCCCGCATTTCAGCACCCAATTCCCTTCGGCGCCGATGTGGTGCTCTATTCGGCGACGAAATATTTAGGCGGCTTCTCGGATCTGCTGGCAGGGGTTGCCATCGGCGTCGACCGGAAGGTGGAAAACGCCGTCCGCGCCCGGCGGGGCCTGTTCGGCAACATCCTCCAGCCGGACGAGTGTTGGATCTTGGATGGGCGCCTGCCGACGGTCGCCCTGCGCATGAACCGCCAAAGCAAGAATGCCCAGCGCATCGCCGAAGGCTTAGTCCGGCGCCCGGAGATCCGGAAGGTCTACTATCCGACTCTCTTTGACGACCCCGAACAGATCCGCATCAGGCTGTCTCAGACCGACTACCCTGGCGCGATGATCGCCATCGAATTGCAGGGTGGCCAGACGGCGGCGTTCGAGTTCCTGCGCAACCTCAAACTGGCTCACAACGCCGTGTCTCTGGGGGGCATGGAGACACTGGCCTGCCACCCGATGACCACGACGCACTCCGGTTGCAGCGCTCAGGAATTACAGACTGCCGGGATCACGGACGGGCTGGTCCGCATCTCCGTCGGCGTCGAAGACTGGCGCGACCTGATGCGCGACATGGAACAGGCGTTGGATGCCGCAGGACGGTAGTAAAGCGGCAGAGCCACTGCCTATTCCCACTCGATTGTTCCTGGCGGCTTGTGGGTCAGGTCGTACAGCACGGCCGAGACGCCTTCAACCTCCAGCAGCCGCGCGGCCATCTCGTCCAGCAGCGGCTGGGGCATGACGACGGACCGGGCTGTCATGCCGTCGATCGAATGAATTGGCCTCAAAACGACCGCATCCGGCCGCGACTCGACGCCCAGCGGAATCAACACCACGGGGAACTGCCAGACTTCGCGTTCAAACCCCGACTCCTGCGAGAGCCGCCGAACGATGGCATCGGCCGCGCGCAACCGGTTCAGCCGTTCCGCCGTAATCGCCGACGGCCAGACGGCCATCTGGTCCACAGGCACAGCCGATGTGGCAACGGCCACCACGCGGTTGACCTCGCTGAGCGAGTTGATCAGGCGCGTCGCCCGTTCGTGGACGCCGGGCGTGTTGGGGCCGTCGGGCAACAGGAGGACTGAGCGGTAGGACCGCGAATCGCCCTGGACTCCGACGCTTCTCACGGGTAGAAGCCAACCATCTTCCCTTTTGTCCAGAGCCGCCCCGGCGGCTGCGCACAGGCACCGGATGGCCAGTCCGGGTCCGGGGAACGGGTGCCGCAAGAGCAACTCTTCCGGCAATTGAAGTTCCCGGCCAACCTCGCGGACCTCATCCTTGTAGAGCAGGTGCAGGGGTTCGATGAGGCGGTCCTGTTCGATGAGCTTCTGGATGCCGGCCACGCGATTATGGTGGGTCTTGATCAGGTCGGCCTTCGACGTCCCGCCGCTCTCGATCGTGTCGGGATAGATGGTGCCCTGGCCCAGGATCCAGGCGTCTTCGAGGTAGTGGCCGGATTCGAGAATCTGCTCCTGGACGGTCACGAACATTTCGCCGATGATGTGGCGCTTCCGTTCGGGATCGGTGACCCCGGACAGCGCATCAAGAAAGCGCTGCTGGGCGTGTTCGACCGCGAATAGTCCACGGCCAAGAGACTCGAAAACCCCCTGGACGAACTCCGTTTCGCCTTGGCGCATGAGCCCGGTATCGACATAGAGCGCCCTGACCCGATCCTCGCCCAGCGCACGCAGGCAGAGCGTGAATGCGACGGTCGAATCCACTCCGCCCGAGACGAAAAAGAAGACTTTGCGCCCCGATGCAGCCCGCCGGATCTCCTCCTCGATTCGAAGCGTCTGCTCCTGAGGGTTCCAGTCCCGCGCGCAACCGGCGATCTCGAACAGGAAATTGGACAGGATCTGCCGCCCGCGCTCGGTGTGGACAACCTCCGGGTGGAATTGAACGCCGTAGACCCGCCGGGTTTCGTCGGCAATCGCCGCAACTGGACAGGTTTCGGTCCTGCCGATCAGAGTAAATCCGGGTGGAGGAGTCAGCACGGCGTCGCGATGCGACATCCAGATCTGTTGGCGCCCGGCGACGCCATGCCAAAGGGCTCCGTCGGCCAGTGTCTCCAGCCAGGCCAGGCCGTATTCGCCTTTGTCCCCCTTGGCCACCGTCCCGCCCAGGTGTTTGGCGATCAGTTGTTGGCCGTAGCAGATGCCGAGTACGGCGGCGCCGGTGGCGAACAGGGCCGGATCAATGTCGGGCGAACCCGGTTCATACACGCTCGATGGGCCGCCGGAGATCACGATCGCCCGCACTCCCGCAAGGCCGGACGCCGGGATCTCGCTCGGGCGAATCTCGGAATAAACACCCAGTTCGCGGATTTTGCGGGTGATGAGGTGGCAGTATTGCCCCCCTGTATCAAGAACGATGACTTGTGGGATGGCTGTCTGAGGCTCGCGCCCCGGCTCTTGGTTCAATCTCGATTGGACCTCTTGTCCAATTGAACCATCTGCTTCTTCGCATTGTCGAGCAGCGCCTGCGCCTTCGGCAGCGAGTTGATCGCCTTCAACACCACCGGGTCGGTTTCAACCGCGTATCTGAGCGAGGCATCCAGCGAATCGGCTGTGATCAGAGCCTCTCGTTTCAGTTGGACCTTCGTCCAGTCCAGGTTTTCGGCCCACTCGGCTTCCGTGAACTGGGCCCCCTGATCGAGGCAGAACTTGTGAAACTCGGCGACCATGGACGCATCCGGCGCCCAACCTGACGGCACCTTCGCCTCCCGGTTTGTGAAGTACTTGGGGATGTACTCGCGGAATGCCTGGCGGCGGAGCACTTCGATCTGGAATTTGTTGTACGTGTCGGTGAACTTCTCGTCCGGAGCGATTCCCGCTCCGCCGTACACAGTGCGCCCGGAGTCGGTCATGCGTGCATCCTGAAGGTTCTTCTCTTCGATATTCTTGCGGAAGTAGTAGTCGTAAAAACTGCCGCTCGAGTAATCACGCTGGATCAGGCGGCCGCTCGGAGTGTAGTACTTCGCCGTGGTCAGCGCCAGGCCGGTATTTTCCGACAGTGGGAAGACGGTCTGAACCAGGCCTTTGCCGAACGTGTTGTCTCCGAAGATCCAGGCACGGTCGTGGTCCTGCAGCGCGCCGGCGACGATCTCAGCCGCCGAGGCCGAATACCGGTCTACCAGAATGACGATCGGATAATTCCGGTTCGAGGCGCCGTTGGAGGCGAGGTACGGTTTCTCCGGCGAGGTCCTGCCGCGGTGGGATACGACATTCTGCCCGCGCCGCAGGAAACGTCCGGCCACGGCGACACCTTCGTTCAGGAGCCCGCCGGGATTGGCGCGCAGGTCCAGAACAAGGCCCTTCACGTTCTTTTCGTCGAGCGATTTGAAGGCGTCGTCCAGTTCACGCGAGGTGTTTTCGTTGAACAGTTCGATGTCGATGTAGGCGATTCCCGGCTTCACATAGAAGGCGTTCTGCACGCTGTAACGTGGGATCTCGCCCCGGATAATATTGAAAACAATTGGCTTGTCAGCACCTTCGCGAGCGACGACCACCTGAACCTGGGTCCCCTTGGGGCCCTTCAGCAAGTCGGCGACTTCGGTCGTATTGAGCCCGTCGGTCCTTTTGTCGTTGACCTCCAGGATCACATCACCAGGCCGGATACCGGCCTTATAAGCCGGTGAGCCGGTGAACGGGGCCACCACCACGGTTCTGCCGTTCTTGGGCTGGACGGACATGCCGACGCCGGCATAACTGCCGCGCTGGTCCTCACGCATCTGTTGGTAGTCGCGCGGGTCGAAAAACGACGAATGGGGGTCCAGCGTACGAAGCATCCCCTGGACGGCTCCCTTGTAGATCGATTTGTCTGCGGAGACTTTTTCGGCGGCATTCTGCTCGACCAGGTTGTAGATCGACGTGAATGTCTTCAACCCCTGGCTGAGTTCGTCCTCGCCGGAAGGGGGCGCGGCCTGGGCTGCGCTCTGCGGGCCCAAAACGCCGGCAATCATCGCGCAAAGCGCGATGATAAAGACACTAAAGAAGATTGGGCGCAACTGCCTGGCCATCCGGATTCGACCTCCCAGCCTGCCGCCAGTATACCGCACTGCCGGCTGCACTCAATTAGACGAGCCACACTACCCTAAAGGTTGTGGAAAACTGCGGCACGGGGTGAATTTCGTCTGGCTGGGCCGATTCTCACAACCCTAGACGGCCTTCGCCCGCCTTGCTCCGGCGCTGGTTTCAGAACGTACAGGCTTGCGCGGAGTTGCGGTCAACCGGCGGACCTGATCGCTGACCGAGACCACAAACATGGCTTGTTTGGCGTTTTTGATCACATCGACGATCTGGGCGTGGTTCTGCTCCAGGTAAATGTGCTTGCCATCGGTCAATAGATGAATTTCGCTGTCCGGGGCCAGGATGTCGGCCAGCCGGCGGCTCATTTCCTTTTGCAGGAAGCGCAGGACACGCCGGATCTTCTGAAGGCTAAAGCCCTTACGCCGAAGTTCCGCAATCACGCTCACTTCGACGACTTCGGCCGTGTTGTAGGTTCTTTTGTGCCCGTCGTGCTGAGGCGACACGACTTTCTGCTCGTCCCACCACTGCAACTGGCGCAGGCTGACTCCGCTCAAGCGGGCCACATCGGCCGAAGAATAGGCTTGAGCCCCCGATGCATTGGCAGCCAGCGCTTGTTTTGTTTTGAACATAAAATCCTCAAACTGTTTTCTTCACCGACATTCCGGATTCTATCGGACGTACAGGGAGAGTCAATTCACAAGATATGGGCCGGGTCCGGCTTGATTGCCGATATCTAGTTGTGCGGTTACAGGCCCAGGCGGGCCGCGAGAGGCTGAAAGCGCGGATCCTTCCGCAAAGGCTCCAATCGGGGGTCCAGGCGCAGCCAGATGGCCTGCGGTTCGCGGGCCTCGATGGCGCGCTCCAGCCAGCGGAAGGCCATTTCCGCGTCGCCGCACATGGCGGCCTGCCGGACGAGATCCATGCGGTCCTCGCGGCCGCCCATCACGATCTTTTCGGTTTGGGGCAGGTCGCGCCGGCAGCGTTCCGGGTCGCCGGAGAAGTAGGCTTGCAGCCCGCGGAGTTCGATGCCGGGCTGGCCTGTCATCCGCAAATGCCGCAGAAAGGCTTGGCGGGCATCGTTGTGGCGGCCGGCGTAGCCGAGCGCCATGCCGTAGTCCCAAAGCATGTCGGGGTGGATATTTTGGAGTTCCAAGGTCCGCTCGTACTGCTTGACGGCGGCAGGCGCGTCGCCATAAGCCAGAAGCGCGAAAGCATAAACGAAGTTAATAAACGACGAGTTGGGCTCGAGTTCCAGTGCCCGGCGGAATTCGCCCAGCGCCTCGGGGCGCCGGTGCGGGGCGAGCACGGCAAGCGCATACAACCCGTGCGTCAGGCCGGAATCCGAGTTTAGATTCAATGCCTTACGAAACTCCTCCTCGCCGTCCTTCCAGCGGTACTGCTGGGCCGCGAGGACTATTCCCATGGCGGCATGGGATTCGGCCAAACTGGGATCGGCCTTGATCGCGCGTTCGGCGAGTTCGCGCGATTTGTCGGCCGGGACGCCCTTGGGCAACGAATTGTAGTAGGTCATCAGGGCGTAGACCTGCGACAGGTAGGCCAGCGACGGGGCATAACGCGGATTATGATGCAGCGATTCATTGAAATAGGCGATGGCCCGCTCCATGCCTTGCTGGGAGTAGAGGTTCATTTGGTAGCGGCCCCGTTCGAAGGCGATCCGGGCCGAATCCGGCGCCCCGGCGCGGGCCGGAATTCGCTTCCAGACGGCAACGATGCCAGCCACGCAAAGCAAAACCATGGC
>Ga0172370_10010253_pt1 | contig 10784 bp, 6 predicted proteins | sample LakKiv5m_FD_114538 | JGI IMG/M metagenome (GOLD analysis project Ga0172370, IMG submission 114538) | Freshwater microbial communities from Kabuno Bay, South-Kivu, Congo - kab_022012_11.5m | ecosystem: Environmental > Aquatic > Freshwater > Lake | place: Democratic Republic of the Congo...
CATCGGGCCAGCGCGGCCGGCGGGGGCTTCCGGGTGGCTAAGGTAGACGTGCAGGACATCTACGACGAGTTCAGTTACGGCCGGCGGGACCCCGAAGCCATCCGCGCTTTCTTGAGCTACGCCTACCACTACTGGAACGATGGTGGCGCGCCGCCTGCCTATGTGCTGCTCGTGGGGGATGGCCACTACGACTTTACAGGAGTCAGCGGCACCGCCTTGCTGAATCTGATCCCGCCTTACCTGATCGACATCGATCCATGGGTCGGCGAAACCGCGGCCGATAACCGCTTCGTCAGTGTGGATCCACCAGATGATCCGAGTGACTTTCTGCCGGACATGGCGATCGGTCGTATCCCCGCACAAACTCCCGCCGACGTGACCGCGGTGGTGAACAAGATCCTCGCCTACGAGACGTCGGCCACGGCCGGCGACTGGCAACGCCGCGCCGTTTACGTGGCCGACAATTGTGCGGACCCAGCCGGTGACTTCCACGCCCTCAGCGACCAGTCCCGGTTGGGTCGGTTGCCGCCCCAATACGATGACCGGACGGTCTACTTCGGGGACCAGGCAAGTTGTCCGGAGGCAAGCTATAACACCATCGGCGGGATGTATGCGGGCATCAGTGGAGCCTTCAACAATGGTGCTTTGATGTTGCAGTGGTTTGGCCACGCTTCCATATTCCGTTTGGGCTATTCAGGCACCATGTTTGCCAACAAAGACGTGATCTCACTCAACACTAACAGCGTTTGGCCGGTGAGTTTTTCCTATTCGTGCTGGACCGGTTACTTCATCAATCTTTTTGTGCCGACCTACTACAACAATCTCGCCCAATCCTTGGGCGAGACGCTTGTCTTGACTCCTGACCGGGGTTCAGTGGCCGATCTTTCTCCCAGCGGAAAGCATGTGGGTGGCGTCCTGGTTATCCTGAATCAGGGGATGACCCAGGCCATCTTCCAGGATCGTATCGACCGCATCGGCGACGCAGTGAATGCCGGCAAGCTCTACTACTATGCCCACCAGTCGAGCTTTCTGGACGTGATCGATACCTCGAACCTGTTCGGCGACCCGGCGCTGCGGCTGCGTCTGCCGCCGATCATCGCGCTGGCCCAGGATCACACCCTGGCCGCGCTGTCCTGGAAGCATGTCCCGCAGTATACGAGCTACGAGGTCTGGCGCAGCACACAGCCGTACTTCAATCCCGGTGATCCCGGTTCGGAGATGCGCGGCACCGTCCTGGCCCCTACCACGGGTGAGGATGTCATTTTCAAGGATGGTGATGCTATCGGCAACGTCGATCACAACTATGTTTACGTCGTGCGAGGCGTGAATGCCGCGGGCACGACAGGTGCTTCCAACCGCCTCGGTGAGTTTGACTTCGCTGTGACCCCTGGCAACTAAGCCCACCTTCAGCCGCTCTTTCCACAGATTCCGATGGTAAGGCAGATCGTAATCTTTTCGTGGTACCGTGCAGTGGTACGTCTTAATGGTGGGAGATTGTTTGATGTTGTTGGACGCGCTTTCTAAACGATTGGTCGCAGTCATATTCCTGGCTTTATGTCTATCCTTGTTCGCCGTAACCGCCGCGGAAGCTCGATACGCGAACCCCGCTGCAGGCGGAGGCGGTTCAACGAGTACTCCTGCCCTTACGTCTTCGACCTCGTCTACTGCGGGGACCGGGTGTCTGCTCTATCCAGCGGAATTGCTTGGCCCCGGCCAAAGCATAGAGACGGTTGAGAAAGGCACCATCCTCGACGCGAAGGTAGTCTACGCGCATGTCCCTTTAACCAGCACGGTCAAGACCCCAACGTTTTGCACCGATTTGACCACCAGTATCGATGCGGGGAGCTGTTTCCAGCCGGCCGGCGCGACAGCTTGCCCGATCACCTGGCTTCTCAACAACGGCTATGGTCCCAGTGCCGACCTGACAGACGAGGAAGCGGCCGCACGTCAAGCGGCGATCTGGTATTTCTCCGACAATCTGCATGTGAAGAGTTCGGACCCGGCGTACGCGCGTGCCCAGGAAATCATCGCCGCTGTACCTGACCCCTGCACCATGCCTGCATCGGTGCCCGTGATGACCCTCGATCCGACCAGCGATGTCGACTATCTCCCCGGCGGCGAGGCGCACGCGATCACTGTGATCATCACACAGGACGGCAACCCGGTGGCGAATCAGACGGTCAACCTGACGACCGATTTCGGCACGCTCAGCGCGAGCCAGGTGACGACCGGTTCCGATGGCCGCGCGACGTTCATCATCACGTCGAACAGCACTGGGACGGCCCATGTGACGGCTTCGTTCAGCTATACGTTACCGGCGGGCACGCGCTTCACACATCTCGACGGTCGGCCTGATCAACAGGTGATCGTCCTTGGCACGCCCAGCACCGGCAGCGTGATCGCCACAGCCACCAAGACCTGGGAGACCGGCACACAGATCATCTTGCACAAGTTCAGCGACAATAACACCAACGGCGTGCAGGATGCCGGTGAGCTTCCGCTGTCAGGTTGGTCCATGTCGCTATACAAGACCACTGATGGCGGTGGCACCTGGACGCAAGTGGGAGAGTCTCAGGCGACGGACGCCAATGGTAACGCTATCTTCGATAACCTGGGCGCGGGCACCTATCGCGGCCAGGAAACACCGCAACCCGGCTGGAAGAATACTACGCCCAACCCCAGCGATTCTGTGACCCTGGTGTCCGGCGGAAACGCGCAAATCAATTTCGGCAACGTCACCCTGGCGGTGATCAAGGTTTGGAAATTCTGGGACAAGAATGGAGATGGTGTCCGTGATCCGGCAGATGAACCGGTCTTGGACGGCTGGCAGGTGAATATCAGCCCGGCGATCGCTGGCATCGGCTCGGGAGTGACCTCCGACGGGTCCTTCAGTTTCACTGATCTCACTGCCGGCGCCTATCACGTGTGGGAGACTCCCAATTCTGGTTGGTGTGCCACCAACAGCGTTGATCGGCAGGTGACGGTGCAGGAGGGCGATTTCGACGAGCTCTGGTTCGGCAGCCGGGCCTGTTTCACCGCCGGGTTTACAGCGGGCGGCGTCTGTCTGGGCAATTCAACCTCTTTCATCAACTCAACAGCCGGCGGTTCCGGGACGATCACCTATCATTGGGCCTTCGGAGATGGCACCACTTCCACTGCTCAGAGTCCCTCTCACACTTACGCCGCGGCCGGCATCTATGAGGTGACGTTGACCGCCACCGATAGCGGTTCGTCTCCTGACTCGGACTCTGAAGCCCACGGCGTCAACGTATGGGGAGTCATCCCGATTGTCCCCTCTCCCTTCAGCATGATTCCAGCGTCCGGGCTAAATCAATGGTCCCTCGTGAGTACGCCGGAGACGGCGCCATCGCCGCACTGCCTCACGTATCACACGCCGACCACCCTGTGGACCATCTCGGATACGAACGGCACGCTGTTTACGTCGACGGATAAAGACATAACGTATGCCTTCGTCTCTGGTAATCCCTATCGGATCACGCTGAGGATTGACGACGGTTGCTGCCCGGTTACATCATCCCAGACGATGCAAACCCCTCTGACGATCGGTCTATCTAACATCACAGCGATCGTACAGAACGGGGCGATCGTGGTGGCGTGGGGCACGACGAACGAATTGGAGGACCTGGGCTTCATTGTCTATCGCGGCACGGCGCCGGATGGCTCAGGGACGTTAGTCAGCAGCCCATTGATCCCGGCGGTGAGTCCCGGCAGCCCTGGCGGGCACAGCTACAGCTACGCGGACAGCACCGGGCTGGTGCTGGGCACGACTTATTACTACTGGGTGGCGGAAATACGAGCCAGTACCACGGTGGGATATGGGCCGATCAGCGTGGTTTATAGCGGGCCGACGGCAGTGGGGTTGACCGGGCTGACGGCGACCGCAGCGGTGCCGGCCGGTTTGCCATTGGTAGGGATTGGGCTGGCGTGCGTGGCTGGCGCACTGGCGGTCCGGCACCGCCGTCGGTAGGCGTATCGCTCACCGGTAACCTCCTCACGTGAATGACCGGGCGTTGCAGGATAATAGAACTGCTCTAAAATGAGCCACTACTTAGCGGCACGCTGACCACGCTGACGGGCGCTGATAGACGCTGTTTTCTCAATTACTCTTTTTTTATCTGCGTTCGTCAGCGTATATCTGCGTCATCAGCGTCCTGCCCTGGGAATCACCACCTCCGGCGTGCCGGTCGGAGTCGCCGTCGGTGTTGGTGTCGCTGTGGGTGGAGGCAGGTTGCGCTTGCCGGGACTGGGTGGCCAGTCGTCGTGCCAGCTATCATCTGGCCCGCGGCTGTAGCTGGCGTCCGGCGCCAGGGCGGGATAGCGTACCGAATCCATCACTTTGCCGCTGCGGTCCAGCAGCAGGAGCTGTCCGCCGCCGGCATCGAGCACCAGGCGGGTCTGCCGTTGGTACAGCAACAGAAATGCACCGGCTCGTAACACCGAACGTGCAGGGAATTGATACGCCCGCTCACTAGCTTTTCCCGTCGTCAGTTTCCAACCGCTGAGATCTGCGGCCTTTCCGCCCGTGTTGTAGAGCTCCACCCACTGTTCCGGCGGTCGCGGCGTCGCGGCGTCGATTCGGCTCGTGGCATGAGTCGCGCCGGCAATCGCTTCCGTCGGCCGAGGCGCTGGGAAGAGCTCGTTGATTCGCACCGGCCCCACGCGGGTCGGTGTCGGAGTGAAGGTCGCCGTCGGGGTGGATGTCCGCGGCGTACTGGTCGCGGTCGGAGCAGGTGTCTCCGCCGCGGCGGTGGGTGTGAGAGTTCGGGTGGCTTCGGACGTCGGTGTCTCGGTGGCCGTGGGCGATATGGTTTGAGTCGCCGTGGGCGTCTCGGTCGCGGTCGGTGATGGCCTCGGCGTTTCGGTCGCCGCGGGCATTTCGGACGGCGTTGCCGTGGCTGTGGGAGTCGATGTCGCGGTCTCGGTCGGCGTCGCGCTGGCGGCGATGGTCGCGGTGGCCGTTGGGGTCACGGTGGGCGTGGCTGTCGCCGTCGCGGTGGGCGTGGCCGTTGCCGTGACCGTCGGCGTTCTTGTGGGAGAGGCCGTCGCGGTTGCCGTGGCCGTCGGTGTTCTCGTAGGAGAGGCCGTCACGGTCGCCGTGGCCGTCGGCGTCCGGGTCGGTGTGCTGGTGGCGGTCGCTGGCGGGGCAATCGTCTGCCACCAGAACTTCACGAAGGCGCCGCCCGTGTGATCGAAGTACTCGATCTGCACCCAATGGGCGCCGGTCAGCGCCAGGTCCGCAGTGTACGGCACTGCGCCGCTCGAATCGTGCCATTGGTCGATGACCAACCGGCCGTCCACATAAACTCGAACACCATCGTCGGCCTGCGCGAACAGGCGATAAGAGCCGCCGTCAAAGGTCGACTGGCGGGTCCACCGGGCCGAGAAGCCATCTGCCGGCAGGCCGACCGCGGGCGAACCTCCGCCCCAGTTGAAGTCGACCGACAGATCATTCCGCATGAGCGCTGATGATCCGGCGAGCGACGCGTTGGTCCAGTATTCCCCCTGCCAATCCGTGAAGCCGATCGTTCCCAGGCGCTGCCATCGGAGCTGGATCAAGGCGCCGCCACTGTGATCGTAGTATTCCACCCGGAGGCTATGCGTGCCCCGAGCCATCGGATAGTCGGCGAATACCTGGCGCACGGCGCTATCGCGCCATTCATCCAGGATCAACTGCCCATCGACCCATAGCCGCGCCCCGTCGTCTATCGTCAGGTAGAAGCGATACGTTCCCGACTCGAACTCCTGGGTGCGCGTCCAACGCACCGAAAAGCCGTCCGCGGGCAAACCGGGGGCCGGTGCCCCGACGCCCCAGGGAAAGTCCACCGTCGCGTCGCTGCGCACGACCACTGGGCTTCCTACCAGGCTCATGTTGGCGTAGTACTCCCCGCGCCAGCCGGTGATGACCGTCACCGGGACCGCCGTGGGAGGAACGGGCGTGGGCGTCGGCGGAATCACGATCGGCGTCGCGCTGGGAGGCGGTGGGCTGGGCCGCGGGTGGGTCGGGGTTACCGTTGGCCGTTCAGGTGTCGATGTGGCCGTGGATGTGGCTGTCGGCGTGGCCGTCGGCATCTCAGTGGACGTGCCGGTCGGCGTGAGGGTGAGCGGGCTGCTGATGCGGAAAGAGGCTGAAATCCGCCGGTGAGCCATCTCATCCACCGCAGTGACCAGCACGCTCGACAGGCTTGTCCAAGTCGGATCATCCGGGAAAGTGAACATGACGGCGAAGTCGCCGCGATCGGTCACGATGGCGGAGGCTTTATCCTGCGCTGGCGTCCCACCACCTGCCGGATCTTCCAGCCGGACGGTCACGGTGTTGCCCGGATGCCAGCCGCTGCCGGTCACGGTGACGCGCGTCCCGGCACCGCCTTGCTCCGGGGAGATCACGATGCCAGGTGTGCCGCTCGTCCCGGCCGTGGCGGTCGGGGTCGGCTGACGTGGACCTGCCAGCGAGAACGGCACGCCGGTGAGCAGGCTGCACGCGGCTCCGGCGACACCGACCAGCAAGGCCACCGTAAGCAAGGCGCCGAGAATGAGGCCTTTGCGAGACGAGTTTATGATGAATCGATGGTTCATGGCATCCTCCGCCCATGCGGACTTGCAAGTAATCCAGAGAATATTACCGAACAGGCATGGGGTCTGCCATAATAGACGCCGGGCAGGGTGAGAAGTTCCCAATCGAAGGGTAACAAGGGTTCGAGATCACCAACCGCTAGGCCGAAATCCAGCAGGCGTGATAGGGGAAGGTAAGCTTCACCGGCTCGCCTGCTTTGGGCAGGACGAGCTGGCGATCATTGAAGAGGTCCACGGCCAACAGCGGGCCGTTGTTCAGGTCATGAATGCCGACCTTCACCCGCACGATGGCCCCCAGGAAAGTCACGTCATGTACCTTGCCGCTCAGATGATTGACGGAGGCGCCGTCCGCGCCGTTGGACGTCCCGAGCGGCTCGATCTTGATCTCTTCCGGCCGGATCGCCAGGCGGGTGGCAGTCCCGTTGGCCGCCTGGATGGGCCGGTTGGTGCGGACCACCTGCGCGGGGACACCGCCCAGGGCAACTGCCCCGGCCGGCGCATCGTGCACCACCACCGGCAGCAAGTTCAACTGCCCGATGAACGACGCGACGAAGTGGCTGCTCGGATAGTTGTAGATCTCGAAAGGAGAGCCGATCTGTTCCACCCGCCCCGTGTTCATTACCACGATCCGGTCCGAGAGCGAGAGGGCCTCTTCCTGATCGTGAGTGACGTAAATGGTGGTGATGCCCAACTCTTGCTGGATGCGACGGATCTCCGAGCGAAGCTCCACCCGAATCTTGGCGTCCAGGGCCGAGAGCGGCTCATCGAGCAGCAACACCTGCGGGTGGATGGCCAACGCGCGAGCCAGGGCCACGCGCTGCTGTTGTCCGCCCGAAAGCTGGTACGGGTAGCGATTGCCGAAATCCGGCAGGTGGATGATCTCCAGCATCTCCTTGACGGTTTTCTGGATCTCGGCCGTGGAGCGCCTGGTCACCTTCAACCCGAAGCCGATGTTGCCGGCCACGGTCAAATTGGGGAAGAGAGCATAGGATTGGAACACCATTCCCACATTGCGCCGGTTGGGCGGCCGATAGGTTACATCCACGTTGTTGATGATGATCCGACCCGTGGTGGGGGTCTCGAACCCGGCGATCATCCGCAGGGTGGTCGTCTTCCCGCAGCCGCTGGGCCCGAGAAACGAGACGAACTCGCCGCGCGTCACATCCAGGTTGAAGTTCACGACCGCCGGCGTGCCTTTGAAGCTTTTGGAGATGTCGGTGAGGGTAAGAAACGACATGTCACCGTTCCATATTCAATTCAACAGATTCTCAGCGAGCGCCAACTACCTGGCCCTGGCCCGACGCCCCGCGGCCGAAGAGCTGGATCAGGCCCATAAAGCCCCAGGTCAGCGCGAAGCTGATGATCGCCAGCGATGAAGATTCGTAAGCCTTGTTTTGGCCAACCTGCGACATATACGGGCCAAACGCGTTCATGCCGACCAGGAAGCTGGCGATGGTGAACTCACCGATCACCATGGCTAACGTCAGAAACGCGCCGCTGAGCAGTGCCGCCCGCAGGTTCGGGAAGATGATCCGCAACAAGATCGTGCCCCAGCCCGCGCCCAGGCTTTGGGCCGCTTCGGTCAGGGTGCGCACATCGATCGCAGCCAGGCCGGTGTCCACCGCGCGATACATGTAGGGGAGCGCCAGCACCATGTAGCCGCCCACCAGCAAGATATCGGTACCCGCCTTGAAGTTGGTAAGTGGCACTAACTCACCGCTGTAAACGCGGATCAACCCGAAGACGAGCACGATGGCCGGCACCACGAACGGCATCAGGGTAATGAACTCAACCACCGGGCGCAGTTGCGGCAGGCGCATCCGAATCCAATAGGCCGTCGGCGCCACCAGGACGAGGCTGGCAAGGATGGTCAGGATACCCATTTCCAGCGAGAAGGCAAAAGTCTGGATGAATTGGGGATCCTGGAGCACGCGTTGATAGGCAAGAAAGCTTAGCACACCTTTTTGGGCGCGCAATGAGAACTCGAACGTGGCGAGCAACGGGACGAAGAAATACAGCGTCCCCAACACGATCCAGAGCCAGCTCCAGAAATGAATTTTCTTCATCGCTATTCTATGAGCGCATCCAGCGCTCGGTCCGCCGCCGCAGAGCGTAATAGCCTGCCATCGAAACCGCCATCACCACCACCATGCCCAACGCGAGCGCGTAACCCAACCCGACGTTGTGCAGCACATCGCCCTTGATCTGCGAGCCGATCAGGATGGTCACCAGGTTGATCAGCCCGCCGGTCAGCGAGAGGGCGGTGGCATAGGCGCCGAAGGCGTTGCCAAACAGCAGGATCATTGTGCCAAGCAGCGAGGGCAGCAGCACAGGCAGGGCGACGTAGCGCCAGTATTGCCATTGGGAAGCGCCCAGGTTCTCGGCTGCCTCGCGCCAGTCTCGTTTCAATCCCTCCAGGGCCGGCGTGATGATCAGGACCATCAGCGGGAACTGGAAGTACAGGTAGGTGAAGCTGAGTCCCCAGAAGCTGTACAGGTTGAAGCCGCCGTCGTAGATGTTGATGTGGAGGACGTCGCGCAGGAAGACGGTCACAAGCCCGAGGCGTCCCAGCGTCGCGATAAAGGCGAAAGCCAGGGGCACGCCCGCGAAGTTGGAAGCGACCCCGGAAAAAGTGGACAATGCTGTGCGTACCCACCTGGGCAGCCCGCCGAGGATGGCCGCGTAGGCCATCACGAAGCCGAAGAACCCGCCCGCGACCGCCGTTGCCGCGCTGATGCGGATGGTGATCCAGTACGCGCTGAGGATAGATGGCGTGAACAGGTCCCGGATGTTGGCGAGGGTGAAGTTGCCCTTGGCATCCTGGAAGCTGCCGACAAACAGGACGAGCGAAGGCAGAAAGAGGAACAGGATGGCGAACGAAAAGAACGGCGCCACCCCGATCCACGTCCAGGAAATGCGGATGGCTGGCTTCGGGCGTCGAACGCCCGGGGCCAGCCATGAAGCGGTGCTATTGGACATTCGCTCCGACAACTTTGTCCCAGTTATCGTTGATCACTTGGTTGGCGTTGTTGATCTGATCGATCGTCGGGAAGACGGCCTTGGCGTAGAGCTCGGCCGCCGGCAGCTTGCCTGCCACATCGGCGGGGATCACGTTGCGCTTCACCAGGTCGTTGTAGCGGATCGGGTGGCAGCCGCCCGACAGCCAGACGATCTGGCCCTCGTCGGAATACAGGTACTCCATCCAGAGCTTGGCCGCGTTGGGATGGGGCGCGTAGGCGCTGATAGCCTGGATGTACACGCCGGCAATGACACCGGTCTGCGGGATGACAACCTCGATGGTCGGGTTGCCGGCCAGGGCGGTCTTGTCCGATAGGGCATTGTAGTCCCAGCGCATGATCACCGGGGTTTCGCCTTTGGCCACAGTGGCTTGTTTGGCGATCACGGGCACGAAGTTGCCCTCGTCGTTCAGCTTCTTGAAGAAGTCCAGGCCGGGCATCACGTTATCCAGCGAGCCGCCGTTGGCCAACGCCGCGGCGTAGACGCTCATCTGGGCCTGGGCCGAAGCGCGCGGGTCACCGGCGAGGGCGACCTGGCCCTTATATTCCGGCTTGAGCAGGTCGGCCCAATCCTGCGGCACGTTCTTGACCGCGTCCTTGTTCACCTCGAAGGCCAACACGCCGTAGTAGTCGCCGTACCAATAGCCATCCGCATTTTTTGAATCCGCCGGAATGGTGTCCCATGTGGAGACTTTGTAGGGCTGCACCAGCTTTTCGTCGATCAACTGTGGACCAAAGCCGTAGCCGACGTCGATCACGTCAGGAGCCTGCGGGCCCTTGTTGTCCTTGTTGGCTTTGATAGCTTCAATTTCGTCGCCTGAGCCGCCGTCGGGGTTCAGCTCGTTGATCTGTAACCCATATTTGGCCTTGAACTTCGTGAGGGCATCGCCGTAATTGCACCAGTCATGTGGCAGGGCGATGGTGGTGAGGGTGCCTTCAGCCTGGGCGGCTTTGATCAGGTCGTCCATGGGGCTGGTGGCCGCTGCCTGCGTCGGTGCAGGAGCGGGCGGCTGGGTCGCGGCCGGCGCAGCCGGTGCCGGTGCGCTGGGAGCAACACAGCCGACTAGCAAACTGACGGTAACAATGAGAAGTGCAAGAAGGGTAAGGGGTCTGGTCGCGCGTAACATTTGTCTCCTCCATTGAGCTTGTGCGGTTGACCATCAAACGATAGAGAGG
>Ga0172370_10010256_pt1 | contig 10779 bp, 15 predicted proteins | sample LakKiv5m_FD_114538 | JGI IMG/M metagenome (GOLD analysis project Ga0172370, IMG submission 114538) | Freshwater microbial communities from Kabuno Bay, South-Kivu, Congo - kab_022012_11.5m | ecosystem: Environmental > Aquatic > Freshwater > Lake | place: Democratic Republic of the Congo...
ATAGATGTCGAGGACGTCCCCCCGGGCGCGAAACCGGCCCCTGTAGAAATCCATATCGCCCCGCTCGTAATGAATGTCCACCAGCTTTCGAACGGCGTCTTCCCGCGACAGGACCGCCCCGGCTTCCACATAGAGGAGCATGTCATAATAGGCCTCGGGGGAACCGAGGCCATAGATGCACGACACACTGGCCACGATAATGACATCATCCCGGTCCAAGAGGGACCGGGTGGCCGCGTGGCGCATCTTGTCGATCTGATCATTGATGTGCGAGTCTTTTTGAATGTAGGTGTCGGTCTGGGGGATATAGGCCTCTGGCTGGTAATAGTCGTAGTAGCTGACAAAGTACTCGACGGCATTGCGGGGGAAGAGGCGTTTCAGTTCGCCGTAAAGCTGGGCCGCGAGGGTCTTGTTAGGGGCGATGATGAGGGCCGGCTTCTGCGAAGCGGCAATGACGTGGGCCATGGTGAAGGTCTTCCCCGAGCCCGTGACCCCGAGGAGGACCTGATGCCGCGCACCTCTGGCGATCCCTCTGGTCAGGCCCTCGATGGCCTGGGGCTGATCGCCGCAGGGCGCGACATCGCTCTGAATCTCAAACATCCAGTCTCCAGGTGGTTCCCTTAGGACCGTCTTCCAGCACGACCCCCATGCCCTTGAGCCGGTCCCGAATGTCGTCGGACGTGGTCCAGTCTTTTTGGGATCGCGCGAGGGCCCGCTGTTCAATAAGGCCCTCAATCTCCTGAGCATCGATCGGGGCCGCGCTCTCGGTCAAGGCTGCGAAAAAGTCGGCGGGCCTTCCCTGGAAAAGACCGAGGATGCGGCCGGCTTCCAGAAGCTGAAAACGGTCAGAGTTGAGGGCCATCCCGGTCGCCTCATCCGGCGATCCGTTCAACCCATCCATGACCCGGTTGATCTCTCTAACCTTTTCGAAAATGAGCCCGAGGGCTCCGCCAGTATTGAGATCGTCGTCCATCATCTCGGTGAATCGCTCGGTGAACGGGGCAGAGGAGGGCGCGGCAGGGGTTTCAGAGGAACGGCCGAGCAGGTCTTCGAGGCGCTGAAGGGTTCGGTAGATGCGAACCAGACCCGACTGAAGGCCCAGGACATCGCTTCGAGAAAAGTCGAGGGGACCCCTGTAATGCTTGGAGAGGAGAAACAGGCGCAGGACCTCGGGATGGTATTCCTTGAGCGCATCGCGGATGGTCAGGAAATTTCCCAGGGACTTGGACATCTTTTCAGACTCGACCGTCACGAAGCCGTTGTGCACCCAGTAGCGGGCAAAGCCCCCGCCGTTGGCACAGATGGACTGGGCCCGTTCGTTCTCGTGATGGGGAAAGAGGAGATCCTTGCCGCCGCCGTGGATATCGAAGGTGGGCCCGAGGTAACGGTTGCTCATGACCGAGCACTCCAGGTGCCATCCCGGCCTCCCGGGTCCCCATGGACTGGACCACTGGGGTTCTCCCGGCTTGGCGGCCTTCCACAGGACAAAGTCCATGGGGTGGCGCTTGTGCTCGTCCACGGCGATTCGGCTTCCGGCCTTCATGTCCCCCAGTTTCCGCCCGGAGAGTCCGCCGTAGCCTTTGTAGGCCTGGACCGAAAAATAGACGTCGGTCCCCTCGGCATAGGCATAGCCGCGCTCGAGAAGGACCCTGATCATATCGATCATGCCATCGATATGTTGCGTGGCACGCGGCTCCACATCGGCCTGCAAAACTCCCAACCGTCCCATGTCTTCGTAAAAGGCATCGATAAATTCCTGGGCCAGGGCCCCGGTCTCTTTGCCGGTGAGTCTCGCCCGGTCGATGATCTTGTCGTCTATATCCGTAAAATTGCGTACATAGGTGACCTGATACCCCTTGGTCCGCAGATATCGAACCAGCACATCGAACACGATGGCGGATCTGCCGTGCCCGATGTGGCAATAATCATACACGGTTACCCCACAGACATAAATTCCAACTTTCCCAGCTTCCAGCGGAATGAACTCCTCCTGGGTTCGGGTTGCCGTGTTGTACAATTCGAAGCTCATAGCTCTACCTCTGCTCTTCTTTACAAAACCGATGGCCGTATTCTGGCTCGCCCCGGTTCAGCCGTCACAATGGCCCCGGTCTGAAGCTCCTTGCCATACCTGTTGAGCACGCGCAGGCAGATGGCTCCTTGTTCCCTGGCCCTGAAATTGACGAGGCGGACGATCCCCGAATGAGGCATTTCACGAACAATGGCCATTTCGCCAAAATCCTTATCAAGGGTCACCAGGATTCGGTCTTCCCTGTGCGCGCGCAAGAATCTCCTCATCCCCTGGATCTTCCTGCCACTCTCCTGCCCACACCACGTCATGGCCGAATTGTTCAAGATGCCTCAGCGTTCCTCCCCAAACGCAGGTATCGAGGAGGATTTTCATACGTAGGATTCCACTGGAAGGATTTCAATGCGTTCATGGCTAACGATTTTCTTTGCATACGCCAGGCAGGCCTGGATATCCTCCCAAACAAGCCACGGATATCCTTCAAGGATTGTCTCCACACTATCGCCCGCCGCCAGCATACCCAGAATATGTTCGACTGCAAGGCGTCGTCCTCGAATAACCGGCTTACCCCCGAAAATGTTCGGGTCGATGGTAATACGTTGCATAAGATCCTGTTCTTTCATGAGGATTCCCCCTTATTCTTGACCAGTCTGTCTTGAGATTAGCTTTGGATATTCGATGATGGGCCGTCCGACAGACTCACCACGGCGAATGCCTCCATACCTTCCTTTTTACCGCAGAAACCGAGTCGCTCGCTGGTGGTGGCCTTGATGTTGATGCGATCCAGGGGGGCAGACAGGACATTCGCGTAGTGCTTTCGCATGCCTTCGAGATAAAGGGCCAGCTTGGGTTCTTGCGCAACTATGGTAGCATCCAGGTTGTTCAGCCGAAACCCCTTGCCGGACATGAGCTCACTCGCCTTCTCGAGCAGGAGAAGGCTCGAAATCCCTTTGTAGGCCGGGTCCGTATCGGGGAAATGCTGCCCGATGTCCCCGGACGCGAGCGCCCCGAGGATGGCGTCAATCACCGCATGGGTCAGGACATCCGCATCCGAATGCCCGTGCAGACCGACCGGATGGGGAATTTCCACGCCCCCTAATATGAGAGGATGGCCTTCGACAAGGCGGTGAACGTCATAGCCAAAGCCGATGCGGAACACGTGGATTCCTCATGGGAAACGGGTTACTTGAGTCTGTTGGGTTCTTTGGGTCTATTGGGCTTGTTCCCATATCGCCCTTGGGCACTTCCTTGTCAGGGACTTGGCGCAAAAGGCTCAATGGCAACTGCTGCAGTTGGTGCTGGAGCACCCCGAGCAGCCGGATGACCCGGACGCGGGGGTAAAGCTCCCGCTGCTCTTGAATCCGCAGGCCGACATGAGTCGGTGGACATCCGTTCCCTTGCAACGGGGACAACTCACTTCCTCATCGCTCCTGAAGACCAGGGTTTCAAAGTCTTTGTTGCAGTTGGCGCACGTGTATTCATAAATAGGCATTATTCGTTCCCTTTCTCATGTAACGGATCCAGCCCTTCGATGACCGCGGCCGCCAGAAGGGGGACCATGATCTCATGGTGTCCCACGAGGCTGTATCCTTTCCCACCTGCCAGGGTGGGGCGATGAACCACGTTGGTCATGGGCCGGTAATGTCGAATGAAGTCCATGTTGACCGTGGTGATATCGTTGACCTGGTGACCCAGGTTTCGAACCAGGGTGAGGGCTTTTAAAAAGACCTCGGGCATCAGGACCGCGGACCCGAGGTTGATGAATACACCCCCCTCCAATTCCGAAACCAGACGCGCAAACAGCCGAAAATCCCGATGGGAGGCCTTTCCAATGGCAGCCCCGTCCGCGGCCGGATGAAAGTGGATGATATCGGTTCCGATGGCCACATGGACGGTCACGGGGACATTCAGGGCGTACGCCGTCGCCAGAAGGCTGTGGCGGTTGAAGGGGAAGTCCTCCCGAAGCAGCGAGGCCCCCACGCTTTGGCCAAGACCCCGGTCGTCTCGTGATCCTTCGATAATCGCGGCATTCAGGAATCTCCCGGTTTCTTCGGCCATACCAAAGGCCCCGCTTCCGATCTCAGCGGCCACATCCTCCGATGTCTTTCCCACCATGGCGATCTCGGCATCGTGGATGATGCAGGCCCCGTTCATGGCCAGGCCGGTGACAATCCGACGCTCCAGCAGGTGGATAAGAATCGGATTGAGCCCCACTTTGATGGCATGGGCACCCATGGCAAGGATCACAGGTCGTTTGGAGCGAACGGAGGCGATGATTCGGTCCCGGATCTCTATGAGGTCCTTGGCCCCGAGGATCGCCGGCAGATCGGCCAGCCAGGCGGTCATTGAACCCCCAGCGGTCCAGGGTCGAGCAAAATCCTTCACGCTGACCTTGCTCTCCCTTTCCTTGAGGGAATAGGATTTTACCTGATCCAGTTCTATCGGTTTTAGATTCATTCTGTCGAGTCAAACCCATTGGAAATCGCAGGCTTTCTTGCGACAAAGCCCCTTTTAATCGGTCTCCAGATGCTTCTGGAACAGGAGGTAATCCACCAGGTGACAGATGATGTGCTCTGCCAGGATATGGGCCTCCTGAATGCGCGCGGTCACGTCGCTTTCAACAACAAGGGCCGTGTCCACCTTGCCGGCCAGCTTTCCCCCGTCCTTTCCGAGAAGCCCCACCGTATGGATTCCCTGTTGTTTGGCTACTTCAACCGCCAGCAGCACGTTTGGGGAGTTGCCGCTGGTGCTGATGGCCAGCAGGATGTCTCCCCTCAGGCCGAGAGCCTTCACCTGTTTGGAAAAGACCTCCTGGAACGCGTAGTCATTGCCGATACTGGTAATCACTGAGGTGTCTGTTGTCAAAGCGAGCGCAGGGAGCGGGGGCCTTTCGAGCTGAAACCGGTTCACGAACTCCGCAGCCATATGCTGGGCATCAGCCGCGCTTCCTCCATTGCCGCAGATGAGGAGCTTGCGGTCCCCCAGGAAGGCGGCGGAGATTTGCTCTGCCACGGCCATCAGCTTGGATGCATTCTCCCGAATAAATCGTTCACTGATCTCTGTCGAATTCTTGACGATGTTCAAAATAATGGGATCCACGCTATGCCCCCTTTTTTCCGCAAGAAGCAGCCCCGAGACCTCGAATGGTCTTTGCAACCACCTCCAATTCGCTTTCTTGAATGGTGCGGACATCGAGCAGGACCCTTTCCTTTTCCACCCGTGCAATCACCGGAGGGACATGGGACCTGAGCTGCAGTTCCAATTGCTGCGCGGATAATGTCCCAGGATAGAGATACAGGAGCCTGCTCTTCAGTTCTTGAAGGGGAAGGGCGCCCCCGCCCACTTTTGATGCCCCGTCCATCAGACCAATGGAGAAGGAGTCACTCTCGAATGTTTTCAGCAGGGCATAAAGACGATCGGCTTTGGCGGCCAGGGAGTCATAACTTTGACAGATCATTCGAAGGGTGGGGATGTTCTGGATCACAGCCTTGGGGTCCCTGTACATCCTGAGGGTCTCTTCCAGGGCGACGAGCGTCAGTTTGTCAATGCGAAGTGCCCGGTTCAGAGGATTTTTTCGAACCGCTTCCACCAGATCCCGCTTCCCCAGAATAATGCCCGCCTGGGGTCCGCCCAGGAGCTTGTCGCCGCTGAAGGTGACCAGGCCGACACCTTGGGCCAGGGCCTCCTGCACGGTGGGTTCCTTGGTGAGGCCATACGCGGAAAAATCAATGAAGCATCCGCTGCCAAGGTCTTCCATGACCGCTATACCGTACCGCTCACCCAATTTAACCAGTTCAGGCAAAGACACCTCTTTAGTAAATCCCACCACCTGAAAGTTGCTGGTATGGACCTTGAGAAGAAGGGCCGTATCAGGGCCGATGACCTCCTCATAGTCCCTCAGATGGGTCTTGTTGGTGGTTCCGACCTCCACCATCCGGGCACCGCTCTTGCGCATCACGTCTGGGATGCGGAACGACCCGCCGATCTCCACCAACTGGCCTCGCGAGACAACCACTTCGCGGCCCTTGGCCATCGTCTCGAGGGCGATGAGCACGGCCCCTGCGTTGTTGTTGACCACCATGGCGGCCTCTGCGCCGGTTAGCTCTTTGAGGATGGCCTCCACATGCACATAACGACTACCTCGCCGACCCGCGTCCAGATCATATTCGAGGTTGCTGTAACCGCCGGCAATGGATCGAAATCGTTCGATGGCCGTTTCCGGAAGGATGGACCGGCCCAGATTGGTATGGACCACCACGCCAGTGGCATTGATGACATTTCGGAGACTCGGACTGGAGAGGACTGCGAGGGTTTCCAAGACCTGGGAAGAGACTGCCTCGACGTTCAGGCTGGCAGCTATTTCCTGGTTTGCTGCATCCCTGATACCCGCCCGAAGCTGATCTAAAGTGTCGTGAATCGCCTTTAAAACAAGGCTCTTAGAATAAAAAGCTAAAGCGTTTTGAATAATTGGCTGCGTCAGCAACTGGTCGACGCCGGGTATCTGCCGATATAGTTTTTGTTTGTCTGATGTCATGACACAGCGTACTCCCTCAGATCCGTGCAGTGAGCTTGGTTTGAATAGAGCTGACGAAAAGCGCGGTTTAGGCGGCCTAATATAGGAGAGTTTTGCCGCAGCGTCAAACGTTTCATGGATTTTCAAAGTGCCGGGTGAGGATATAGCCGCTCAGATCCCACGATCGGCTCAATCGAGTAGGCATGTCTGTCCGGATACCAGGACAAAGCGCCCATACAACCCGCGTTTCATCCCCAAAAATACACTTGCAATGAGAAGGAGCCCCTGTTATATTCATTTTCAATGGTGGATGTAGCTCAGCTGGCAGAGCACTGGGTTGTGGCCCCAGATGCCGAGGGTTCGAGCCCCTTCATCCACCCCAGAACAAAATAAAAGAAACCGGGCGGTGACAAGCTGCCCGGTTTTTTTGTGAGTGGGAGAGGGATGTCTATGCGCTCTCCTGCCATAAATATTACAGAGGCTTCCTGGCCAGCTCCGTCGCGTCCACGATTCGCTGGGAGGCTTTCACATGAAAGTACCAGCGCTTAAAGTGATTGCTGAGCAGAATCCCTTTTGACCGCAGAACCGTCCTGCCGTCGATCACATCCTCACACTGCTCGTCACGATCTGCCGGAATCATTCGAAACAGGCTCTTGCTCCCCACCACGATAAGCTTGGTCCTGGGCCGGGTAAACGAGACGTTCATCCGGTTAGGCATCATCAGGAACTCCTTCTCGGCCTTGATATGTTCTTCATCCGAAGCGGTAAGGGAAACGATCACCACATCCCTTTCCTGTCCCTGGATCCTTTCCACCGTATCGATAATCAGGTCGGGCGAAAGGAGTTTGCGGACCACGCTCCTTCTCAATCGCTTTTGGCTGCTTACGATATCGGCAATAGACTGCCGGATGAGGTTGTTTTGACGTCGGTAGGCCGCCACCACGCACAGACCGTCTTTCGGGTCGATGCCGCATGTCGCTGCCAACTCGAAGACGATTTGCGCATCAACAAGCGCTCTGCCGGGGCGGGGATGACGTCCGGCAGACTTTTATTAAAAAGGAGCCAGGTGTAATAAGGACACAGATACCTGAAATGGGAATAGATCACGCTTCCGGCGATGGTTCGCTGCAGGATGGTCATCGGACCTCCAAGATGCGGTCCAGTCTGAAATTGCGTTTGTCTTTTCGAAGGTGGCAGAAGGCCTCGATCATGGCCGTTCTCCAGTATTCTCAGGTCGCGCCAACAAAATCATCGATGGCCATTTCCATCCTGGCCATGTCCTCGGCCCTGGGTCTGCCGCCTGCAACGGGCTTGAGCGCCAAGGCCCCTGCGCGCCGAGAAGGCTTTTGGGCTACGTGCGAGGGATAATTGAGGATCCTATATCCAGACAACAGCTCCCTGCCGCCAGATCCTCTTCATTGACCAAGCGCGGGTCCTCGGCCATGCACCCAAATGTGAAGAGGTAAACGGCTCCTCCGCGACCCGGAACAGACTCTACTTACAATTGACCCTCTGTATCACCACGCAATTACTTCTTATAATCAGGACATTGGTATCAACCACAACCCTCATTGGCCGCGCCTGTAGCGGACGATTTCGGCAGCGATTTCCTTTTCGGTGACGGTCTGCATCTGGGGAAGGGCCTAGGTCTCCTTGAAAAGGGCCTTCAGCCGTTTCATCCGGTCTGTTTCCTCATGATCCGGCGCCAGCAGGAGAAGCTCCAGCCGCTGGCCCTTCTCAAAGAGCATATTGTCCAGGACAAGTTTTCCGGGCTCTTTGACCGCGGCAAGCAGCTTGTGGGTTTTCATGATCTTCCTCCAATAGAAAAGCGGCTCGAAGGTCCCGGCGGTACGTCTGAAATAATGCCGTATAATTCCTTGATGCCGAGGATTTCACTGGCGGTCTCACCATCCACCCATGAATTCCCTCATGACCACCGACTGGTTCAACACCCCGGCCGTTTCTTCCCAGTCCGCAGAAGGGATTCGGTGGTTTCCTTGAGGGTGAAGGGGTTTTTCGTCTGATCGGAAATCACCTGGAGGACGGTGTCCTGGTCCCACTTCTGATCATCGAGCATGCCTTTGCGATCCTTTTGGAGACCGTCCGGGCTCACCTCGGTATTGCAGAGGATGCGCACCTCGGGGATGGCGGCCAGTCCCTCTGCGGCCAGCTCCAAGAAGCTGCTCCGGAAATACCCGGCAATTCGGAAATAGCGCCTGGTCCCGGTCAGCCGTTTCTTGAGGAATTGTTCATAGAGACTGGCCGGGCGGGAACTGTAGCGGGTGATCATTCCAGTGCTCCTCACTCACCGGCTTCCCTTGTCAGAAGTTGCACCACCGCATCGGAGATCCAGAGTCCCGCGTCTTTGAGTCGCTGGAGCCTGTCCGTCAACGAAGGGATGAGACCTCTCCTCTTTGCAAGAACAAGCAGACCGCCAGTTCCCATGGTTCGGACCCCAAAGATCTTGGCACAGCGTCGGGCTGCAAGATCATCCACAACCGCCCAACACCCCCTTTCCTTCATGCCAAGAGAAAGCACGGCTGATTCCCCTGCGCCTAAATCCCAAGTCGCCACATCCAAAGAAACTGCAATATGTGTCCTTTGCAACCACGAGGCGTGCCGGAGTCCCTTTACAGCCATATCTTCCTTTTTCCCCGCAAGCACCTCCTCGTAAACCGCTTCGGGCACAAGAACTTGGGCAAACAGGCCTGGTAGAAGCTCTTCCTGGCCGCTTCGAAACAGGATAATGAGAGGAGATGCGTTCACTACGGCCCTTTCATCAGGCATCCGCAAGTTCCTCCCTCAGTTGATCCGGTGTAATCTGAAACGGTGAAACCCTGGCCTCAGATAGCGCGTCAATCATTTCTCCCCGGGAAAGGCCTGCAATCTCCGCAGCCTTGCCCTGGGATATCTTCCCCAGCTCATACCATTTGATGGCCGCGGCAATTCGCATCTGGCGGCTGAACTCCTCGGGGTCAGCGCGCAGCGCAGAAAAGACGGATTCGGGCAGTTCCATGGTGAGGGTTGTCATACTGTATCTCCTTTGTTTTACTGTGGTTTGTTTGTTCTGAAAGCATTCGCTCCATCATCCCTTCCAGAGCTCCACAGCCAGTTGAAGGGCTTCGAGATAATCCTGATAGGCCCGCCAGTGCCTGAGGCGGGCCGTGGTCTCCCGCAGATACGACAGGATCGGGATCAGCCTGGTGCTGCTGACATTCCAGAAATCGGTCGTCTCCGCCACGTGTTTGATGGCACGGTCCATGGTGGCGCCGGTCTTCCTGCCCCCCGTGGCCATAACATCGAAAATACGGAAGCACGTGCCCCGTTTAACACACAGCCTTCAGTCCTTTCAGGCCGCGCCAACAAAATCATCAATAGCCATTTCCATCCTGGCCATATCCTCGGCCCTGGGTCTGCCGTCTGCAACGGGCTTGAGCGCCAGGGCACCTACACCCTCAAAAGGCCGTGAGGCTCCGTGCGTGGGATAGATGAGCGATTCCTCACCCGGATAGAGGGCAAATGCCCCGTAGACCTCTCGAATGGCATCCCGATATGCGTGCATCTTGTCCAGGTCTTCATCCTTGCACTTGTTTATACTTCCCTCGTCTTCCTCACCGTAGAATCCGCTGCTGCCGCTTTTGCCCTTGTATTTGGCGTCGAGGACAAGCTTCTTCCTGTGGTCTTTGATAATGACAATATCCGCCCCGATGGCCACTTCAAAATGCCCCACTTGTGGCCGGGTCAAAGTGCCCCACCCCGGCGACGGATTTGAGTGTACTAATGTTGATGGGAAAGGTCCATACTATTTCCTTTTTCATCCTGGCTTTTGGGTCTGTGTTGGGATAGCCGGGCAGCTGCCTCTTTGAGGCGGTAGCTCTTTCCCTGGAACTTGAGGAGACGACCGCGGTGTAGGAGGCGATCGAGGATAGCGGAAGAGGCGGCGTTGTCCTTGAGCAGCTTGCCCCAGTCTTCGACGGGTCGATTGGACGTTATGAGGGTGCTTTTTCTGGATGCATAGCGATTGAGGATGATATCGAGCAGATCGTCGGCTGCCTGTTCAGGGGCTTTTTTGCGCAGGAACAGATCATCGATAACCAACAGGTCGGTCTCAGACAATATCTTGGTGAGTTTTTTCCTCCGCTTGAGTTGAGTGGCCTCGAAGAGGTCCTCAAAGAAGGTGTGGGCTTCCCGGTAGACGACCTTATAACCGTTGAGGATGGCGGCGTTAGCGACGGTTTTG
>Ga0172370_10010259_pt1 | contig 10777 bp, 8 predicted proteins | sample LakKiv5m_FD_114538 | JGI IMG/M metagenome (GOLD analysis project Ga0172370, IMG submission 114538) | Freshwater microbial communities from Kabuno Bay, South-Kivu, Congo - kab_022012_11.5m | ecosystem: Environmental > Aquatic > Freshwater > Lake | place: Democratic Republic of the Congo...
GAGCAGCTTCAATGAACGATTGACGCGCTGGCGCGAGACACCGGCGAGATGGCCGATTTCTTCCTGCGAGATGGCGAGCGTGGCGTTCTGGCCAGGATAGAGGACCGGGTTGAACATGATCGAGATGCTGCGCGCGACACGCGTGTCGGTGTCGTGCAGGCGTTCCGACTCAAGCAGGCCGATGAACTGGCCGAGCCGCTCGTTGATCTGCTCGATGATCGCGTGGTTGAAGGGAATGCTGTGATCGAGCAGCCAGTGGAAGGTGTCGCGCTTCATGCAGGCGATGCGCGTGTCGCGCAGCGCGATGACATCGTAGCGACGCACCTCGGTCTTCAGTAGCGAGCCCTCACCGAACCAGCCACCCGAAGGAATGCCCGCATAGGAGGCGGTCTTGCCGGTGACCCAGTCCGACGACATCTTGACCAAGCCATCGATCACGCCGATCCAGCAGGTCGGGTGTTCGCCCTGGCGACAGACGAAACCGCCGGCGGGAACGCAGCGCTCGGCCATGCCCTGGCGTGCGCGTGCCAGCTCGTCGGCGGTCAGGCCACGCGCCCAGCGCGACTGCGCGATGGCGGTGTCGAGCGAGGCGGGGACGGGCGCGGAATTGTCAGTCACGCGACAATTATAGGCGGGCGACCAAGATAGAGTCTGCGCCGTTACAATGATTGCGCAGCGCTGGCATGGCGCGGGCAGCACTGCCCGGGTGCCGTACCGCGACGCACAAAACAGGGCTGAACGGTACCGGATGGAGGAGACCACCGTATGACCGTAGCAACCGGCGAGCAACACGTCGGGACGGACGAAGGCCAGGAGACTTTCCCGCGCCTGCTGCTGGCGCACGCGCGCACGCGTGGCGACCGGCCGGCGATGCGCGAGAAGGACCTCGGCATCTGGCAATCCTGGACGTGGGCCGAAGCGGCGCGCGAAGTGCGCGGTCTGGCCTGCGGGCTGGCAGAACTCGGCTTCAAGCGCGGTGACCGGCTCGGTATCATCGGCGACAACCGGCCGCGGCTGTACTGGGCGATGTGCGCGGCGCAGATGCTCGGCGGCATTCCGGTACCGATGTACCAGGACGCTGTGGCGCAGGAAATGACCTTCGTGCTCCAGGACGCCGGCATTCACATCGCGATCGTCGAGGACCAGGAGCAGACCGACAAGCTGCTCGAGGTCATGGAGCAGTGCCCGGCCCTGCAACACATCATCTACGACGATCCGCGCGGCATGCGCCACTACACGCAGGCCTTCCTGCACGGGCTTGACGAAGTGATTTCCGCCGGCAAGATTCACGACGGCAACCACGCGGATTTTCTCGCTGGGGAAATTGCCCAGGGTGCGGTGGACGATACGGCGATCATGCTGTATACCTCGGGGACCACCGGCAAGCCCAAGGGCGTCTGTCAGACCCACGCGGCGCTGATCGCCGCGGCGCGCGGCGGTTGCGGTTTCGACGGCCTCGACGAGCGCGATGAAGTGCTCTCCTACCTGCCGATGGCCTGGGTTGGCGACAACCTGTTTTCCTACGCGCAGGCGCTGGTCGCCGGCTTCACCGTGAATTGTCCCGAATCCGGCGACACGGTGATGACCGACATGCGCGAGATCGGCCCGACCTTCTATTTCGCGCCGCCGCGCGTGTTCGAGAACCTGCTCACCCAGGTGACCATCCGCATGGAAGATGCCGGCGCCGTCAAGCGCAACATGTTCCATTACTTCATGGGCGTCGCCAAGCGCTGCGGCGCCGACCTGCTCGACGGCAAGCCGGTCGGATTCAAGGACCGCCTGCTCTATGCGCTCGGCAATCTGCTGGTGTACGGCCCGCTGAAGAACGTGCTCGGCATGAGCCGCATTCGTGTCGCCTACACCGCCGGCGCGGCGATCGGCCCCGACCTGTTCCGCTTCTATCGCTCGATCGGCATCAATCTCAAGCAGCTCTACGGCCAGACCGAGACCTGTGCCTACGTCTGCCTGCAGCCCGATGGCCAGATCAAGCTCGATTCGGTCGGGCCGCCGGCGCCGGGCGTCGAAATCCGCATCGCCGACAACGGCGAGATCCTCGTCAAGGGACCGATGCTGCTCAAGGAGTATTACCAGCGGCCGGACGCCACCGCGGAAGCGATCAACGCTGCCGGCTACTTCATGACCGGCGATGCGGGCTTCCTCGACGAGGATGGCCACCTGAAAATCATCGACCGCGCCAAGGATGTCGGCAAGCTCAACGGCGGCGCGATGTTCGCGCCCAACTACATCGAGAACAAGCTCAAGTTCTTCCCCTACATCAAGGAGGCGGTGGCCTTCGGCAACGGCCGCGACATGGTGTGCGCCTTCATCAACATCGACATGGGGGCGGTTGGCAACTGGGCCGAACGGCGCGGCATCCCTTATGCCGGCTATACCGACCTGGCCGGCAAGGTGGAGGTCTACCAACTGATCCAGGACTGCGTCGAGCAGGTCAATACCGACCTCGCGCACGATGCGATGGTCGCCGACACGCAGGTGCATCGTTTCTTGGTGCTGCACAAGGAGCTTGATCCCGATGACGACGAACTGACCCGGACGAGAAAAGTCCGGCGCAACTTCATTGCAGAGAAATACGCGGTGCTGATCGATGCGCTCTACGGCGGCAAGGCCTCGCAGTTCATCGAAACCGAAGTCAAGTTCGAGGACGGCCGCAAGGGCAAGGTGGCCGCCGACCTGGTGATCCGCGACGTCAAGGTGTTTCCCAAGGTGACGGGGAGGGCGGCATAGTGGCCCGCGAAATCGGCGACGTCATTCTCGACCTGCGCAACGTGACCCTGGCGTTCGGCGGCGTCAAGGCGCTGACGGACATTTCCTTCGACGTGCGCGAGCATGAGATCCGCGCCATCATCGGCCCGAACGGTGCCGGCAAGAGCTCGATGCTCAACGTCATCAACGGCGTGTACCGGCCGCAGCAGGGCGAGATCGTCCTGCGCGGCGAACATTTCACCAAGATGAATCCCTACAAGGCGGCCTGTGCCGGCATCGCCCGCACCTTCCAGAACATTGCCCTGTTCAAGGGCATGTCCGTCCTCGACAACATCATGACCGGACGCAACCTGATGATGCGCGCCAGCATTCCCGAGCAGGCGGTGCGGCTCGGCCGCGCCGAGCGCGAGGAGCTGGCGCACCGCGCCAAGGTCGAGGAGATCATCGACTTCCTGGAAATCCAGCACATTCGCAAGACGCCGGTGGGACGGCTGCCCTACGGGCTGCAGAAGCGCGTCGACCTCGGTCGGGCGCTGGCCATGGAGCCGCAGATCCTGCTGCTCGACGAGCCGATGGCCGGCATGAACGTCGAGGAAAAACAGGACATGTGCCGCTTCATCCTCGACATCAACGATCAGCTCGGCACCACCATCGTGCTGATCGAGCACGACATGGGCGTGGTGATGGACATCTCCGACCGCGTCGTGGTGCTCGACTATGGCAAGAAGATTGGCGACGGCTCGCCCGACGAGGTGCGCACCAATCCCGAAGTCATCAAGGCCTATCTCGGCGCCAGCCACTGACGATAAAGGACGCGACGCCATGGCATTCTTTCTCGAAACCCTGATCGGCGGCCTGATGGCCGGCATGCTCTATTCGCTGGTGGCGCTCGGCTTCGTGCTGATCTTCAAGGCCTCCGGCGTGTTCAATTTCGCCCAGGGGGCGCTGGTGCTGTTCGCCGCACTGGCGATGGCGCGCTTCGCCGAGTGGCTGCCGGAGTGGCTGGGCATCGCCGATCCGACGCTCGCCAACGTGCTCGCCTTCATTGTCGCCGGCCTGATCATGTTCGTCGTCGCCTGGCTGATCGAGCGCCTGGCGCTGCGCTACCTGGTCAACCAGGAGGGCGCGACGCTGCTGATGGCTACCCTCGGCATTGCCTATTTCATGGAAGGCATCGGCCAGGCCGCATTCGGTAGCGACATCTACAAGCTCGATGTCGGCATGCCGAAGGATCCGGTGCTGATGCTCGAAAGCGTCTTCGAGGGCGGCATCCTGATCAACAAGGAGGACTTCATCGCCGCGGCGATCGCCGCCGTGCTGGTGGCCGGCCTGACGCTGTTCTTCCAGAAGACCGCCACCGGCCGCGCGCTGCGCGCGGTAGCCGACGACCACCAGGCCGCCCAGTCGATCGGCATTCCACTCAATCGCATCTGGGTGATCGTCTGGTGTGTGGCCGGCGTCGTCGCGTTGGTGGCCGGCGTGATCTGGGGTTCCAAGCTTGGCGTCCAGTTCTCGCTCGCCACCGTGGCGCTGCGTGCCCTGCCGGTGGTTATTCTCGGCGGGCTGACCTCGGTCCCCGGGGCAATCATCGGCGGCCTGATCATCGGCGTCGGCGAGAAGCTCTCAGAGGTCTATCTCGGGCCGATGGTCGGCGGCGGCATCGAGATCTGGTTCGCCTACATGCTGGCGCTTATCTTCCTGCTGTTCAGGCCGCAGGGTCTCTTTGGGGAGAAGATCATTGACCGGGTGTAACAATGATTTATAGAGAAAACGGCCAGTTCAAGACGTCCTATCAGGCGGACCAGCAGATCTTTCCGATCGTGCAGGACCGCTGGGCGATCCTCGCCATCGTCGTCTTCGCCTTCGTCGGCGTGCCTTTCCTGGCTGACGAATACCTGTTCCGCGCCATCCTGATCCCGTTCCTGATCCTGGCACTGGCGGCGCTCGGCGTGAACCTGTTGGTCGGCTACTGCGGCCAGATCACGCTCGGGGCCGGTGCCTTCATGGCGGTCGGCGCCTACGCCGCCTACAATTTCTTCATCCGCATCGACGGCATGCCGCTGCTCCTCACGCTGCTGCTCGGCGGGCTGAGCGCCGCCGCGATGGGCATCGTCTTCGGCGTGCCGAGCCTGCGCGTGCGCGGCCTCTATCTGGCCATCGCCACGCTGGCCGCGCAGTTCTTCTGGGACTGGGCCTTCCTGCGCATCAAGTGGTTCACCAACTACGCTTCCTCGGGTTCGGTCTCGGTGGGCGATCTCGAGGTGCTGGGCTGGACGATCGACTCGCCGGTCGAGAAGTATCTTTTCTGCCTGATGTTCCTGACGCTGTTCGCGCTGTTCGCCAAGAACATGGTGCGTGGGGCGATCGGCCGGCAGTGGATGGCAATCCGCGACATGGACGTTGCCGCCGAGGTGATCGGCATCCGGCCGATGTATGCCAAGCTGTCGGCCTTCGCGGTGAGCTCCTTCTACGTCGGCGTCGCCGGCGGCTTGTGGGGCTTCGTCCATCTTGGCTCGTGGGAACCGGCGGCCTTTTCCATCGACCGCTCCTTCCAGCTGCTGTTCATGGTGATCATCGGCGGTCTCGGTTCGATCATGGGCAGCTTCTTCGGCGCCGCCTTCATCGTCGTGCTGCCGATCTTCCTCAACCAGATGCTGCCCCTGCTCGGCGACTGGGTCGGCATCAGCATCTCGACCGCCGGCGTTTCGCATGCCGAACTGATCATCTTCGGCGCGCTGATCGTATTCTTTCTGATCGTGGAACCCCACGGCCTGGCTCGTCTGTGGTCGACGGGCAAGGAGAAGCTGCGGCTTTGGCCGTTCCCGCATTGAATGCAGTTCAACCACAAGTAGGAGGAGACAACATGAAACTACGCAACTTCGCAATGGCGGCCGGCTTGGCCGCTGCGCTGGCCGCGCCGGCTTTCGCCGCCGACCAGTTCTTCCCGGTGCTGGTGTATCGCACCGGCGCCTATGCACCGAACGGTACCCCCTGGGCCAACGGTTATGTCGATTACCTGAAGCTCACCAATGCCCGCGGCGGCATCAACGGCGTCAAGATCTCCTTCGAGGAATGCGAGTTCGGCTATGCCACCGACCGCGGCGTCGAGTGCTACGAGCGCCTCAAGGGCAAGCAGGGTGGCGCCACGGTGGTGCAGCCGCTGTCCACCGGCGTTACCTTCGCGCTGACTGAGAAAGCATCAGTTGACAAGATCCCGCTGATCACCGCCGGTTATGGCCGCAGCGAATCGCAAAACGGCGCGGTGTTCACCTGGAACTTCCCGCTGCTGGGCACCTACTGGGTCGGCGCCGACGTCGCGCTGCAGCACATCGCCAAGAAGGAAGGCGGTTTCGACAAGCTGAAGGGCAAGAAGATCGCGCTGGTCTATCACGACAGCCCCTACGGCAAGGAACCGATCGCCCTGCTCGAAGAGCGCGCCAAGATGCACGGCTTCAGCGTCATGCTGCTGCCGGTCGCGCACCCCGGCGTCGAACAGAAGGCGACCTGGCTGCAGATCCGCCAGCAGCATCCCGACTATGTCCTATTGTGGGGCTGGGGCGTGATGAACTCCACCTCGATCAAGGAGGCGCAGGCCACCGGCTATCCGCGCGAAAAGATGTACGGCATCTGGTGGGCGGGCGCCGAACCGGACGTCAAGGACGTTGGCGCGGGGGCCAAGGGCTATAACGCCCTGGCGCTGCAGCATGGTGCCGAGCCGAACGCCAAGGTCGTCAAGGAGGTTCTGGAGAAGCTCCACGCCAAGGGCCAGGGCACCGGTCCGAAGGAGGAAGTCGGCAGCGTGCTTTACATGCGTGGCCTGATTTCCTCGATGCTCGCCGTCGAGGGTGTGCGCAAGGCCCAGGAGCGCTACGGCAAGGGCAAGGTAATGAAGGGTGAACAGGTGCGTTGGGGCCTCGAGAACCTCAACCTCGACCAGAAGACGCTCGATAGCATCGGCTTCGCCGGCGTGATGCGTCCGGTGCAAACTTCCTGCCTCGACCACATGGGATCGAGCTGGGCGCGCATCCACACGTGGAATGGCAGCAAGTGGGAATTTACCTCCGACTGGTATCAGGCTGACGAGAAGGTAATCCGCTCGATGGTGATGCTGGCCTCCGGCAAGTATGCGCAGGAGAAGAAGATCACCCCGCGCACGCCGGAACAGTGCAAGCAGTGATGAGCTGAAGCGCGGCGCGGCGCTCCTTTTTCGGCGCGCCGCGCCGTCCCACCGCCACCGACTTTTCCCTGGAAGCCTATGGGCACCGCCGAAACATTCCTCAGCGTCAATAACATCGAGGTCATTTATAACCACGTGATCCTCGTGCTCAAGGGCGTTTCTTTCGCCGTGCCGCGGCACGGCATCGTCGCCCTGCTGGGCGGCAACGGCGCCGGCAAGACCACCACGCTGCGCGCAGTGAGCAACCTGCTGCTCGGCGAGCGTGGCGAGGTGACCAAGGGCTCGATCGAACTGGCCGGCACGCGCATCGAAGCGCTCACCCCCGCCGAACTGGTCCGACGCGGCGTGGTGCAGGTGATGGAAGGGCGGCACTGCTTTGCGCACCTCACCATCGAGGAGAATCTCCTTACCGGCGCCTACACGCGCAGCGATGGCAAGGGCGCCGTAGCCACTACCCTGGAAAAGGTCTACACCTATTTCCCCCGACTCAAGACGCGACGCACCAGCCAGGCCGCCTACACCTCGGGCGGCGAGCAACAGATGTGCGCGATCGGCCGGGCCTTGATGGCCAACCCGCAGCTGGTGCTGCTCGACGAACCGTCGATGGGGTTGGCGCCGCAGATCGTCGATGAAGTGTTTGGCATCGTGCGCGATCTGAACCAGAAGGAAGGCGTGACCTTCCTGCTCGCCGAGCAGAACACCAACATGGCGCTGCGTTACGCCGACTTCGGCTACATTCTCGAAAACGGCCGCGTTGTCATGGAAGGCGCAGCGGCCGATCTGCGCAACAACGAGGACGTCAAGGAGTTCTACCTCGGTCTGTCGAGCAGCGGCCGCAAGAGCTTCCGCGAAGTGAAGCATTACCGACGCCGCAAGCGCTGGCTCGCATGAACACCCATTTCGATGCGCTGGAGACACGCGATCCGGCGGAACGCGAGCGCGACCTCATGGCGCGCCTGCCGGAGCAGCTCGCGCATGCCAAGGCGCACGCGCCCTGGTTTGCGGAAGTCTTACGCGACGTCGATCCGGCAGCCATCAAGTCCCGTGCCGCGCTGGCGCAACTGCCGGTGTTGCGCAAGCACGAACTCATCGAACTGCAAAAACGCCAGCCGCCTTTCGGCGGGCTGGTCGCGGAACGCATGGGGCAAATCGGCCGCGTGTTCTCGTCGCCCGGCCCGATCTACGAGCCGGAAGGACGCAATGCCGACTACTGGCGCACGGCGCGTGCGCTGTTCGCCGCCGGCTTCCGCGCTGGCGATCTGGTGCACAACAGCTTTTCCTACCACATGACGCCGGGCGCTTGGATTCTCGAAGGCGGTGCGCTGGCGCTGGGCTGCACGGTGTTCCCCGGCGGCGTCGGCCAGACCGAACAGCAGGCGCAGGCGATGGCCGATTTACAGCCGAATGGCTACGTGGGCACGCCGAGCTTCCTGCGCATCCTGCTCGACAAGGCCGACGAACAGGGGCTGAAGATCCCCTCGCTCACCAAGGCCCTAGTCTCCGGCGAGGCCTTTCTGCCGCCGGTGCGCGACGCGCTGCGCCTGCGGGGGATCGAGGGTTATCAAGCCTATGCGACCGCCGATCTCGGCGTGATCGCCTACGAGACGCCGGCGCGCGAAGGCCTGGTCGTCGACGAGGGCGTCATCGTCGAGATCGTCCGGCCCGGCACCGGCGAACCCCTGCCCGAAGGCGAGGTCGGCGAAGTGGTCGTCACGACGTTCAATTCCACCTATCCGCTGATCCGTTTCGGCACCGGCGATCTGTCCGCCGTGCTGCCCGGCGTTTCGCCCTGCGGCCGTACCAACCTGCGCATCCGCGGCTGGCTGGGCCGCGCCGACCAGACCGCCAAGGTGCGCGGCATGTTCGTTCACCCCGAGCAGATCGAGGCAGTGCGCAAGCGTCATCCCGAAATCCTCCGTGCCCGGCTGGTCGTCACCAATCCCGATGCCGTCGACACCATGACGCTGCGTTGCGAGGGGCACGGCGATGCGACACTCGCCGCCGCGGTTGTCGCCACGTTGCGCGAGATGACCAAGCTGCGCGGCGAAGTGATGCTCGTTGCGCCGGGCAGCCTGCCCAACGACGGCAAGGTCATCAGCGACGAACGCAAATATGACTGACGGCCGGCTTCCGCTGGCCGGCATCAAGGTTCTCGACCTCACGCGCCTGCTGCCGGGGCCGGTCTGCACACTGCATCTCGCCGACCTTGGCGCGGAGGTCATCAAGATAGAAGACACTGGCGCCGGCGATTACGCGCGCACGATGGGACTCGGCGCCGCGCCAGGCGAGGACAGCTTCTTCTTCCGCATCGTTAATCGCAACAAGCGCGGCATGCGGCTCGACCTCAAGCAGGCGGCGGGCGTGGCGGTCTTCCTGCGTCTCGCGCGCGATGCCGACATCATCGTCGAAAGCTTCCGTCCCGGCGTGGTCGACAAACTCGGCGTCGGCTATGCGGTGGTCAAGGCGATCAATCCGCGCATCGTCTATTGCGCGATCACGGGTTATGGGCAGGACGGCCCCTGGCGCGACCGCGCCGGCCATGACCTCAACTACATCGCCACCGCCGGCGTGCTCGACCAGATCGGCACGGTCGAGGGCCCGCCGGCAATTCCCAACCTGCAGATCGGCGACCTGCTCGGCGGTGCGCTGACCGCGACGATGGGCATCCTTGCCGCGGTGATCGGCGCGCGGGCTACCGGCGAGGGACGTTACGTCGATGTGTCGATGACCGACGCGACCTTCGCCCATGCCTACACCGGCCTGCTCTCGGTGCTGGCGCGCGGGCAGACGCTGCCGCGCGGCTGCGACGATCTGACTGGCGGCCTGCCGGGTTATGGCCTCTATCGCACGCAGGATGGCCGCTATATGGCCGTCGGCGCGCTCGAACCGAAGTTCTGGCAAGTCTTCTGTGACGCCATCGGCAAGCCGGAACTCAAACCTCACGGCCTCGCGCGCGGTGCCGAGGGCGAACACGCCCGGCGCGAGCTCGATGCGCTGTTCGCCGGCCAGCCGCTCGCCCACTGGACGGCGCTGTTCGCGAACGTCGATTGTGGTGTGACGCCGGTGCTGACTTTCGAAGAAGCGATGACACACTCGCAACTTCAGGCGCGTGGCATGCTTCCAGAGGTGGATGGTCTGAGGCAGTTTGCGCCGCCGCTGAAAATGAGCGGGCTGGAATTTGCGCTGCGCAACCCGGCGCCAAAAGTCGGCGCCGACGGGACGGCGATCCTCGCTGCGGCAGGATACTCGGCGGCGGAAATCGAGCGGCTGCGGGAATCCGGCGTGATATAAAACTGCGGTGCAGACCGCCCTCACGCTCCTCCCGGATTTCGCGCTGATTCTGCTTGGTTACGCGTTGCGGCGCGGGATGGCGCTGGGCGACCATTTCTGGACCGGGCTGGAGAGGCTGGTCTATTTCGTACTCTTTCCGGCGCTCTTGTTCAGCGCGATCACCAAGACGCCACTGTCATTTGACGCTGTGCCGCTGATCGGCACCGGGGCGGCGGCGATGGCCGGCGCGATGCTGCTGGCGCTGGCGGCGCGGCCGTTCGTGCGGCTGACGCCGATCTCTTTCGCCTCGCAGTTCCAGTGCGCGTTCCGCTACAACACTTACATCGGCCTGGCGGTGGCCGCCAAGCTGCACGGCGCGGCGGGCATTGCGGCGATGGGCCTCCTGGCCGGCGGCATGGTGCCCTTCGCCAACATCGCCGCGGTGTGGATGCTGGCGCGCCACGGCGAGACGACCGTGGTCCGCGAGCTGGCGAAAAATCCGCTCTTCCTCGCCACGCTGGCCGCGCTGGCGTGGAATCTCGCCGGCCTGGGCATGCCTGCACCCTTGGGGCAGTTCCTCGGCCGGCTTGCCGAGGCGGCGATCGC
>Ga0172370_10010262_pt1 | contig 10775 bp, 14 predicted proteins | sample LakKiv5m_FD_114538 | JGI IMG/M metagenome (GOLD analysis project Ga0172370, IMG submission 114538) | Freshwater microbial communities from Kabuno Bay, South-Kivu, Congo - kab_022012_11.5m | ecosystem: Environmental > Aquatic > Freshwater > Lake | place: Democratic Republic of the Congo...
ATCACTTGTATCTAAAACAATATTGAGAGGTACACCCTGTCCATCATTGAATTTCTCTAATCTTGGGCCAAATGCCTTCATATGAGCGTGATAGCCCGTCTCTGAACCTGCTTCACAATGAAAAATGATATTCACTTTCTACTCGCCTCCATTTTCATTTTCTAGTTATCTTTCGAGTATTGTAATATATGCATTATTAAATCTACTAAGCAGATCTTGCTGCCAATTTTTAGGATCTATATCTATAACTTGACTATTAGAAACAAATATATCATTACTACTACTAACACAAATAGCGTGACCAGTATTGCCATCTGCGGAATATAAATAAACTATTCTAGATTTTAAACCTTTCTTTTTCCACCACCATTTAGCCAATACTGCAGCACCATCACAATCATCAGTAATGTCTTTATTAACAATTGTAATGATCCATGGTAACCAATCTTTATATTTGTCTTCTGTCCATCTAAAAACAGACATCACGTTTATTATATTATCTATACTGAGAAGTGCGTTCTTTTTAGCTAGAGCTTCTTTAATTACAAAAGGTCTACAAATCCAATAACATAAATTAATAATAAAAGACCAAACTGGACACATGAAACTAATCCATAACTTAGTAGCAAATAATTTAATTTTTGACATTTTTACCTCTCTTTTTAAACCGGCAAGATCTCTATTAAATTTTTTCAAAGAGATCTTGCCGGTCTACATTTTTATTCATAAACAACAGTTATATTTGTTGAAGAATTGGCCGTAGTGAAACACAACCCAGTATAAAAATCTAAATTATAATCCATTGAAAATGGAATTAAACTACCTTCAGAGCCTGACGTTGGAGTTACAATAGCTATTGGATTTGTTGCTGTAATTGCATCATATAAAGTGATAACAGATCCATTAACCCACTTATTAATAAGAATTTTATGCAATCTTCCAGCTCCATATTTGAGAACAGACGCAGTAACAGCACCAACTTGATTCTTCCAAATTGGACTAGTTTCTTGATCTCCATATCGACTAACAGTATACGCCCGAATCTTTAAACTTGTATCTGTTGTTCCAGAACTAGTATTAACATTTTCAGCCCGTAATGGAAGATTAAGAGTATTTGTCCAAGTCGCAGCAGTTGCAGTAACCTTGTGAATAAGTTGATTATTATACATGAAGAAAATTATCTTATTAGTATAAATAATCTCAAACGTTTGAGCTCCAGAACTAATATTATTTAAAATTAACCCATATTCACCATTGAATTGTCCATTAACAACTCGAGTCGGCATTCCACCTTTGAAAGTGACAATAGAAAATACAGTATTTATCATTTCAAAAGCAGCCCCATCAACTGGTGTATTTAAGGTTCCGGTAAATATTCCCCATCTCTTTGTATTGTTATTTATAAGAGCTCCACTAAAATCTAAAATTGCTCTAAAATAATTAGAACAACCACTCATATATCTTGCAAATCTAGTAGATTGTAATCCTGTAGAACCATTAGCGACCCCATTCGTTCGTAACGTTATTTCCCCACCAGTTTGAGTAACAGTTCCACTGTTAGCTACTGCCGCTGTCCAAAAATTAGAATCTATTGTCGTTCCGCTAAAACTAGTACCAATAAGTCTAGTAGCAGAAATTGTTCGAAGTTCTCCCATTGTTGTTATCTTAACAACATTATTATACATGTCCTCTATTTCATAAACTCCAACTTTCAAATGTCCTTCGCTAGATAAAGATCTTGGTAAAGATTCAACCACAGGGCATAATACAGATTGAAGTCTAAAAAATAAAGTTGCAGCAAGAGAACTCATATTCTCAACACGAACTCTATAATAAGAAGATACTGCTTGAACTGTTATACCAAAACTTATACTATTTTGATACTTATAAGAATAACTATCAACAATATCCCAATTAATTGCATCAGAAGACTGGTCTACATAAACTGTGCAATTCTGATCTGTTTTTAAACTAACCTGTATAGCATTACAATTGAGAGTTGTTTCTGGTTCTCCAACAAAAATATATCCAGAATCCGGGGATTTAGCAAGATTTATAATTGAACTATTAACAACAGAAGGTATTGCTTTTTGATCAATGCTCACATTACCAGTAACATCTCCAACAATATCAACTTTATTAAAATTATTAACCGCAATAGAATCGACACTAATGGTTGTTGATGATGTTGGAGTTGTTCCATTATGAATCAACAAACCATGATACATCATAATGTATGGATTTGGAATCTGAATAGAATGAGAAGAGATCAAATTAAGACTATCGTTAGTAAGACCAATATAAAATCTAACTGTTTTGCCATCATGTGTAATTCTATATTGTAATTGTTGATCTGTAGTAAACCCCTGTGGCAACATTTTTTGAGTATTTTTACCTTCACTACTATTCGTATCTATAGAAGATTGGGTTTCACATGAAACAAGGGTATTGTCAGTTCCATAGAAATGAAAGCGAGCAAACATAGTATCAGAAGCTGTTGGATCTGAATTGTCACCAAAACCAATATATACATCTTGATTCTCTATACGCTGAGACAATACCAAAGTATAAGTACATATAAATGGTGGATAATCAAGATGTATATCTATTGAAACTTTTTCACCGGCAGTTGTTCCAGAGACAATAGTGCACATACTATCTGCTACAGAAATTGAAGTTCCTGTTCCAATATGAGTTACCCAATCACCAGAAATAGTTGTTCCGGCAAAAGGTTCATATGAAGAACCTTCATCGGTGAGAACCGCGCCACGTGTAATTAGATTTCCAACTTTATCAGTTCTTAAATATGATTTTTCATCAAGTATTAAATTATCTAAATATGTAGGGTAAAATTGTCCTGTAGAGACACCCCTAACATCTATTGTTTTAAAAAGGCTCATAGTACCTCTCTTTAAATTATAATCCAAGTATGAGCAGCAACACACTGAATAACCATACTATCACCCTGCTCTACTAGTTGTGTCAACTCATCATCTATAGTATCTGCCCCTGCTGCATCAACAGTAACAGCTCCGACACCTTTATTTTTAATAATAAGAAGTTGTTTAATAACTGTCACAGCTTCTGATATTGTGAGAACAAATGTAGAAACACTATTACAAACAAGAGTAACATCTGTTGCTACAATTGTATCTGTACCCGTAACATCTCTAACAACATTTGTTAGAGATGTACCAGAAGTGCCAGCGGTTCCGGATGATCCTGAAGTACCACTTGAACCTGAACTTCCAGAAGTTCCGCTTGTTCCAGAAGTTCCGCTTGTTCCTGAAGTTCCATCAATTCCAGAAGTTCCATCAATTCCAGAAGTTCCACTTGTTCCGGATGATCCTGAAGTACCACTTGAACCTGAACTACCTGAACTTCCAGAAATTCCATCAATTCCAGAAGTTCCGCTTGTTCCTGAAGTTCCATCAATTCCAGAAGTTCCGCTTGTTCCTGACGAGCCGCTCGTACCAGAAGTACCATCTATTCCAGAAGTTCCAGAAGTACCATCTATTCCAGAAATTCCAGAAGTACCATCAGATCCGCTCGTTCCAGATGTTACACCAGTTCCAGATGTTCCTGAGCTACCAGAAGTGCCATCAGTTCCTGACAATCCAGTGCTTCCAGAAGTTCCTGTCATACCAGAAGTTCCAGAGGTGCCTGAAGTACCAGCTACAGCATAAATTTCTTGTCCTTCGAAGTAAATCGCCATATAATTAGGCTAACCTCCTTATACTAATTCGTAGATCGGCAAGATCAAGTTAAGATCTTGCCGATCTAGATTTTTTAAACATCAGTCATATCAATAAAAGTATCATAATAAACAATGGCTCGAATAACTCCAGCACTAAATGTTTTTCCACCATTACAAGTAATCAGAATATTTGTAATTGCAGTTGTATCAGATGAAATTATTTTATAAATCTTATTGTTTAATTCAAATGTTTCAGCTGCGCAAATAACAGCAACAGAACCACCACTAAATGTTGCTGCAAAAGCATTACCACCATCGTCAGAAGTGATGGTAGTTTCTATCTGTAATTGACACCCACGAATATGAGAAATATCGGGAATACTAAGCGTAATTGTTCCTGTTGCTCCAACTAAAGTAACTGTAGATTCAGCTGTCATTGAAGCAAATCCACCTTTTGTCCCAACAAGTTTACTTTGTGTTATTTTAATTGTATTTGGTGTAGTTTCACCAATTGCTCCTGGGGCGGTAAGATTTACACTTGAACCAGAGGTTCCACTTGAGCCTGAACTTCCAGAAGTTCCTCTAGTTCCAGAACTACCAGATGAACCGGACGTTCCACTACTGCCACTCAAGCCAGAACTACCAGAAGATCCAGAACTACCAGAAGATCCAGAACTACCAGAAGATCCACTTGTTCCAGAACTACCAGAAGATCCACTTGTTCCAGAACTACCAGAAGATCCTGTTGTTCCAGAAGTGCCAGAAGTGCCATCGATTCCACTTGTTCCAGAAGTACCATCAATGCCAGAGGTTCCAGAAGTTACACCAGTTGCACTAGTACCTGAACTACCAGAAGTTCCATCCGTACCACTTATACCAGAGGTGCCAGAGGTGCCGTCAATTCCACTTGTGCCAGAAGTACCGTCAATTCCAGAAGTACCAGATGTTCCATTCCCAGAAGTACCCGAAGTACCGTCAATTCCAGAAGTACCAGATGTTCCATTCCCAGAAGTACCAGAAGTACCGTCAATTCCAGAAGTACCCGAAGTACCGTCAATTCCAGAAGTACCAGATGTTCCATCCCCAGAAGTACCTGATGTTCCATCCCCAGAAGTGCCTGATGTTCCATCTCCAGAAGTACCTGATGTTCCAGAAGTGCCTTCTAACCCGGAGGTTCCACTTGTTCCCTCTAAACCGGAGGTTCCAGAAGTACCATCAATTCCAGAAGTACCCGAAGTTCCACTAGTACCATCTCCAGAAGTTCCACTAGTACCATCCCCAGAAGTTCCAGAGGTACCTGAAGTGCCAGCTACAGCATAAATTTCTTGTCCATCTATATAAATTGACATATAATTAAATCAACCTCCTTATACTGGATTTATATAGCCACCATCAGCACAAGCATAATATGCAATAGTAACTATTAAATCAACGGCTGTAGCTCCAGTTCCTTGGAGATCCATCACAATAGTTGACCCAACAGGAAGTTCAGCTAAATTAGTAGAGCCAACCTGTTTATCTATTGTGTTCAAATTAGCTTGTGTTGCAAGTCCTACAACAATCAAATGTACAATATTAGCAGTTCCAGCATTCATGGCACATGTGGTCATATCTGCTGGAGCTGCTGATTTAGCTCGAATAGAAACAGATTCAATAAGACAAGGTTGAGTCATTACTGTTGCTAATGTAGTATTCCCAGCATTAGCAGCAGCAGTAACAGAAGTCTGAATAACTTGTCGACGACCAAGTATTCTTTTATCGACCAAATCTCTAATATCTTCGGCGCGTTCTAATAGTGACCCATCTCGATCAGCAGTAATAAGAGTAGTATCTACTTCATTTGCTATATCATTTTGACCAATAAATCTATTTGCAGAAGTATTAATTGAAATTAAATCAAAGCTATCCCCAGCGGCAATAGCTCCTGGAAAAGCATTGTTAAGTGTTAATGTAGTAGTTACCAAAGACCATGCATTCGCACGGCGCATTAATCCAGCATTAACACCACTTAACATCACAAGATGCCAATTAACATAGTCACCACTAGGACGAGTCAATGTTGTACATACTAAATGTGAAGCATCACTTCCAGCTTCTGCCGAACCAAAAGTACGATCAATTTCAAGCTCTTCTGAAATATATGTAACTTTAGTATCAATTTCTCTAGCATCTCCAACTTCTGAAGAGGCTTTAATCACAATTGTTTTAGTATTGCAAACTGCAGTAAATGTAAATACTAATCCCTCTTTAACAGCAGTATCCAATACTCTATAATATAACCAATAAACCCCAACAGACTCATTCACCATTGTAGTGGATGCGCCGCCACCATTTCTCAAATTAGCAGATCTATCTGTTCCAACATCATTAGTAACAGTTACAGTTGGAGCAGCATCAGGAACCTGCATTTCTCCATCTGCATCATAAAGTGCAAGATAAATCTTAAGATCTGACGAAGCCGCCTCTGGAATTTCTAATATTGTAGGAACCATAGCAGATGCTCTAACGTTACCCGCCATAGCGATAATAAGAGAAAGGCCAGATGGAGCAGTATATGTAATCAAATTACTCATATAATTAAGACCTCCTCAATTAGCCTTTTAATTCTCTTATAGTAAGATTCCCAGCAGCACTCGCTGTAATAATTAATCTAGTTACTCTAATTTTCTGTAAATTAATTCCAAATGTTTCATCAGCTTTAAGTGTAAACGGAGGTGTATTGGTAGTGTTATCAATATAACAAGTAAATGCAAATCCAGCAGCAATTGTAACTCTAAGCAGCTGCAGCTCACTACAAAGATCTGGATCTGTTAAATAGAAATATTGTGTACCAGCCGCAGCAAACGTAATAACCGTCTCACTAATAATAGGATTATAAAGTGGTAGCTCAGCTGTTTTAATCAGACTTGGAAAAAGTGACTGAGCAACAGGAGCAAAGTTATCCCCAGTAAATCCTAATACTGCAAGAGCTGTATTACTGGTTGATTTAATATAGAGTTTTGATTGATAATTATTATATATCGGCGCGAGCAGTTTGACATAAATTTCTCCGCTCCCAGTGATAGATTCAACGGCAAAAGCTATTTTGTTAGCATCTGCTGTAGCTGTTTCATAAGCTAAATTAATATCAGCTGCAATTTCTGCCGCTGTGCGTGCAGCACCAGTTGTAAGAGTCGCAGTTATCCAATTGGAATTTTCATTAACCTTAAATATAAAGGTATTATTAGCATCAGTAATATTATATGTTGAAATATTCTGACTAAATATAAAAGCTTGTAAAGATACACATACAACTGGAGTTGAAGGATCATCTGGGAATCCTAAAGTTGCGCAAGCTGCAATACTTTGTGCTGATATTGCTCCAATATAAATAGCATTCAAAGTATTACTTATAGCAGGTGCATCAAGGCGAACTTTTTCACCTTCTACGGATGCTACAACAGATCCGTAGGCTGTATTAATATCTGTGACAATTTGTGCAGCAGTTCGTGCGGCACCAGGAGTTAAAGTAACTACTGTCCAAGCTATCTCATTATTAAATCTAATATATAAAGTATCATTAGCAGCTCCAACTATAGCATAATTTTGAGCTACTGTTCCTACTACAATCGCTCGATTCTCAAGAGTATCATATGTTTCAACTTCTTGATTTGGAACAAATACTGTACCGTTAAAATATACGGGAACAGCTGCATTATTTACGTATCGTGGCATATATTCTCCTATGAATCTTTTACTTGTTTCTTCTCTAAATTATTTATACATTGGATAAGCTCAACACAATTTTCCAATAATATTTTTATAGCCATAAGTGTAAGCTCATCTTTCACAAAATTAGACTCTTTAACTGATTCGTCCATAATTAATAAAAATCCTTATGTAGATTTTTCTGCCTCTGCACTAAAGATTTTCAAAAGATCATTAAGATTATAAGTTTCTGCTAATATCTTTTTATCGGCAAGAGACATCTCCGCATCTTCATAAATCTGCTGACTAATAATTGAAATGTTGGGATCAATACCAAGTTCAATACATTTCTTAATTCGATTTTCGTAGTCTTTCTGACCTTTCTGAATATCTTGAAATGCAAGAGCTTTTTCTGCTTCAGATTTGATTGTATCTCTGAGTTCGTCGTCTGTAAGAATATTCTTTGAAATTAATAATTTTTCAATAGCGGAAGTAAGTACATCAATATAATACATTCTGTCTCTAAGCTTCTGCATTGATTGAAATAACCCAACAAACTCTCTACGAGTAACAAAAGTATTCCCTTTTTGAGTTAAATCTTTTTCTTTTTGTTTTTCTTGATGTTTCATATTCCGTTCCATATGACGACGTTGCTTTCGATTGTACTTAGTCATATCGAGCGGCGCAGCTCCAGGGATTGCTTCAAGCTTTTGTTCGATTTTTGTTATGTCCTGATTAATTTCTTCAAGTTGTTCAAGTTCTTTTGTATTAATTTGTTCTTCCATTTTCTAAACTTTCGCCTCCACTTTCAATTTCACTTTATTCAACATGTACAGTTAAAGAACTAATATAGCTCTTAAAACATTTCTTACAAACGAGACCTTCATAACGATGTTGATATGTGATTTTAATTGGTATAAAAGGACCGGAAACTCCACATTCCGAAATCACATCAGGTTCATCATTTATAAGTTCAATATAATGAATTTTTGATTTATGTTCTTGTGTTCCAGTCATAAAATTTGACATATAAATGTCCTCATTTTCATCGGCAACTTCTGCTGCTCTCTTAAGACCTTTTAATACCCAAGTATTCATATAAACAGCATATAGTCCCTCAACAGCACAAACCTCGAGAGCAGGTATTTTAGTAGGACTAGCTGCTAAAGTTCTGTCACCAAATCATTTGCAACTAGCTTGTAATTACGAAAATGATATTCATCTTCGGAAATATAATCAACAATTGAGAGCGTTATTAATCTCTTCAAATAAATTAGTTAGAATTTCTTCAACTTTTTCATAATCTTGATAATATATTTTAAATAGATTAATCTTATTATCCTGTGTGAATGTTTCTTTAATAGCATCATGAGTAACCGTCTTATTATGAGTTATAAGAGCTCTTCTATATTTATTAATGGGCTTCTCATGATGTTGACCTTGATACTCTATTAATAAGTTGTATTGTTCTAGATAGAAGTCAAATCTTAGTAAATTACCATTGAAGTTGACACATTTTTTGAAAGTCTGTTCTCTAGTATATTCAATATTGCGTGAGTCGAAAAATTGAGCTATCTTTTTCTCACCTTTAGAGATCTTACGACCTTTGTAGTACCTTTTCTTATTCATATGAATCTTCTTATAAAATTATTTTAACTCTTCTTCTCACCGTTCTTTTTTGCATCTTTTTTTGCTTTGCGGCAATCTCCACATCGAACTGGATCAGGAAACCCCTTTCCCGTATAAAACTCTTGCTCACCACTTGTAAATACAAACTCTTTGCCGCAATCTTTACATGTTAAATTCTTATCCATTTTCTTTAAACCTTCCATTATTTAGTAGTTTTTTAATCCGGCATCACCTGGATATTATACTTTTGTTTTTCTTATTGTTTTTGGTTTCGGTTTCTGTATTGATTCGACAGTAGATTCGATCTTTTTAACTTCTTCTTCCAATCTACGCACTCTCAAAGAGACAATATATGAATATCCAACACTACCAAGAACAACAATAGATAAAATGCACACAATTGCTGATAACATAATAAAACCCCAAATTAAAGCAACACACCAATCAAAATTCCAATACCGAGACCTCCAAAAGCGGCCCCAATCTTACCCCATACCGACGGTTTTTGGTTTTCAATCTGCTTTTCAAAAGATTCTTTTTGAACTTTTAATAATCCTTTATATGACTCAATTGTTTGATTTGCGATGTCTCGTTGTTCTGCTTGAAGTTTATTTGCTTCCTTAAGCAACACAATTTGTTTCTCTAACTCAACATTACCTTGTTTCAAATCATCAACCTGCGTCTTATAATCTTTAGCATTTTCAAGCTGTAAGATCATTTGGCTTCCAGTTTTTTCTTCATAACAAATAACAGGTTCTACAGTGTTTACTAGAACCCACGTTTGCCCAGCTGGAGCCACAGGAGTAGACATTTGTATTTTACCACTGGATATAGTTCCTGGTAATATTTTAATTTCTTGACTATAACAGATATCAATTAATGGGCTTGAAACCAAGAGCATTAGAACGATCCCTGAGATCACTGGAAGTGACAGGCGCTTTTCTTTCTTTAATTTTAATTTCCACATCATTCACTCTCTTTTTCATATCAGCTGATATCTTTTCAGAAGCTGATAGTCGTCTCTGAAGATTTTGAAGTTGATCATCTCGAATTTTCAATTGGGCATTATAATTCTGATCAATTGTTTCCATCTGACTCTTGACAAGATTATTAATAATTTCAGTAACATAATCTTTGCCGCTAGAGTTAAAAGCGTAAACTAATAAACCTACAGAAATTATGCCCAATAAAATCAAGAATAACAGGTTCTTGTATTGCTTTAAAATACCCAAAACCCAGCTCTTTGATTCGGCTTTTTCGTTATTTATTTCCATTTTCTACCACCTTATCTTTTACCAATAAGAAATCCCATCTTTTCCTCTTTTATATTTCTGAGCAAACTTATATACTTTTTCGGAATAACTATAATTGACTTCACAAAATGATAACCATCTTGGATTCTTAGTTCCTACCCAAGTACCTCCTCTGACACAATGACTTCTCATTTCTTTTTCTTCACAAGCATATGTTGGATTAGCAAGTTTCGATTCCCAAAGAAACCAATATCCACCATTATAATTACGATAAATATCAGAGAGTCTTACTCCACATTTATTTGTAAATGTGAGCGGCTCGATCTGATATTTATTCTTAAACTTGATACTTTTTTGCTTCATATATTTATCTTTAATTAAATGAATATAAAAAGCTTGTGCTCTGATATTGCTTTCAGCATTATATGGATTAACAGGAAACTCTTTTGATATGACGGCAACAATCCCAGTAGATGGAGTTAATTGAAATAATCCAATCCCTCCATCAA